>Ga0315282_10012099_pt1 | contig 13261 bp, 13 predicted proteins | sample YL17G07_20_MG_FD_203693 | JGI IMG/M metagenome (GOLD analysis project Ga0315282, IMG submission 203693) | Sediment microbial communities from Yellowstone Lake, YNP, Wyoming, USA - YL17G07_20 | ecosystem: Environmental > Aquatic > Freshwater > Lake > Sediment | place: USA: Wyoming | collected...
TGCTGATCCGGGTGGACTCCCCCGGAGGGGCGGTGGGGGCTTCGCAGGAGATCTATGACGCGATCGGCGCGCTGCGCAAGAGCGGCAAGAAGGTCGTCGCCTCGCTCGGCAACGTCGCGGCATCGGGCGGATACTACGTGGCTTGCGCGGCGGAAGAGGTTTACGCGAATCCCGGTACTCTCACGGGGAGCATTGGCGTGATCTTCTCGGTGCCCAACCTGGAGGGTATCAGCGAAAAAGTCGGCATCCGCTACCAGGTAATCAAGAGCGGCAAGTTCAAGGACGTCGGCTCCATGACCCGAGCCATGACTCCCGAGGAGCAGAAACTCCTCCAGGGCGTTATTGACGACACGTACAACCAGTTTATCGAAGCCATCATGAAGCACCGGACGCGACAGATCGGGGAGGCGCTGGCGAAGGGCAAGACCGGCGCTCCGGAGATCGAGGCGGAACTCGGACCGGACGACAGGCCGGACAGGCCGGAGCAGTTTCTGCGCCAGATTGCGGACGGGCGGGTCTTCACGGGACGCCAAGCCCACAAATACGGCCTCGTGGACGCCCTCGGCACCGAGGAGGACGCGCTCAAGCGCCTGGCCAACCTCGCGGGAATCCACAAACCCGAGACCTACGAGTACAAGCCGCGCCGAACCTTCCTCGACCTCTTCGAGGCCGAGGCAAAATCGGCCCTGAGCGGCGCGGCGCTCCCGCTCACCGGACCCCGTCTGGAGTACCGTCTGCCGTTCTGAACCGGGGGGGCGCATCTTGATGAAGCTACATCGGTAAGGTAGGGCGGGCGTCCCGCCTGCCAGGTTTATATGCCATGTTTGCCCGGACGCATGTTCGCAGGCGGGACGCCCGCGCTACTTTATCTGACCCCTGGATTTGGTAGCTTCATCAAGATGCACCCAACCGGGGGAAATGTAGAAATGCTCGTTGACACCCCCTGGCGCAGGAACTAAGATAACCTTCCTGTTGTCCGCGCGTTAGGGCAACAGGCGCGTTTATTGTCGAAAGGACTTTGTCTCACCGATGGCTGAGCACCGCGGAGAACTCATCCAAAACCGCATCAACAAGGCTCTTTCCTACCGCTCCGGCGGCGGGAACCCCTTCGTCAACCGTTACCAGCCGACCCATAAGGCCTCTGAAATCATCGCGGCGCGGGATCGTCTCGCGGGATCGGAGACGCGGGTCCGCGTGGCCGGCCGCGCGCTGGTCCTTCGCTCGTTCGGAAAGGCCTGCTTCTTCCACCTGCTGGACGAGACCGGCAAGATCCAGGTTTATGTGAAAAGCGGCTTGACCGCCGAGAAAGACGTCGAGACCTTCCGGGCGGCGATGGACGCGGGGGACATACTCGGAGTCGAAGGCAAGGTCTTCGTGACCAAGACCGGCGAGCTCACCATCGGCGCCGAAAGACTGCAACTGCTCTCCAAAGCCTATCTTCCCCTTCCCGAGAAGTGGGCCGGGCTGAAGGACACAGAGACCCGCTACCGCCAGCGCTACGTGGACTTGATCGCGAACCTCGACGTGCGCACCGTTTTCCGGCGGCGCAGCGCGATTGTCTCGTTTCTGCGGCGGACGCTCGACGCGCGCGGATATATGGAAGTGGAGACGCCGATGATGCAGCCCGTGTACGGCGGCGCGGCGGCGCGGCCCTTCATCACCCACCACAACGCGCTCGATATGGACCTGTACCTGCGCATCGCGCCGGAGCTTTATCTCAAGCGGCTGCTGGTCGGCGGGTTTGAGAAGGTTTACGAGATCAACCGGAATTTCCGCAACGAAGGGATCTCGACGCGGCACAACCCCGAGTTCACGATGCTCGAGCTTTATACGTCGTGGTGGGACTACACGGATACGATGCAGCTGCTGGAAGACCTGATCCGCGGCGCGGCGCAGGACGTCCTGAAAACGGCCAAGGCGTCCTACCAGGGGCGTGAGGTGGATCTGGAGTCTCCGTTCGCCCGGCGCAAGATGTTGGACTTGGTCCGCGTGGCTCTTCGCCTGCCGGACACGCTGGAGCTTCGATGGGGTCCCGCCGGAGAGGAAGCTGCCCGGGGCGCGCTCGAGGCCGCCCCGCCGGAAATCCGCAAGACCATCCGCGACAAGGCCAATTCGTCCGACGAGATTCTGCTGGCGCTCTTCGAGGAATGCGCGGAGAAAAGTCTGTGGCAGCCAACGATTGTGTATGACTATCCCAAGAGCCTTTGCCCGCTCGCCAAGTGCAAAGAGGGCGATCCCCACACCGCCGAGCGCTTTGAGCTCTTCGTCGGGGGTCTGGAAATGGCGAACGCCTACTCGGAACTCAACGATCCGGAGGAGCAGGAAGCCAACTTCGCCGACCAGGCGCGGCGCCGGGCCGAGGGCGATGAGGAAGCCACGATGATGGACGAGGACTATGTCCGCGCCCTCGAACATGGCATGCCTCCCGCCAGCGGGCTGGGGATCGGCGTGGACCGCCTCGTGATGCTTCTGACGGATTCGGCCTCGATCCGCGACGTGATTCTGTTCCCGCTGATGCGGCCGGAGCATGGGGGGGAACAGATGAATGCGGAATGTAGAATGATGAATGATGAATGATGTAAGGATGAAGGCGGAAGGATGAATTGGCCGTCTGACCAACTGATCCGACCGATCCGACTGATCCGACTGATCGGACTGATCGGACTGGCAAACTGGCAAACTGGCGGACCGTGATGGGCCAAGGCCCATCCTACGAACTGGCCGACCGGCCGACTGGCCGACTGGTAGACTGGCTGACTGGTAGACTGGTAGACTGGCTGACTGACACCATGTCCCTTGAGTTCTTCATCGCCCTGCGCCACTTGATGTCCCGGGAAAGGCGGAAGCTGATCTCGATCATCACTTTTATTTCGATTCTTGGAGTGATCATTGGGGTGGGGGCGCTGATTGTCGTGATCGCCGTGATGGACGGCGCTCAGCAGGACTACTTCAACAAGCTCATAGACCAATACGCTCACATCGAAGTCTGGGAGATTAACCTTCGCGGCGACGATACCGTGCCCATTCGCAACTTCGAGGCGGTGCAAAAGGAACTTGCGAAGGATCCGGAAGTCGTCGCTTCCTCGCCGGTCATCAAGCGCAATGCCTTGCTGGTGAAGGCAACGCGGAAGACGGACACGGAGAACTCACGGACCAATCAGCCCGCGATAATTTTTGGCATTGATCCGAACCAGGAAGAGAAAGTGACTCAGCTGCTGCCTTCCTCCAAGAAGGACAACGAGAAAACCACGGACGCTCTACCTTATATCCCGATAGGCGATCCCTATGCGAAGAATGCCCCGGCGCTCGTGGGGAAGAGGGTCCCGGGGGATGGCGAAATAGTCGTGGGGAGAATACTGGCCAACCAGATGCACCTGAACTTGGGAGATGAGATTTATGCGATCTCAAAGATTGCGGAAACGGCAAACACGATCGTTCCCAAGAGATCCCGCCTGCGCGTAGTGGGCATTTTCAAATCGGGCCTTTTTGAAGCGGACCAGGGAGCGGCTTATGTGTCTCTGCCGACAGCTCAGAGGATCTGTCTTCTTGAAGATGAGGTGGATTTTGTGCACGCCCGCCTGCGCGACCCATACGTGGCGGACCGGGTGGGAGAGAGGTTGGGGGAAAACCTTGCTCAGACATTGCGCGGCCCTTGGGCGGTGCGGTCCTGGGGCAGTTTGAACCCGGAGTTTTTCAAAGCGCTGTTCATGGAAAAGATGGTGATGTATGTGATCCTGATGCTGATAGTGCTCGTGGCCGCGCTCAACATCATCGCTACGCTGATTCTTGTGGCGATGGAGAAAACGCGGCAGATCGGAATCCTCCGCGCGATGGGAATGTCCCGCCGCAGTATTGCGCGGGTCTTTGTGATCGAAGGGGCCTTGATCGGGTTCGTGGGCACTTTCATGGGGGATGCTCTCGGTTTTCTAGTCTGTTTCCTGCTCTGGAAATGTGTTCCCCCGGAATGGCTGCCTCCGGCGGTCTACGGACTGAATGGGCTTCCCATGCTCGTCAAGGCTTCGACGGTGCTTACCATCAACGCCTGCTCGATAGGCGTCTGCCTCCTGGCTTCGATCATTCCCGCGCTGGGGGCCGCCAGGCTGGACATCGTGGAGGCGCTGCGCTATGAGTGATTCCCTGATCCGTGTCCAGCACCTTGCGAAGACCTACCACGACGGGGAAAGAGAACTGCGCATTCTGTTGGATGTCAACTGCGTCTTCGAACCCGGCGAGGCGGTGGCCATCGTCGGCCCGAGCGGTTGCGGCAAAAGCACGCTCCTGAACCTGCTGGGCGCGCTGGACCGGCCCACCGCCGGCAAAATCCTGCTCGAAGGCAAGGACCTTGCCGCGATGAGCGGACATGCCCTCAACGCCATGCGCCTTAGCTACATGGGGTTCATTTTCCAGTTCCATCACCTTCTGCCCGAGCTGCGCGCCTGGGAAAACGTCGCCATGCCCGGCCTCATCGCGGGCGAACCCGCCCCTCAGGCTAAACGCAAGGCGATGGAGCTTCTGGATCGCGTCGAGCTTTCGGACCGCGCCAACCACATTCCGGCAAAGCTGTCCGGCGGGGAACAGCAGCGTGTCGCCCTGGCCCGGGCTCTCATGAACGATCCGCGTGTGATCCTGGCCGACGAACCCACCGGCAATCTGGACGAAGAGATGGGGCAACAGGTCATTGACCTCTTGTGGGGGATGACGCGCGACCACAAGCGGCTCCTGATTATCGTGACCCACGAAAAGCGCATCGCCCAGAGCGCGGACCGGATTCTGCGGCTTCACGCGGGACGGCTCGAGAAGATCTGAGCCGGCACGCGCTCCGCGTTAACCCACTCATTTCATCAAGAAATACTTGACCAACGGCCACTGATCCCGCAGAATGCACCGCGGGAGTTGTCTCGCACCATGGATATTGCGCCGTTCAAACACAGTGTACCGATTCCCAACAGCCCCTTCTGTGTCCGCATGGATGCCCGGAAGCTCGCGGCCTACCTCTGCCGCGAAACCAAGACGGAATGGCAAAGGACCGAGGAAGCTGTGAAGGCTATCCTCGACTATCTGGGCAAACAGGGGTTAAAAAATCTCTCCCGCGCGGGCGTGTCGGAGGCGATCCCGAACATCCTCGAGAAGAACGAAATGTACCTTGTGGCCCAGGGGAAAGAGCCGGTGCTCGGGGTGGACGGTTCCATCCACTGCTTGTTCGAGGCGGATCCGGCGGAGAAACAATGGGAAGAGGATGAAAGCCATCAGATAGACTTCCGGACCCGGAATGAGATCAACAACGTCAAGGTGGGCGATCTGCTGGCGGAGGTGATTCCGCCCGCTCCACCCAAGAATGGCGAGGACGTTTTCGGGATGGTTCTCCCGGCGCGCGAGGGCAAGAAGGCGCGCATCACTGCGGGGACGAATGTAAAGCTAAGTCCCGATGGGCAGAAAGCATTCTCCCAGATAGATGGCTGCGTGAAAATCCAGCGGGGCCGCATTTCCGTGGACCGGGTCATGACGGTTGAAGGCAATGTGGATTTCCACACCGGCAACATCCGCTTCAATGGGGACGTGGTGATCCGCGGCGACGTCAAGGAGTCTTTCAGCGTGGAGGCGGACGGCGCCATCAAGATCCAGGGCACCGTGGACCGGGCAATTCTCAAGGCGGGAGGGGATATCCTGGTGGATGGCGGCGTCTACGGCAAGGATGATATCCTGGTGGAAGCCGGCGGGGATATCTCGATCGGGTTCGCGGAGAACGCCAATATGTGCGCGGGAGGGAGCATCTACGTCCGCTCCGCGATGATCAACAGCCACGCATACGCCGAGCAGAAGATATACTTCAAGGCCATGGGCACTTCGTTGGTCGGCGGTCACATCGTCGCGGTGCGCGGCGTAGAGGCGAATTGCCTGGGCAATCCGCGGATCGGCACGAAAACGATTGTGGAGTTCGGTCCCCGTCCGGAGCTGTCCCAGCAGATCCGCCTTCTTACCACGGAATCCGAACAAACCAATAGTGAGGAAAGACGCGTGGCGATCGAGAAGGAACTTGCCTCCCTCCAAGAGCAATTCCAGGAGCTGTCGCAAGCGGCGGCGATCGTGAAGTTCGTGACGTACCCGGGCGTCGTTTTCCGGTCCGGTAGCGCCCGCATGGACGTGCGGACCCAGCTGGCCGAGGTGGTTTACTCGAAAGTTGAAGGAAAAAACGAGATCGTCATGAGGCCCTACGAGCCCGAGAGTAAGCGAAGACGCACCGGCGGGCAGCGATAGTATGTCTCGAACCGGCGGCCCCGCCGAGCGCTTCATCGAAGACCGGTATGGCCAAAGCCGCCTTCACCGCGCGGCGTCGCGCTGACTTCGGCCACCTCCACCCATTCCGCGCGTTCCACCCGAGCCACCACTATCTGGGCAATGCGATCCCCGCGCCCGATCTCGAAGGGCTCCGTACCGGCATTCCATAGAATCACGTTCACCGGGCCGCGGTAGTCGCTATCAATGGTCGCGGGGGCGTTCGGCAGCGTGACGCCGTGCCGCAGCGCGAGACCCGAACGGGGCCGCAGCTGCGCCTCGAAGCCTGCGGGCAAAGCGATCCGCAAGCCGGTGGGAACCAGCGCCCGCTGCCCCGGGGCGATGGTCAGAGGTTCCGGGACCGCCGCCCGCAGGTCCATACCCGCCGATCCATCGGTCTCGTAAACTGGCAGGGGGATATCCTCGCATCCCGGTTCCCGCTGCACCTCCACCGATACGATTTGCCTTTTGTCCGACATGCCGAGGTTCCTCTATCCGAAGGGGTACGCGCTGTGGCTGCCGCCGACGGCCAGGCCGACGGTTCGGGCTGCTTTGCGGACCTCGAAACGCAGGCTCGTGAGAACGCGGATCATGGACAGTTTGTAACACTGATCGAAATCCACGCACGTGTAGCACTTCTCCAGATCCTTCAGATCCCCGATGAGATCCTCCATGAACCAGCCCATGCTGATCCCGAAGCAGTCCTTCATCTTGCGTCCTTGCGGGGCCGCGCATCGCGGATCGCTTCCAGCAATGCCGCTCCCCTCTCCACCCTGCGCCCGTTTCTCTTCGTGCTCATTCATGGCTCTCGCTCCCGACGGATTCCTTAGCCGTGTCTTGTCACTTGCGCCAAGTCCTCACGCGCACCATCGCAGCAGCGCGCCGATGCAGGCCTCGATTCCGGCAGCGACTTGCGCAATGCCCGGACCCAGCATGTAGGCCGGAGTGCTCACGATCATATGCGCTTCATCGGCCACGCAGCCCTCCACGGCGCACACAACGTGCTTTGCCCCGGTCTTCTCGATCATGGCGGCGCATTCCGCGTCGTTGCCGATGGTCAACCGGACACCTCGGTTTCCGAGCGCCCGCGCCACGAGGACCGGCGCGATGCAGATCGCCGCGATGGGCTTTTTCGCGTCACTCATGGCCACCAGGAGCCGCCGCAGATCGGGATGCACCTCCCCCGGCCCCTTGCTCAGGTTCTTGAATGCGCCGTTGCCGCCCGGAACCACGAGGGCGTCGAACTCGGCGGGGTTGGCCTCCGACAGCGGCCTTATGTCCCCCCGCGCGATCCGCCCGGCCTCCACCATCTGGTTGCGGGTTTCGGACGTCGCTTTCTGGGTGACGTGGTTGACCACCGCGGCCTGGGGCTCGTCCGGCGCGAAGCACTGATAGGTGGCGCCGCCTTTTGCCAGATACAGCAAGCTGAGCGTGCTCTCGTGCACTTCCGAGCCATCCATCCGGCCGCAGCCGGCTAGCACTACCGCGACTTTTGGCATGATCATCCTCCTTTTCTCTTATCCACTATTGGGCCACAAAGAGGTACAAGGGACAGAAAAGACACAAGGGACATAAGAGACATAGGAAATGCAGGCATCAAACCCCGATCCCGTGTTTTTCGTCTTCTTGGTCCCCTTCGTCCCTTTCGTGTCTTTCGTGCTTTTCGTGGCCCCTCTGTTTTCTAATCCTCCGCCCGCATTTCCATTCGAGCGCCCAAGCTCCTCATCAGCTCCACATAAGCCGGGAACGTCACGGCCACCGCCTCCGCCGTGTCAATCCGGCTCATCTCGTCCGCGGCCATCCCCGCCAAACTCAGCGCCATCACCACGCGGTGGTCGCTGTGTCCGCGCAGTTGCGCCGAGCCGCGCAGTCCGCCGCCATGGATTATCAGACCATCCGGTAATTCCTCAGTGCGGACTCCCATCTTCGCCAGTTCCGCGGCCATCACGGCGATCCGGTCGGTTTCCTTGACGCGCGCCTGAGGCACGTTGAGAAGCCGCGTCGTGCCGCTCGCGAGAGCTCCCGCCACCGCCAGCGCCGGAAGCGCGTCGGGCGTGGCGTTCAGGTCCAGCTCCGCGCCGCGGAGCTGCCCGCGCTTGAGACGGAGCGCCCCAGCCGCTTCGTCCACCTCGATCCGCGCCCCCATCGCGCGCAAGTAGTCCACCACGGCCTTGTCGCCCTGCGAGTCGTGCATGTCCAGACCCGTCAGTTCGATCTCGGCATCGAGCGCGGCACCCGCCACCAGGAAGAAAGTGGCCGACGAAAAATCCGCCGCGACGGGGAGGTCAAATCCCTTCCAGCCTTGACCGCCCGGGATGCGAAAACGCGTGAAAGCATCGTCGTATTCCGCGCGGACCCCGAGCCGTTCCAGCCAGTCCAGCGTCATGCGCACATAGGGCGCCTCGTTCAGCTTGGTCACGCGCAGCTCGGTCTCGCCTTCGGCGCAAGGGGCGCTCAGCAGGATCGAGGTCACCCATTGCGACGTGATGGCTTCAATGGCGGTCTTGCCGCCGCGCAAAGGCCCGCGCACCACCAGCGGGCACATACCGTTGCCGCGCGTGGAGAAGACGTCCGCGCCGAGATCGCTCAGGGCCGCGATCAGTTTGTCGGCGGGACGGCGCCGCGTCTGGGCGTCGCCGTTGAGGATGGTGTATCCTTCGCGGCAGAGCGCGGCGGTGCCCATCACGATATAGAGCGTGGTGCCGGAGTTCGCCACGTCCACCACATTGTCGGGAGTGCGGGGCCGGCCGGCCAGACCCCGGACCTTCCACAGGCCGGGGTCCGACGTGTCAATCCCGGCGCCGAACGCCCGGCAGGCGGCGATTGCCGCCTGGGTGTCGAGGCTGTCGAGCGGGCGGCGGATCAGACTGTCCCCTTCCGCGAGCGAGGCCAGGACCACGGCGCGGATGGTGTGCGATTTCGAGCCGGGAATATCTACCCGGCCTTTGAGTGTGGATTTCCGGACTTCGAGCAGCATGCGCCTCTCCTCGCGACCATCTGCCATGTTATGCGGCGGCGGCTTGGCCGTCAAAGCAATTGTGAACACAAATCAACCGTTGACATGCCGCGCCGCGCCTGATTATCTAATAGATGAGTGTGTGAGCAAGGCCGTGCTTCGGGGCATCCATGGCAAACATCCTTATTATCCTCGTTGCTCTCCTGTTCATTGGTTCGGCGGTGTTCCGCGCCCTCAAGCGGAAAACCGAAGCCGGCGAGGAACCGGAGAACGGCCCGCCGGAAGAAGTGGAACCCGGGCCCTATCTCCTCTTCGGGGTCCTCCTTCCCTTCCTGGGAGGCTGTGCGGTGGCATACGCCGTCTGGGCCTTCTTCCCGCTCTTTGTGTCGGCGGCGGTGCTCCTGGGCGGGCGCGTCCTGGCCGTGGGCATAGCCCTCGCGTCGGCGGTGGACGCCTTCGCGGCCTTCCGCAAACGTGATTCCGACGCGAAGGCCGTTCGGCGAAAGGGAATCGCGGGGGCGGTTGTTCTGCTCTGCGGCCTGGCAGGCGTGGGCTTCATTTCCCATGTCCGAGGCGCTCCCAGCGAAACCCCGCTCCGGCTCAAGTCCCCCGTGCAGGGCGAGTGGCGCGTGGTGGCCGGGGGTAAATCCTATCTGACCAATTACCACCGGGGACGCCCGAGCGCCCAGAACTACGCGGTGGATCTGGTGAAGGTGGGCGCTCCCGATGCCTCGCTTGGCGCCCCCGTCTTCGCACCCGTGTCCGGGACCATCCAGAACGCGGTCAACACGCGCCGCGAAGCCGGGGACGGGGCCGCCGAAGGCAACCTTGTTGTGATCCAAGCGCCCGATGGCACGGAGATCCTTCTGGGCCACCTGATGGAGGGCTCCATCCGGGTGAAGCGGGGGGATACGGTGGAAGCGGGCCAGGAGATCGCGGCTTGCGGCGGCACGGGCAGCGCGGTGGAGCCTCACCTGCATGTTCACGCGGAACGCGGCGGGCAGGCTGTCCCTCTCCTGCTGGGCGCCAGGGGTGTTTTTGCCGTGCGGGGCGATGTTGTGCGGTTCTGACGGCACGGGGAAAATGGGAGCGGAGCGGGCAGGATTTCGTCCCGGCATCGCGGAAGATGATTCAGAAATGATCTACGCCAACCTTTCGCGGGTTGATTTCCTGATTTTTCGCACCTCTTGGTTTCTTGTTTGTGTCCTTTGTGTCGCTTATGTCCCTTCAGTCCTTTGGGCCTTTTCTCATGGACCCCGTCGCCCACTCCCTCGCCCCCGCGTTGTGGACCCAGCCGGTATAGCGGGTGCCTGGGAGATACTGGACAGGATTAACAAGATCAACATGATTGAGGCACTCATCCATTCATCCTGTTAATCCTTTTAATCCTGTCCACAAAGGATACGTCACCGAACTTCCTATCTGGAGCACTAAGGCCGAAGAAAGTGGAACGTGATGAATATTACGGTCCCTCGCCGCGTATTGCTTCATAGAAGGATAAGTGCGAATATGGATGAAAGAGAGGAAGAACAAATGAACGAGGGAACTCAGAATCAACTCACCGAAGCCTACACCACGGGACGGCGGGCCGGGTTCGGCATCGCGGCGCTGGCGCTCGGCGTGGTCACCTACATGAGCCTGCTCGGCGCGGAAAAGGCGATTCTGGCGATAGTGCTGGGCGCGCTGGCTCTTCGCGGCGCGGCGCCACGCACACTGCCGCGGCGCCTTGGGATCGCCGCCATTTGCCTGGGAGCGATCTTCATCGTCACGATAGCCGTGGTTCTGGCAGTATTCCGAGACAAGGTCGCCGAGTTCTTTGCGCTCCTGCAAAAACTCTCGTGAATCACCTATCTTGGGAGAACGGTCAAGCGCCATGAACCATGACACCCGTGTTTCCGATGACGAGTTTCAGGCGTGGGTCGCCCCGCTTCTCGAACGTGCCGCGGGTTACGCCTGGGCCATCGTCCGCAATCGAGAGGACGCGGAGGACGCGCTCCAGGAAGCGCTTGTGCGGGCCTACCGGGCGCTGAGCCGATACGATCGCTCCCGCAGCTTCAAAGGGTGGCTGTTTGCGATTGTGCGCCACTGCTGTTTGGACCTGTTGCGCCGGCGGGGCACCCGGCCGGTCTTCGTGGCCATGGACCCGGCCGACCTGTCCCTGGCCACGCGCGATAACTCACCGGAGCGGGAACGGCGCGATACGCTTCAATGGGCGCTGGCCCAACTGTCCCCCGCCCACCGCAAGGTCATCGAGCTGCGCTACTTCGGCGACTGCTCCTATCGCGAAATCGCCGAAGCCCTGGGTATTCCGGAAGGAACCGTGATGTCGCGGCTGCACGCCGCACGCCAGGCACTTACGGCCATCCATCGAAAGGAACCATCATGAAACCGATTGAGCATCAGGAAATTTCAGGTCTGATTGACGGGCAGCTAGCGCCAGCCGATGCCGAGCGCGTCCGGCAAGCCATCGCCGGGGATGAGACGCTGCGCGCGGAGCATGAGGAACTTGCCGCTCTGGATAACGACCTGAAAGCCATTGCGGCAACAGCGGCCTTCCAGCCGCATGTCTCGCTGTTGCCAAGCCCCGCCGGCTTCCCCTTCAGCACACCCGCACTTATCGCGGCAGTCCTGGTTCTGCGCCTGGCGCTGAAAACCATGCCCACGGCCTCCGGCTGCGTGATTGCGGCGGGGGTGCTGGCGCTCCTGATCTGGGGCATGGTCCGCCTGGTCAAGGCCCAGGAACGAGAGTGGCTGATCCCGTCGCATTCCGATGGCGCGGCATTCTGATAAACCCAAAGAATAGAGGCACAGACGCTCCGGGAGGAAGGTGGCGAACCGTGATGGATTCGGGCGCATCTTGATGAAGCTACCAAATCCAAGCGCTGGATAAAGTAGCGCGGGCGTCTCGCCTGCGAACCTGTTCGTAGTGCGGGCTTTGGCCTGTCTTGCGAGGCGAGCATCCCGCCGTCGCGAATCGCCGCCGCGAGCCAGGTCTGGAAATGTGGCAGGCGAGACGCCCGCCCTACTTTACCGCCCCACTTTGCTTTGCCTGCGTAGCTTCATCAAAATGCGCCCGATGGATTTTCGGGATGGATTTTCTCTTGACATAAGGAGGGGGAGACGGTAGAAATTGTCTCCCGTCGCCCGGATGAACCCAGAGCAGGGGATCGCCGGGTCCGCCGGGAGGATGGTTCGAGCGGGAATAGCTCAGTTGGTAGAGCACGACCTTGCCAAGGTCGGGGTCGCCGGTTCAAGCCCGGTTTCCCGCTCCACTCCAAAACGCTGAATTCTCAAGACTTACCAGATAACCGAGACGTAAATTAAAAACCTGTTTTGCGTGCCCGTTTAGCCCCAATACGGCCCGATTCCAGGAAACATTCCGGCGAATTCCGATCCCCGCTCAGACAAGACTCTCCTGGGCGGGGTTGCTTTTTACACAGCGGGAACCCCCCCCATCGGCTCAGGGGAAGATCGAGTTTCCTGGGGCATCTGGTGAGGTCCTGGGGGCGCTCGTGGGGCAGTGCGCGGTGACAGAGGAGGTTGACGGATCGGCGGCGCTGTGTTTCCAGGCATGGCGTCTTTCCTTTTCCCTCCTCAAACCCGCGAAGGACCTTTGCTGTGGCGGCATGGCGGTATCCGGGTGTGAGGGCAGGGGGGGAACAGGATACCCCTCTTTCTTGGCCGTTTTGTTCTTTCCGAAGTTCTTGGCGCACTATCCCACCCGGACACCCGGAAGAACGCGCTTGACTTGTTGCCCGACTGTTCCATATCCTGCTCGTGGTGGAATTTCCTGCTTGACCCTCTGGAAAAACAATAAACCAGAACGGCAATAATATCGAGCGCCGTCTCCGCGACACGACGGCCACGGGTGCATCTTGACTCCGCCACCAAATCGCCCCCGCCGACTTTATGTCGGTGGAGCGATATGAAGAGCGTGTCGGCTCTGGAACAAAATCATCGCTCCACCGACATGAAGTCGGCGGGGGCGTGGATGAATAATATGCCCGGTTCTGGAGCAAAACCATCGCTCCA
>Ga0315282_10012100_pt1 | contig 13260 bp, 12 predicted proteins | sample YL17G07_20_MG_FD_203693 | JGI IMG/M metagenome (GOLD analysis project Ga0315282, IMG submission 203693) | Sediment microbial communities from Yellowstone Lake, YNP, Wyoming, USA - YL17G07_20 | ecosystem: Environmental > Aquatic > Freshwater > Lake > Sediment | place: USA: Wyoming | collected...
TAGCGGCAAAGTTCGCAAGAGGGACTCAGGGAATCCAGGAAGTATATGCCAGAAATGATGTCCGCGCAAAAATAACGCAGCCAGATGGCGCAGTTACCAGAATAACAGCGGAAGAAGCGGTTTACCAAGCGCCTGAGAACACCATCTCTGTTCGCGGTTCACCTTGCATTCTGACCCAGCCTCACGTGAGTATAAAGGAGAGCGAGATAGTTTACGACCTGGAGAAGAAAGTGATTACGACAAAACCGGGCGAAAAAGGTTACAAATGGGAGATAGACCCTTCAAACTGGCGTCAAAAAACTCAGAACAAAAAAGAGTGAACAGTCATCCAGAACTGCTTGTTTAGTGTTTCTCTGGCGGCAGGAGGAATCTGACAGAAGGAGAACGCAGATACCCGCGTAGAAATTCAGAACCTTCCATTTCACGTTTTCCTTCAGGCTGAACCCTTTTCAATAGAAGCGAACCTGCGCCTGCCGCAACAAGAACCTCGGTTTTTGTCGGGGTTACTGTGCCAGGAGGTCCGATTTCCTGCGCAACTGGCGCTGCTTTGAGGATTTTTACACGAAGAGGGCGAACTTCAGAACGCTCAAGAAAAGCGAACGCACCTGGCTCAGGACTGAAAGCGCGGATGAGTCGCGCCAGAGTAACAGCATCTTTTCTCCAGTCAATTCTAAGGTCTTCCTTTTTTATTTTTGGCGCAAATGTGACGCGGGTCTCATCCTGCTCTTTATAGGTATCTTTGCCAGATTCAATCAGCGAAAGCGCAGCGACAGTCGCCTGCGCGCCCGCGCGCGCAAGGAATCCTGAGAGTTCGCCTGCTGTCTCCTCTTCGCCTATTTCAATCTCAGACTGAAGAAGAACTGGACCGGCGTCCATCTTTTCCGTCATTCTGATTACTGTGATGCCGGTTTTCCTATCGCCTGCGAGTATCGCGTGCTGGATAGGCGCTGCGCCGCGCCACCTCGGCAGAAGGGAGGCGTGAACATTCAGAAAGCCGCGTCCGGGAATGTGAAGAACATCGCGGGAGATGATTTCGCCGAACGCGGCGACAACGCCGACATCCGGCGCAAGTTTCTCTATCAGACCAATTCCCTCAGGAGAGGAGATTTTTGGCAACTGATAGATGGTGAGACCTAATTTCTGCGCAGCGAGTTTTACTGGTAGCGCAATAAGTTTCCTTCCGCGTCCTGCAGCCTTATCACAGGCGGTAAATACCGCTGCTACTGTGTGACCCGCCTGACAGATGCCTTTCAGAATCGGGACTGCAAACTCAGGTGTGCCGAGAAAGATTATTCTCACCGCGTAGAACCTTCATTTTGCCGGGCATCTTCCGAATCATCACCACACCTTCCGGCGTGGTGGTTCCCGTATTGTTCGGCGCTGTCCGGAGCGGTAAACGCATCCGGGTTAGAATCTGCCGCCGGAAGCCCGTGGACTTCAGTCCACGGCTTTCTCCTCTCGCTTTCAGGCACAAAGAAGAGATAGATTTCGCTAAACTCTTTTTCCTGATAGACCCTCAGAGACCCGAGTCTTACGCACTCAAGGACAGCCAGAAAAATGCCTATCACTGTCGCAATATCGGCAGACCCTTCAAAAACGCTGGAGAAAGAGCGCGTGCTCTCAGGAGAACAAGAGACCTTCGCCAGAAGTTCCGTTATATATTCGCTGACCGGCTTGCTTGAAAATACCGCTTTCTCGGCGAATTTCAGTCCGAGGTCTTTCGTCACCTTGTGAAATGCTAACATCAAATCCCATACTGAAACGCTTTCCAGTTCAATCTCCTGCGCTTCTGTTTCCGCAAGCGCCAGACCGGGAGGCGAAAACTTCTGCCCTTCTACTTTTATGCGCTCCTCAAGCGCAAGCGCTCTCTCCTTGAACTGGCGATACTCAAGAAGTTCCTTCACTAATTCTTCCCGCGGGTCAATCAGTTCCTCATCAGCGCCCTCCGTGGCGGGTCTTGGAAGAAGCATTCTTGACTTTATCTGTAGAAGTCGCGCAGCGAGCGCAAGAAACTCGCCTGCTGAATCTATATCAATCTCCTTTAGCGCTTCAACATATTTGATATACTGGTCAACCACCTCGGAAATGTTCACATCAAAGATGTCCACCTCGGATTTCTGGACAAGATAAAGGAGGAGGTCCATAGGACCGCCATATATATCAAGCGAGATTCTGTACTGTTCTGTCATCAAAATCCCATCGCCTGACGCACTTCGCTCATAGTCTGGGCAGCGATTTTTCGCGCCTTCTCTGCGCCGCTGCGGAGAATAGAATCCACAGCCCCAGAAGAGAGAATCTCTTCTCTTCTATTGCGAAGCGGCTCTAAGAACGCCAGAAGTTCATCCGCTAACTGCCGCTTACAGTCTGTGCACCCGCGCGCGGCGCGCACGCATAGTGCGCGAACAGACTCTGTTAGCGCGGGGGAAAACGCTTCGTAATAAGGATAGAGATTGCACTCGTCCGGATGCCCCACGTCTGCCAGCCTTACGCGTTTCACATCGGTGAGCATATTCATAACTTTCTCTCTTACCTGGAGCGGACTCTCTCCAATCTCTATCGCGTTCCCGTAACTTTTGCTCATCTTGCGTCCGTCAGTACCTGAGAGGCGCGCGGATTTTGTGAGAGCAGGCTTCGGCTCAATAAAAACCTCTCTGCCGTAAAGGAAGTTGAAGCGGCGAACAATCTCGCGCGCAAGTTCAATATGAGGAAGTTGGTCCTCGCCTACAGGAACCAGAGATGTCTTGTAAAGCAGTATATCGGCAGTCTGAAGAACAGGATACCCTAAGAACGCGTAGTTGTGGACATCCTTGGCTGCCAATTCGCGCAACTGCTCCTTGTATGTAGGGCATCTTTCAAGCCAGGAGAGCGGCGTTATGCACGAGAGGATAAGATGCAGTTCAGCGTGCTCGCGCACATCAGACTGCCTGAAGATTGCGCTTCTGTCCGGGTCTATGCCTGATGCGACCCAGTCTGCGACCATCTCGCTGATTGAGCGCATTATTACGGAAGGGTCGGCGTACTCGCTCATAAGAGCGTGCCAGTCAGCGAGCATATAGAAGCAGTCGTATTTGTCCTGGAGCGCAGCCCAGTTTGTAAGCGCTCCAACATAGTTCCCGAGGTGAATGCCGCCGGTAGTTCTCATCCCGCTAAGTATCCGTTCTCTTTCCAATGCTTTTTCCTCAACTAAGTGAAGATGAATTGCACAGGTGGATGCACGATTTTGAAAACAACATTGTTCATAACAAACATCGCTGCAGCGCCGATGTACCCTCCGAACACCATAAGCACAATCATAATAAAGAAGGTTCCATAAAATCCTATCGCCTCGTAAGCCTCTCTATCGCCCGGCTTCAGCAGATACTTGAACACATGACTCCCATCAAGGGGTGGTATCGGCAGAAGATTGAAAATGGCAAGAAGTATGTTGCCGGCAGAAGCGTAAAACAGAGCAACTGATAGAAGGCTTCCGGGCTTTGCAATATGCAGAAGCGCGGCAAAAACAATCGCGAGAAGAAAGTTCACAGTCACTCCTGCGACAGAAACGACAATATCTCCCAAGACCGGTCTGCGAAATCTGTATGGATTGACAGGCACAGGCTTTGCCCAGCCGAAAAGGAACGGAACCCCCGTAATCGCGATAAGTATCGGCAGAATTACTGTTCCAAGAAGGTCCATATGAGGAATCGGGTTGAGCGTGATTCTGCCCGCCAACTTCGCAGTATCATCGCCCTGCCAAAGCGCGGTAGCGGCGTGCGCAATCTCGTGCATTATTACTGAATAGAGTATCAGCAGATAGGCGATAGCAAAGATGGTAAACTGTTCCACATAAGTCCTCAGGTGGCACTGCAAACAGCGCGGATTCTATGCACCTTTGCCAGACCTGTCAAGCAAATTCAACTTAGCCGCGGGCTGGGACGCTGCGGGCGGAGATTGCTGTTGACACCAATACCTGTCACACTATAATCAAAATTGGGTCTTGGGCCGCCCCTTTTGTTAGTCTGGAGCACAATAATGGATGTAAAATGCAGTGGATGCGGGCACGGTTTCACTGTGGCAGACGCAGAACTGGGCGCTACATTCAAGTGTCCGAAGTGCGCTGCAACTGTGACGGTTGCCGGCGAAGGTGAAGCGCAGGCAGGCGCTACCCGCGCAGACGAAAGTTCCACCATCCCCAGGCAGGCAGAACACAAGTTCCTGAGTCCGCTGGAACTGGCAGTTATTCTCGCTGTTTTGATTGCGATTGCAGCGTTTATTCTCTGGAAAGGGGTTTTTACCGTAGTGGGCAGACCTGAAGTGCCAACTGCGCAGGAGAAACTTGAACTACTGCGTCAGGCTGAAGTGGCAGCGCGAGACGAGTGTGCCCAAAATATCTCAGCGATTGCAAACGCCATCCTGAAATTCAAGAAGAAGAATAAAGTATTTCCGCCAGACCTGAACAGACTCAAGGAGGTTGGTCTTCTTCCGCCCGGAGTGGTTCTCGGCTGTCAGAAAGGGAAATACATCTATCTCGGACAGCAGGCTGACGCGTGCGGGGAGAAGGTTTCTGACCCAATAATTGTATGCGACTCAGCAGAAGTGCATCTCGGTGGCAGAAACGTTGCGCGCGCGAGCGGGCGCGTGGAGTTTATGCGGGAGCCCGACATCATCCTGGTTCTGACCGAGATGGAGAGGGAATACGACAGGCTCTCAAGCGGTCGCAAAGATGAGGAGGACGCTAAGAAAAAGAGAGAACATGATGCTGCTTTAGTCTATCTTGGCGCAGGCGAGGCGCTGGCGCACGGTAAACTGGATGAGGCGCAGAGTGCGTATAAGCGCCTTCTGGATGAGTTCTCTGATACCAAAGTGGTTTCCGAGACAAGACGAGAGATAGAAACTTCCATAAAAGTGATAGATTTCCACAGGAAGATGGATTCTGCGAGAGAGTTTGTGGATGAGGGAAAACTGGAGGAAGGGAAAAAGGCGTTTGAGCAGATAGCGCAGGATGTTCCAGGCAGGGAGGCTGCGGACTTTGCTGCGGAAAACGAGATGCTTGACCTTTTGATAGAGGCGGCTGACCTGTCAGTCAAGGGCGATTATAAGGGTGCGCTGGCAATATACTCTTCTGTCGCGCAGAAGACGGGCAGTCCGTTCTGGAAGAAGATTTCGCACAGGGAGTCGCAGAAGATAGAGGCATACTTGAATGCAGCCCAGCAAATGTACGAGCTGGCTAAAACTGCTGAGAAGGAGGGGAAACTCGTCAAAGCGCTTGCGCTCTACAACAAAATCTCTGCTCAATACGCGGTGAGCGAGTATGCGCCAAAAGCGGCTGCGAAACGAGATGAGATTGCCAAGAAGACGGACTACGGCAAAAGATTTCTGTCCAGGAGTGAGTCTGTCTGCCCCGAGATAATCGCGAGCACATCGGCGGGGCTGGCGTATCTAACATCGGTCCAGAAGCAGGGCGGCAGTTGGAGCGCTGAACTTGAAGGGCAGGATGTTCTGGATGCGGTTGGAGTGACTGGTCTGTGTCTTCTTGCGTTCCTCGGGGAGGGGCATACCACATTTTCGGGTAGTTACAAGAAGGCGGTCTCAGATGCGGCAAACTTTATTATCTCGTCGCAGAAAGGGGACGGACTAATAGGCGACAGCGCTTCCAAACTCCACAGGTATTCTCACGCGATATGCACGCTTGCGCTTTGCGAGTTGAAGGTTTTGACAGATGATGAGTCTCTCGGTCCAGTCTGCGAGAAGGCGCTCAAATACATACTGAGGATTCAGGAGCCACAAGTCGCTTTCAGGCGCACTCCGGATGAGGCGCACGGAGATACGCAACTCACAGCGTGGATGCTCCTTGCGATGCTCTCCGCGCAGAACGCTGGCATCCAGTTCCCTGAGGGGCTTCAGGTAGTTTGCCTCAACCTATTTGACAGGGTGACGGATGAGCAGGGCAGAGCGAACTACATTGCACCGGGCGACCCTTCCAAGCCTGAGCGCCAGTTGCCGCAGTATCAGTCAATGCTTACAGACACTGCAGCGGCGGCGCTTGGCAGGCTGCTTCTTGATGTTCCTCTTAGCGATAAGCGTCTGAGTGCGAACCTCAACTTCCTGCGCGATAATCAGCCAAACAGGCTGCGGATGAACTTTCCTTTTTACTTTTTCGGCGCTCAAGCAAAGTTCCAGGCTGGCGAGCAGGGCTACAAAGAGTGGTTATGGCCTCTCAAGTCTGTTCTACTGTCTCTGCAAATCTCTGAAGGCGACAAGAAGGGAAGTTGGGAGACTGGTCAGTATGCGGATATTCGTTCTGGGCGCGCAGGGGAGACAGCGCTGGCAATCCTTTCGCTTCAGGCGCCGTATAATCACTTCGCAGGCATAAACCGCAGAGAAGCAAGCGCCGAGAAGCCGAAAGGACCGGAAGTTGTGCTGACTCTGAAGGACGATACTAAGATAGTCGGCAGACTCGTTTCAGAAGGCGAGGAAAGTGTCACTATTGAGGTCACAAAAGACGGGACTTCTGGACAGGTAACCTATCGTAAAGGAGAATTGAAGAAAATAGAACCGAAATAATGAAAGGAAACGAGCAAAGGAGTGAGAGTCCCCTTTGCGGGGCTCTCTTCGCTTTTTAGGGAAAACCCGATATGCATTGGAGGAGAACACTCTATACTGCCTGGATTGCGCAACCTGTATCGCTGTTAGGAGTCACATCTGTCTTTCCATTTCTGCCTTTCTACATCCGGCAACTTGGCGTGACTGGCGGCGAGACCGCGTCTCGCTTCGGATATGAGACACCTTTTCTTCTGACAGGAACGCTTTTTGTGGCAGCGGCGACTTACGCACTACTGCGAATCCCACAATACAAAATCCAAACTGTTTGAAATTTGGAATTTGGATTTTGCCTGCCTGGGGCTCAGGCGGATTCCAGTTGCTCAGCGACAAGGTCTGAAAAGGAGAAGAGTCCTTTTCTGCCTTTTATCCACTGTGCTGCTTTGAGCGCGCCAAGAGCGAGTGCGCTTCGGGAACGCAGAGTGTGAATCAGTTCAATAGTATCAAATTCGCTGTCAAACCCGACTATGTGGGTGCCGGGATAGAACCCGGCGCGGGTGCTTGTGACGTGGAACTCAGCAGCCGCAATCTTTCGGCTCAGAGTCTCATAAACAGGGGTTTCTTTATCCTTCATCTCTTCAACTATGATTTGCGCCAATTTTTTCGCAGTCCCTGAAGGGCTGTCCTGCTTTCCCTTATGGTGGAACTCGTGGCAGAACGGGTCATACTGACCTGCCTGTCCAAGCAGTTTCGCGGCGAGAGAGACGATTCTGTAAAAGATGTTCACTCCAAGCGAGAAGTTGGGCGAATAGACAAGACCGACTCCTGTATCTTCCACCAGTTCCTTTACAAGACTCAGGCGGTCATACCAGCCAGTTGTGCCGACAACGAGGTCTTTGCCCAGACGGCAGACAATCTGTATATTCTGCAGGACAGTGTCCGGCGTGGTGAATTCAAGCACCACATCTGCCGACTTCAACGCTTCAGGGGAGATTGTGTCAAACTGCGCTTCCGGCGCGACCGGGTCAACTGTTGCGACGACAGTGACATTTTGCGACGGCGCCAGGCGGGCGACCTCTTTTCCCATCCGCCCATAGCCCACAACCGCGATATTCACGTTATCTACCTCCCCGCATCGGGATGACTTTTATACCGTGGTGCGCAAGGAGCGCTGCAGTAACACCCTTTACAGAAGAGCGGTCTGCGGCTCTCCCGGTATCAGTCCAGCCGCAAGAGGGACTTCCTGTTTTCAGAAAAGCCTCCTTTACGCCCAGAAGTTTCGCCACCTCACAGGTTAACTTCGCACCGCAAAGAAATTTCTCGGTAACATCCAAACCGTCAGAGTCCAGGACTTTCGCCTTTCCCGACAGAACATCAATTCCATCTCCTGCAACTATTCTCGCAGGACGGCGCGGAGTGGGAAGCCCGCCGAGTTGCTCAGGGCACAGAGATACAACCACTCTCTCAGAGATACGCTTCAAGAGGGTCTGGTCTTTGCAACTTTTTCCGTTATAGCGGCAGGGAGTGCCTAAAAGGCAAGCGCTTACAAGAACCACTTTGACCGCACGCGGTCTCTTAGAGACCACTACTTCTTGCCTCCGACAAAGTATTCAACAGCATCATCCTGGGTGTATACGAGCGGGAATATCTGCGAGAGTCCCAGAAGGTCAAGGACTTCTTTGACATTCGGGGAGGGCGAAAGTAAGACTATGTTTCCACCGTGCGATGTGGCAGTTCCGACCGCGCCTATAAAGACGCCGGCGCCTGCGCTGGAAATGTAGTCAAGTTTGTCCATCTGAACTATAATCCTGTAAATTTTCTTCTTGAATATGTCTTCAATGAGGCTCTCTAATTCCTCAAACGTATGCGCATCAAGAAATCCTGAGGCTGAAATGAGAACTATCCCGTCACTCAGTTCGCGCTTCTTGAGCCTTAGACCTGCCATTCTTTCCTCCACCGCTCCCCCTCTGCTTTTCTTTGCCGGACCGCTCAACATACTTCACCATTGTGAGCGTATTTTCTGCCCTTGACTTGAAGACATATTTCACTTCATCCATAACTCTGCGCATAAGAAAGAGCCCCAGACCGTATCTTCTACCGAGCTTGACGTGGTCTGCTATGCAGGGAGAAGGGACAGAGTTGGGGTCAAATTTTCTCCCGCTGTCCCTCAAGACCACCTCAACCCTCGTGGTGTCAGCGTGAATATGCATCTGCACAGTTCTGGTTCCCCTCGTGAACTCCTCATATCCGTGCCGGATGATGTTTGAGACAGCCTCATCCACGGCGAGGACTATGTGTCTTGCGTCAGTTTCGTTTATACGCGCTCTGGTGAGGACGTGACCGACAAAATCCCTCACCTGAGAGAGATTCTCAGTCTTATTGGAGACTACGAATTCATCTTCAACAACACGAGGTTTCATCTTAGACAGCCCTCTCAAACTCAGTCATCTGCCTCAGGATTTGCGAACCTGATTGCAAGGAACGACCCTGTTCTTTCCCGCCGCCTTGGCAGCGTAAAGCGCTTTGTCAGACTCAAGTATTAGACTGTGCATATCAACAGCGTCCTCGGGGTATGTAGAAACACCGAGACTCACCGTCACCCTCAGTTTCACGCGCTCGGTCACTATCTGATTATCTTCTATTGCTCTGCGCATTCTCTCCGCAGCCTTTACCGCGTCCTCCTTACCTGTTTCAGGCATTATTACGCAGAACTCCTCTCCCCCGTATCTTGCCACAATGTCTGCCGCTCTCATCTTGTTCTTCACCACGCGCGCTATTGAACGCAGAATCTCATCCCCTACCTGATGGCCATAAGTATCGTTTATCTTCTTGAAATCGTCAATATCAAACATCACTAACGAAATGTTGGAAATGACAGCAGTCTCATCCTCCTCCGCACCTCTGCGATACCTTGTAGCGCGCTCAAGTTCCTGAGAAAGATGCATATCAAAATACCCGCGCGAAAAAACCTGGGTCATCTCATCAAAAATTGACCGGTGATACAGTTGTGCATTGTGAAGCGATATCGCTACCATACTGCCAAGAAGAGATAAAAGGTCCATATCCTCCTGCGAAAAACCCATCCTGTCAAACTTCTTTCCCAGGCATAGAAGCCCCTTCAGGTCCGCCTCATTCTCCGAGCCCGCCCGAACCAGAGGAACGCACAGTTCAACCGCAGACTCCTGTATCTTGCCGAATTCAGGCATATCCGCTATACTCGCAGGCGGATTGGAGACCTCAAACGGATACGGGCTTTCCGCCAGAACACGTCCAAACTCTCCGTGAGCGTCAAACTCCAGAGGAGGAGCCTCCATATTCTTCGCCGCCACAGAAACTATATTGTGCCCGGAATGGTCGTGCCTGCGCATAAGAAATAGTTTGAGAACTCCAAACTGACCCATAACAGTGTTCAGAGTAAAATTCTCTATGGATTCCTGGTCCAGACTCTTCGCATTTACCTGCGAAACCACATCAATTATTGTGTCAAAGTCTATTCTGCTTTTCCTGATTGCGCGCGATGTTCGCTCGTCTGACTCCTCAACTCGCGAGATGTAAGAGACGAGAAACTCCTTCTCCGCAGCATCCTTCACATTACGCGAGACTATGTCAATCACCTTATCCTTGTCGCGCGCGCGTTCCAGGCGCGAAATGTAGGAAGCGAGAAAATCCCTCTCCGCAGCGTCCTTGACGTTGCGCAAGATAATATCAAAAGCCCGCTCCCTCTCCTGCGCGCGCTCCATTCGCCCCTCAACGTTCCTCCCTTTCATTCAAAGGATAATAGATAAATCAGGCTGTTGTCAAGCGATTTCTCCCCACAACGTGTGATAGAAGCCGTGGACGAAAGCAAAGCGGCTAAATAGTAGGGGTGCCGCTGACAGCGGTAGGGGTACCGCTCACAGCGTCACCCTCCATCAACTAACCGCTCCCAATCCTGCACCGAATACTGAGTTATGCCTTAGTGCGTTTCCTAACAAAACAAATAAACAAAACAATATAACAAAACTTGATGAACAAAAGGGTCCGCCTGAAGCGGACAAGTCTTCCTTTCAGGAAGGGGAGGAACAAAACCCGGGAAGTTTAGCCGGCGAGTTTACTCGCGGTGTTATCCCACGGGCGGGCGGGCAGCGTGCGTTCTGCCCGCCTGTATGCGCATCCGGCGCTACAAGTCCCACCAGATATTCCCCATCCCTTTTCCTTCATCCTCGTCCCGCCGTTCCTTTCTTCGCGTTTTCTTTGGAATCCAATACTCTGAATAATGGTGCGCTTGCCTATCAGTGACGAGCAGACCTTCTCCGCTGCATCAATCCCCAGAACCATGAGACCCGGTCAGGCTCCAAGCTCCAATCCTCACCAAAGCGTCTCACGACACCAATCTCAAAATCAACCCCGAGCAGATGCGCTACCTGTCTGCCTGCCTTCTTCACTGTCCAGGGAAGCAGAGCCATTCTGATAGGGATGGACTTCTTAGCATCTCGCAGCAGTATTTCTAAGTGACCCGTATAGCGACCGCCCCGAAATGACGGCGTTTCCTGATAAACCAAAGCGACCTTAGCGATTCGGTTGTGCGGCAGCGTCCATACTGCGCAATAAGATAGAAGAAAAGAGCGTTCTGTTATCTGCACTTGCTGGGTCTGTCTGTCACATTTTACCTCGCGGTAACCCACCGAGCCGAGGAACATAATTAGAGCGAACAAAGTGAAAAGAGACAATAGCGCTATCTTCCAAAAGGGATTTCCGTGGGCAATTGCACTGAAGTCCAGGATTATGGCACCCGGTGCGAAAACAACAAATACGAGGAATATCTCGGATTCGTAGCAACGTTGCGTGTCCTTACGGCGGCGCCACAAAATCACACACTCCTTATTGCGGTGTGTTCTCCAGCCAACTGGTCGCTCATAATTATAGACGTAATTTGTTTGTATTCCACTGCGGATTTTTGTTTCTGTTTTGGGAACCGGGCGAGTAAACTCACCGGCCAAAATATTACCCCCCGGGCTTTGGAAATTTACGCGTGGGGCTTCCTACCATTCTGCGCCGAGGGTGAAGTTGAAAGTTCTTCTCTGGTCTTCAGGCTCGTATCTCAGCGGGTATCCGAAACTCAAGGAGATAACGAAAGAGGGCATAGGCTTTATCCTGAGTCCGAAACCTGCTGCAACGCGGAACTCGTCGGTTCTGAACGACTCTATGTCGCTTGCGAGATTTGCTGTGTCCAGGAACAGGAGTGCGCGGAAGACTTCCTCCTCAATCGGCAGAGGGAATGAGTATTCCAGGTTTGCGTATGCGCGGACAGTGCCGCCCAAAGGGGAGATGTATTCGTGCGGACCGATTCCCCGCCACTCAAATCCGCGGATTGTGCCAGGTCCGCCTGCGAAGAGTCTTTCGTATATTGGTATATCTTTGGAGTTATGGTGCTCCTCCATCCAGGCTGCGCTTGCTTCAAGTGAGAGGACGTGTTTGTGACCGGTTCTTGTTTCCATAACGCTTTTATAGAGGAAGGCGGAGAGCGAGGCGCTGGAGAAGTCCACGTCTGCGCCGAGGAATCCGCCCGCGTATTCGTAACTGCCTTGCAATGTGTATCCCTTATATCTTGTTCCGAACTGGTCAGCCTGGGATTTGTTGTAGGAGAGGACGGCTTTCAAGGCGGAGAGGGTGGAAGGTCCTTCCCATTCAAAAACGTCTGCAGGGGCGTATGAGAGAATGTGAGAGATAACTGTATCCTGAATTCTGTAGAGGATGTCCAGGATTAGGTCGCGCGTAAGGTTTTCTCCCAGACCGATTGAGATGTATTCTTTCTGTTCTCTCCACCTCTCGTAAGTTGTGTCGCTGTAGTTGAGACCGAGGGAGAACCTGTAGTCTGAGTCAAATATATGCGGGTCGCGGTAGAAGAGCCTGTATCTTGTGGCTTCTCTTCCCGGCATAAGTTCAAGTGCGAGGTAGTTTCCAGCGCCTGCAAACGCGTTTCCACTTACAAGGTCTTCAAGGCTTTTTGGAGTGTCAAAAAGGTCAAAGTTGGGCTGAGTGATTGCGAATAGTCCTTGGAGTCCGAAAGTGCTTGAGACGGAGAAGCCGAGGCGCAGTTGCCCTGTTCTGCGCTCCTGGACAGTTATGATGAGGTCGCCTTTGTCTGGTCCTTCCCCAGGTGCGGCCTGGATATCTACAGAGGAGAAATACCCGAGGTTGAAGAGCCTGTCTCTGCTGTTTCGGATTTCGGGGATGCTGAACTCTTCGCCGGGGTAGATTGAGAGTTCGCGGCGTATCACTTTCTCTTTTGTTCTGTTGTTTCCGCGTATTATTATTTTCCCGACGTATGTTTTTGGGCTTTCGCCTATCTCGTAGAGGATGTGAACTCCGGTTCCTGTTTCGTCATAGGAGAGGCGCGGCTCAACGGTTGTGAGCAGGCGACCGGACGAGCCGTAGAGGTCGCGGATTGTCTGGAGGTCTTTCTGGAAGTTGTCTTTTATAAAGGGACTGCCGTCTTTGAGCGACAATTTTTGTAGAATCTCTTCTGGTTTGTAAAGTGTGACGCCTGACACTGCGACGGAGGAGACTGTGTATTTGTCACCTTCCACTATCTCTATGACAGGTGTTGCCATATTATCGGTGAAATCAAAAAGGGTTTCTTTCAGGAAGACTTTGACGTCAAGGTAGCCTTGGTCTCTGTATGCTTCGCGGATGATTTGAATATCCTGCTCAAGGCGTTTCGCATTATATGTCGGGTCGCCGAAGATGTTTCGCAGGAAT
>Ga0315282_10012101_pt1 | contig 13259 bp, 10 predicted proteins | sample YL17G07_20_MG_FD_203693 | JGI IMG/M metagenome (GOLD analysis project Ga0315282, IMG submission 203693) | Sediment microbial communities from Yellowstone Lake, YNP, Wyoming, USA - YL17G07_20 | ecosystem: Environmental > Aquatic > Freshwater > Lake > Sediment | place: USA: Wyoming | collected...
CGGTGATGATTGACGGCGCGGAGTATACGAAGGACCTGATGGTCTTCCCCGACCGGGTCGTGCCCAACTGGTGGCGGCGGGAAGGTCATCTCGTGGGAGTCGAGGACCTACAGGAGGCTCTGGTCGAGAACCCGGAGGTGCTCATCGTCGGGAGGGGCAGCCAGTGCTGCCTCCGGGTCAGCCAGGAAGTCGTGACGCGGACCAGAGAACTGGGCGTGGAGCTGCTCGTGTTCGATACCCGGACTGCCTGCCGCACATTCAACCAGGTACTGCCGCGCAGACGCGCGGTGGCAGTGCTGCACCTCGCCTGCTGAACCTCTCGCCCGGGTCGCAACTGCCCTGCACGGCGCGGCGCCTCTCATTTCCCACCCTTGGCCTCCGCCGGGCGAACCGGCCGCCGCGCCCGGGGCCGCCGGGGTCGGGCCTTTGGGGATAGGCGGAGCAGCCCACCCGCGCCCAGCCCCATCAGGAAGAACAGCGCCCCGAACGCGACTCCCACCCAGGGGAATGGCGGCTTCCTCTCGCCGACCCCGACGTTGATGAAGGCCGAGTTGTTGCCCTTGTTCGCCTCGAGGGCATCGTCCAGCGGATCCACGGTGGCGACCAGGAGGTGCATGCCTCTGGCGCCCGCGAATGTTGTCCCCCAGGTCACCTGCTCGCCGGGCGCCAGCTCCCTGGGTAGCGTCCACTCGGCGTACGGGCGTCCGCCAACTGTCAGCACCACCGGCACGGGGGGGAGGGGAGCAGCGCCGGCGTTCCTCACGTCTATGCTCACCTTCACCCTCTGGCCCGCGTGCAGGTTCTTGCCGTGGAGCGAGATGTGAACCAATTCGGCATCGGCCAACGCCCGTTGGCCGGCGGCGGCCGGCGTTCGCGCCGGAAGTGCCGCCGCGGCCACGATGAGCAGTGGAACCAATACAGCGCGCGCCCGCATGAGATGAGACGTTCCACCAGGCGGTGGCCAGTCCTGCACGAGCGGGAGGCGCGCTTCCGGGGCGGCCGCGCGGTCGGAGCCCGTACCAGGTGCGGCGGGTCGCGTTTCCTTTACACCGCCCAGGAGGCGTGTTAGAATGGCGGCGCGATCTCCAGTCGAGCGTGGTGCCACTGAGTCGCGCGTGCGGCGGAACCGCGCCGCGAGGGTGTGGCGCAACCGCCTGCGCCCACGGGCGCAGGCTTGCGATCGCGCTGTCCATGGGCAAGAACGCGGAACAGACCACACTCGCGCGGGCGATCACACAGCACGGGATAGGGCTGCACACTGGCGCGAGCGCCTGCGTGAGTCTGCTGCCCGCAGCGCCCGATACAGGCATCGTTTTCGTCACATCTTCTGGCGCCGAGATCCCTGCTCTTGCCGACTTCGTGGTGGGCACGGAACGGGCGACGACGCTGGGGCGCGGGAACGAGTGCGTGCGTGCAGTCGAGCACCTGATGGCCGCGCTGTATATGGCCGGCATCGACAACGCCAGAGTGGAGGTGGAGGGCCCGGAGGCTCCGGCCTGCGACGGAAGCGCGCGGGAATGGGTCAGCCTAATCCGGCGCGCGGGGAAGAGGCGGCTCGGGGCGGCGCGTGAGACCAGATCGCTGGAGGCGCCGGTCTGGTCGGCAGACGGCGACTCCTGGCACGTGGCGCTACCCGCGAAGGCGGGGCTCTCGGTGGGCGTCGCGGTTGACTACTCGGCGACGGTGGCGGGACGGCAGACCCTGTGGCTTGCGCACGCTGCCCGCCGTTTCGCCCGCGATCTCGCGCCGGCCCGCACCTTCGCGTTCGAGGACGAGATCGAGCAGCTGCGCTCCTCCGGATTGGCGAGGGGCGGCGGGGCGGAGAACGCGTTCACCGTGGGCCGAGACGGGTATTCCGGGCCGCTGCGCTTCCCCGACGAGGTAGCGCGCCACAAGGCGCTGGACCTGATCGGGGACCTGGCGCTGTGCGGCCTCAGGTTTGGCGCGCAGGTGATCGCCGTGCGGCCGGGCCATCGCAGCAACGTCGCTCTGGCGAAGGCCCTGCGCGCGGCGCTCGCACCCGGGGCGTCGGGCCTCGGCTGACGCTCGGTGAGCGAGATCGCGCTGCGCCGGGCCCACGGCCATCCCGGCTGGGTTCCCTGCGCTTCGCGGCGGCGCGTCTCCCGGCGAAGCGCCGCAACTGTTGAATGCGGATCGCGCCAGTGGGCGCGGCCGCAGCCGCGCCATGCGAACAGCCTGTCTCGCGCGAGGAGAGACTCGAATGATGGACATCAACCAGATTCAGGCCATCCTTCCCCACCGCTACCCATTCCTGCTGGTGGATAGGGTGCTGGAGCTTGAACCCGGCAAGAGGGCGGTTGGCATCAAGAACGTCACCATCAACGAGGCCTACTTCAACGGCCACTTCCCGGGCAATCCGATCATGCCCGGCGTGCTCATCGTGGAGGCGATGGCCCAGGTAGGCGGCATCCTGCTGCTGGCCAGCACCCGCAACGAGGGGAAGCTTGCGCTTTTCGCCGGAATTGACAAGCTGCGATTCCGCCGGCAGGTGTACCCAGGCGACCAACTGGTGACCGAGGTGACCCTGAGCAAGACGAAGGGCGACATCGGTTGGGTCTCGGTCGTGGGAAAGGTTGACGGCCAGATCGTCGCGGAGGGCGAGTACCTCTTCGCGCTCCGCCCGGAGCAGGAGCCGAAGACGCTGGTGGCCACGCGCGCCAAGGAGGCCTGAAGTGGGCCTGATCCATCCGACGGCGATCGTTGACCGCGATTGCGAGCTGGCCGACGAGGTCCGGGTAGGCCCCTACTCGATCATCCGTCACGGCTGCGTGATCGGGCCGGGCACGGTCATCGACGCGCACATCCTGCTCGAGCACACCACGGTGGGCGAGGGCTGCCAGATCTACTTCGGCGCGGCGCTCGGCGCGCCGCCCCAGGACCTGCACTATCACGGGGAGGAGACGCGCGTCGTCATCGGGGATCGCACCATCATCCGGGAGCAGGTGACCATCCACCGCGCGAGCGGCGAGGGCAATGTGACCAGCATCGGCGATGACTGCATGCTGATGGCCCTCGTTCATCTCGGTCACAACTGCCAGGTTGGCAACAATGTCAACATCGCCACCCTCTCGGGCATGAGCGGCCACGTGATTCTGGAGGATCGGGTAATCATCGGGGGGATGGTCGGCTCTCACCAACTGGTGCGGGTGGGCAAGATGGCGATGGTGAGCGGGTACTCCAAGCTGAGCCAGGATGTCCCTCCCTTCAGCCTGGTGGACGGGAAGCCGGCGCGGGTGATCGGCCCCAACATCGTGGGCCTGCGCCGGGCGGGGGTCGAGCCGGAGGCGCGGCAGGCGATCCAGAGGGCCTTCAGGCTGATCTACCGTTCCGGGCTCGACATGTCGCACGCGCTGGAGCAGGTGAGCGCGGAGCTGGGCCAGCATGCCGAGGTCAGATACCTGGTGGCCTTCCTGGAGCGAATGCGAAACGGTCGTGTCGGGCGACAGCAAGAAGTCGCCAGCCAGTCATGAGCATGGTCGAAAGCCCTATCGGCAATGAGTCTGCGCCGCGGGGCCAGGGGGTGTCGAGGCAAGCGGGATGCGTGTTCATGGTGGCCGGCGAGGCCTCCGGCGACTGGGCGGGAGCGCGCCTGGCCGAGGCGCTGCGCCGGCAGCAGCCCACTCTCGCGCTGTGCGGCATCGGCGGCCGCCGGATGGCCCAGGCCGGCGTCGAGCTGATCGTTGACAGCTCGAACTGGGCGGCGATAGGCGTCTTCGAGTCGCTGTCAAAGGCGCCCGCGGTCCTGGGCGCGCTTCGCATCGCCCGCGCGCACCTCCAGAGCGCGCGGCCATCGGCATTGGTGCTGATTGACTGCGGGGCGGTGAACCTGCGCATCGCGCGGCTCGCGCGCGATCTGGGCCTGCCGGTTCTCTACTACTTCCCGCCGGGCTCGTGGCGGCAGAACTCGCGCCGCGTAAGGATCCGCGACCAGGTGGACATGATCGCGACTCCGTTCCCGTGGTCCAGGGAACTGCTTTCCGGGGGACGAGCCCTGGTGGAGTGGGTAGGCCATCCGGTGGTGGAGTGCGCGCGACCGCATCTGTCCCGCGAGGCGGCAGCGGATCGGTACGGCGTAGACCTGACGCGGCCTGTGGTGGCAATTGCGCCCGGCAGCCGGGGCCAGGAGATCCACTACCTGCTGCCGGTCCTGGTCGCCGCCGCCAGGAAGCTGCAAGACGCATTCCCGGAGGCCCAGTTCCTGGTCCCGGTCGCCGCCTCACTGGAGCGCGGGCGGGTCGCGGGGCCCATGACGCAGGCCGGGGTTCACGCGATCTACCTTGATGGCATGGAGTACGACGCGCTCCAACTCGCGGACGTGGGCATGGTATGCTCGGGGAGCGTGACGCTCGAGTTCGCATGCCTCGGGATTCCCATGGTCGTCACCTACCGGGCGAGCAGGGCCACCACCATGCAATACTGGCTGGTGCGGGGCCTGATCGGCGGCCAGCGATTCGCCGCCATGCCGAACATCATCGCCGGGCGGGAGGTGGTGCGCGAGCTGATGGGCTCGGCCGCGCGGCCCGAGGGGATCGCAGAGGAAGTGGCGGCGCTGCTTCGCGACGAGCGCCAGCGGGCGCGCGTCCGGGCCGAGCTGGAGATGGTCGTCTCGGCGCTCGGGCCGCCCGGAGCGTCCGAGCGCACCGCAGAGATGGTGTTCGCCCTGATGCGGTCAAGGGGAGCAGCCTGATGCTGCCGAGCGATACGCGACACGCTTCGGGCAACGCCATCCGCGTGCTGCGGAGGCTGCTCTCACACGCCCGAACCAGGCGGTGGTCGGCCTACGGCGCGCTGGTCTCGCTATTCGGCGAATCGCTGATCGAGAACGCCGCCATCCCGGTGCTGCTCGCGTTTCTGCTGCTCGCGGTCGCGCCTTCGGTCGCCGCTTCGGCGCTGGGCCCGAAGGTGCGAGCGGACTGGATTCAGCGCCTGGGCTGGGTCCATTCCAGCACGCCCGAAGAGCGGATTCGCAGCCTCATCATCTTCGCGGCGGCGCTGCTGGTGGCGTGGTTCCTGAAGAGCATCTTCGGCTTCGGCCGCATGTACCTCAGTCAGCACTTCGCCCAGGGCGTTATCCGGGACCTGAGGCGGCGGCTGTACGAGCACCTGCTGAAGCAATCCCTCGCCTTCTATCGCGCCCGGGAGACAGGCGATCTGCTGTCCCGCGTGAGCAACGACGTCGGGGTGCTTCAGCGCATGCTCGGCACCGACCTGGTGGACGCCGCTCGCGGGCCGATCACCATGGTGGTGGCGCTGACGCTCATGTTCTCGCTGGAGTGGCGGCTGACGCTGGTCGCTCTCGCGTGCGTGCCATTCATCTCGTTCCTCATCGCTCGCTCGGGGGAGCGACTGCGCAATCTGGCGCGGGAGACCCAGCGCCGCCTGGGCAAGCTGAATGCATTCCTGCAGGAGCGCCTCACGGGCATCGAGACGGTGCAGCTTTTCAGCATGGAGGAGCGGGAGGCGGAGCGCTTCCGCGAGATCAACGACAGCAACTACCGGGTGAACATCCGCGCCGCGGCCGCCGCCTCGGTGCTGGCGCCGATGGTCGAGCTCATCAGCGGCATCGGCATGGTGGTGCTGGTATGCATCGCCGGGTACTTCGCGATCAAGGGCCCGCTGAGCCTGCCGACGCTGGTGGCGTTCGCCTACGCGGGCCAGAGCCTGGGCAGCAGGCTCGGGCTTCTGGGCAAGATCTGGCTTTCTGCGCAGCAGGGGGCAGCGGCGGGTGATCGCATCTTCGAGACGCTGGACACGCACGAGGAGGTGCCAGAGATCCCGGGCGCGGGGGCGATGCCGCGCCTCCAGGGACACGTGCTGTTCCGGGGTGTGGAGTTCCACTACCGGGATGGCGAGCCGGTGCTGCGGGGCATTGACCTCTCGATCGAACCCGGCCAGGTGGTGGCGCTGGTCGGCGCCAGCGGGTCGGGCAAGACCAGCCTCGCCAGTCTCATCCCGCGGTTTTACGACCCAACGTCGGGCGCCATCGAGGTTGACGGCCTGGGTATCAAGACGGTGACGCTGCGCTCGCTGCGCTCGCAGATCGGGATCGTGCCGCAGGAGCCCATCCTCTTCGGGGGGCCGATCGCGGAGAACATCGCCTACGGCCAGCCGGAGGCGAGCCCAGACGAGATACGAGACGCGGCGGCGGCCGCGAACGCGCACGACTTCATCGCATCCTTTCCCCAGGGCTACGATACGCCCATCGGAGAGCGCGGGGCAAAGCTCTCCGGCGGACAGCGGCAGCGCATCGCCATCGCGCGCGCTCTCCTGCGGGATCCCCGCATCCTCATCCTGGACGAGGCGATGAGCGCGCTCGACGCCGAATCGGAAGCGCTGGTGCAGGCCGCGCTCGAGCGCCTGATGGAGGGCCGCACCACGCTGGTGATCGCGCACCGCCTGTCGACAGTGCAGCGGGCCGACCGCATCCTGGTGCTCGCCGATGGGCGGATCGCTGAGGATGGGACCCACCGGGAGCTGCTTCTGAGGGGCGGCGCGTACCGCCGACTCTACGAAGCCCAGCTCCAGCCTCCGTCCGATGAGGCGCCGGTCGTCGTGCCACTGAATGCCGGCGACGGCGAGGCGGCCGCGCCGCAGGAGGCTTCCGCCGCATCATGAGCATCACCGCGGGGCCGGAACAGACAGGGGTGCAGGCGCGAGGCCGCAGATGGGGACTCGCGCTGGAGCTGCTCACGTTCAACCTGCTGCTGCTCGCCACCGCGCCCATGCTCGCCTGCTGGCTGCTGTGGAGGTCTCTGGTGCGGCGCAAGCCGATCGGCTGTTGGCGACACCGGCTCGGGCTGGTCCCGAGGCTGCGCAACGCCGGCGGGCCGCGGGTGTGGCTGCACGCGGTCTCGGCCGGCGAGATGGCGGCGGCCAAGCCTGTCCTCGACGCGCTGTGCGCGCTTCTCCCCGGCTCCCGGATCGCGCTGTCAACGGTCACCCCCGCGGGGATGGTGGTGGCGGAAAAGACCTGCCAGGCCGCCGACGCCCGCTTCTACTTTCCGTTCGACGCCCCGTGCTGCATCAGCCAGGCGCTGCTCCGGGTCCGGCCGGACCTGGTGGTGGTGACGGAAAAGGAGTTGTGGCCGAACTTCCTGGGCCTGGCGCGCCTTCTCGGGGCGCGGGTGCTGGTGGTGAACGGCCGCGTCTCCGACCGGATGCTGGGGCGCTCGAAGTGGGCCCCGGGCTTCGTGAAGTGGCTCTACCGGTTGCCCGACCTGCTGTGCGTGCAGTCCAGCCGCGACGCCCAGCGCTTGGCGGCGCTGCGGGTGCCGTCCTCGAGAGTGGAAATCGCCGGCAACACCAAGGTTGATGGCATGTCGGCCCGCGATCTGTCAGTGGAGGCCGACTTGGCCGGGGCGCTCGATGCAGCGGCGGGCGAGACGTGGTTGGTTGCCGGAAGCACGCATGCGGGGGAGGAGGAGGTCGTCGTCGAGGCGTTCGAGTTGATCCGGGAGCGCCTCCCGGGGGCTCGCCTGCTGCTCGCTCCGCGGCACCTGGAGCGCGTTCCTGCGGTCTCCGCCATGCTGGCGCAGCGCGGGTTCCGGGTGGTCAGGCGGAGCGAGTATGCCCCGACGTCCGATAGCAGACGCGGGCATCGGGCGCGTGCGAGCGCTGAGCCAGCGGAGCAGAAGCGTCCGGCGCCGGCTGACGCCCCCGCCGTGGTGCTGGACACGATCGGCGAGCTGCGATCGGCCTATGCGCTTGGTGTCGCCGGCTTCGTGGGCGGGACCTTCGCGCCCATCGGTGGTCACAATCTGCTGGAGCCGATCGCAGCAGGACGCCCCGTCATCTTCGGGCCGCACACCGAGAACTGCGCCGATGTCGCCGAGATGGTCGGGGACGCTCACGTCGGCTTCCCGGTCACGACGGCGGAGGAGCTGGCGGAGCAGTTCGTGCGCATCGCGACCGATGCCGGGCTCCGGTCCCGCATCGCCGGGGCGGCGCAGCGGCTGATGGACAGCCAGCGGGGCGCGGCAGAGCGGTGCGCGCAGGCCGCCGAGCGCCTGCTGAGCATGCGGAGCGCATGATGACGGTTCGGGATGACAGCGCGTGGATGCGCATCGTCCGCGGGGAAGCTCGCTCGCCCAGTGCGCGCGCTGCCGCGGCGGGCCTGCGCGCGCTGTCCCTTGCCTACGGCGCGGGGCTGAAGCTTCACCTCGCTGCCTATCGGCTGGGCCTGGCGCGGCGCACGCGCTTCCCGGTGCTGGTGGTCAGCGTGGGGAACCTGACTGTCGGGGGCACGGGGAAGACGACGGCGGCTGTTGCCGTGGCCCGCTGGCTCTGCGACCAGGGCCGGCGAGTGGCCTATCTGAGCCGCGGCTACCGGGGTGCCGGAGAACGCAAGGCGCTGATCGTCTCCGAGGGGTTCGGGCCGCTTTTGCCGGCCGAGGTGGCGGGGGATGAGCCGTACATGATCGCCCGCACCTTGCCAGAGGTGTTCGTGCTGGTCGGGAAGGACCGGCGACGGACCGGCGCGTTAGCGCTGGAGAAGCTCGGCGCGGAGGCGATCGTGCTGGATGACGGTTTCCAGTACCAGCGGCTGGCGCGCGACCTCGACATCGTGCTGGTGGACGCGCTGATGCCGTTCGGGTATGATTTCCTGGTGCCTCGGGGGCTCCTGAGGGAACCGCCTTCGCACCTCGCCCGCGCGGACGCGGTGTGGATCACCCACTCCGACCTGGTGCGCAAGAACGATCTCCAGGCCATCAGAGACCGGGTGGAGCGGCTGGCGCCGGGAGCGCGGGTGTGGGATGCCGTCCACCAACCGGTTCGGCTGCGGAGCCTGGCCGTCGATGACGAGATCGAACTGGACTCGCTGAGCGGGCGCAGGATCTGCGCGCTCTCGAGCCTGGGGAACCCGCTCGCGTTCGAGCGCAGCCTGGAGCGCCTGGGCGCCGAGCTGACCGCCAGGGTGCGCTACCCGGACCATTACGAGTACCGCGCGGACGAGCTGCGGGCGACGCTGGAGGAGCAGCTCAATGGCGCGGAGTGGATCGTGACCACCGAGAAGGACGCCGTGCGGATCCCCGAAGAGGCGCTCAACAGGCCGAGCTGGGCGCTGCACGTCGAGCTTGCCGGGCGGCCCGGCAGCACGGCGTTCCCGGAGGAGTTGGCGTGTCTCTTGCGCGGAAAGAGCAAGACATAGGCAGCATCTACGGGCAGGGAAGCCATTCCGCGCTCTACAACTGGCAGCGCAGGATGCAGACGCGGCTGGGAAACGCGGTGGTGCTGTGGATGGCCCGCCGCTACCGGAGCATTCCTGAGAAGCCTGGCTACCGGCTGGGCGCGGCCGTTGGAACCCTGATGCGAGTCATCTCGCCCCGCCACCACCGAATCGTGCTGACCAATCTCGGGCTCGCCTTCGGCGCCGAGAAGGGCGAGCAGGAGCTGCGCGAGATCGCGGCTGCCTGCTACCGGCACCTGGGGAAATGTCTCATCGAGTTCATCAGGCTCCCGGCGCTGAGCGGCGATGACATCAAGCGGATGGTGAAAGTGCGCGGCTTCGAGAACGTTGACGCCGCCCTCGCCGCCGGCAAGGGCGCGATCCTGGTGACCGCGCACATCGGGAACTGGGAGATGGCGGGCGCGCGGATCGCAGTGGAAGGCTACCCCGTGAACGTGATCGCCCGCGCCCAGCGCGACAACGCGCTCACCGAATACATCCGCCGCACCCGCGAGACCGGCGGAATGCGCGTGTTCCACCAGGAGGTGGCGGCGAGGCGCACGCTGGCAGCGCTGCGCCAGAACCAGGTGGTGGGCATCCTGATGGACCAGAACGCCGGCGACGACGGTCTCTTCGTTGACTTCTTCGGGCACCCCGCGTCCACCGCGGCAGGACCCGCCGCGTTCGCGCTTCGCACCGACGCGGCGGCGCTGCCAACGTTCGGTTGGCGCAACCCCGATGACAGTCACACTCTGACCGTTGGCGAACCGATCCCGCTGGTGCGCACCGGCGACCATCAGCAGGACCTGCTGGCCAACACCGCGCGCTTCACCGCGCTCATCGAGCAGGCGATCAGGGAACACCCCGAGCAGTGGTTCTGGCTTCACAAGCGCTGGAAGAGCCGGCCGCGCGATGAGGCCGCAGCGACGGACGCCGAGCAGGAGCGCGGCGCGTGACTCTCCCCGAGCGCGTCAACAGCTTGCTGATCGTGAAGCTGAGCTCGATCGGCGACGTGATCCAGTCTCTCCCGGTTGCCGCCGCGCTGCGCCGCCGCTTCCCGTCGGCGCACATCGCCTGGGCCGTCAAGCCCGCCGCCGCGGAGGCGGTGATCGGGAACCCCAATCTGAGCGAGACCCTGGTGCTCGGCGGGTGCCACGCGGACGGAGCTGGGGTGCGCTCGATCCCGCCGTTGACCGCGCCGATCGCCCTCGCCCGGGCGATGAGATCACATGGCTTCGACGTCGCGATCGACATGCAGGGGCTTCTGAAGAGCGCGCTCGTCGCCTACCTGAGCGGCGCGCCGGTGCGAGTGGGATTTGCGAATCGGCAAGAGGGTGCGTTCCTGCTGAACAACCGGGCGGTCGTGCCGGACCGGCGAGACGTGCATGCAGTCGAGTCTTACCTGGGCTTCGCGGACGCGTTCAACGCGCCCGCATACCCGCTGGATTTCACCATCGCCGCCAGCGAGGCCGACCGCGAGGCAGTTGACCGCCTCCTCGCGGGCATGAGTGACGTCGCGGCGCTGGTCCCCGGCGCGCGGTGGCTCTCCAAGCGCTGGCCGCCGGAAAGGTTCGGGGCGGTGGCCGATGCTCTGGCCGCCGAGTACGGGGTCACCAGCGTCATCGTGGGCGCGCGGTCGGACGCGCCTCTGGCGGCGGAGATCGCGGCCTCGGCGAGCACGCCGGTCTCCGATCTGACCGGCAAGACCACGCTGAAGCAGCTTGCCGAGCTGTTCCGGCGATGCCGGGCCGTGGTCTCGAACGAGACCGGCCCGATGTACATCGCCTCGGCGGTGGGCGCGCCCACGGTCGCCATCTTCGGGCCGACCGACTCGAGCCGCCTGGGGCCGTATGGGGAGGGGCACGCGAAGGTTGCTTCCGGGCTGGCCTGCCGACCCTGTCGCCGCCGCAGTTGCCAACCGCTGAAGTGCATGGAGGCGGTTTCGATCGAGCAGGTGCTGGCCGCGGCGCGCGGGATCATGCGGCCGATCGTCCCTGGAGGTGGCGCGTGCCAGCCGGCCAGCGCGAATCCGGCCTGACCATCCTCCAGGTTCTCTCGTGGCTGAACTACGGAGGGGTCGAGAGCTACGCGATCCGCCTGTCACGCGCGCTGCGCGATCGCGGCCACCGGGTGCTGATCGCCTCGAGCGGGGGCCAGCTCGTGCCTGAGCTGGAGTCGTCGGGGATGGAGCACTTCACGGTTGATTTCACCGGAGGCAAGACCTTGCCGGGCATGTGCGCGCTGCGGCGGCTGCTGGAGCGGGAGCACGTGGACCTGGTGAACGCGCACAACTGGCGGGCGGGCATGGTGTCATCGCTGGCATGCCGCCTCGCGGGCGTCCCCTACCTGCTGACGATCCACGGCACGCGCAGCCCCATGACTCGTCACACCGTGTTCTACTGGAGCGAGCGCGTCATCGTCGTGAGCGAGGCGAGCAAGCGCAACCTGGTAGAGGGATTCGGCCTGCCCGAGTCGCGTGTCGTGCTCAGCCGCATCGGCGTGGACTGCGAGAGGTTCCAGCCGAGGCCGCCCGATGCCGCTCTCGAAGCGGAGCTGGGGTTTTCGCGCGGCGCCCCGCGGGTGGTGCATATCAGTCGCTTCAGCCACGGCAAGGCGCCAGTGGCGTTCGCCCTGGTGGCGGCAATGGCGGCGCTGGATGCGGCGAGTCCGGGCGTCGAGCTCATCCTGATCGGGCAAGGCCCTGAGGAGGGCGCGCTGGCCGCGGCCGCCGAGGCGATGAACGCCCGCCTGGGCCGGCGGGCAATCTCCTGGCTGGGCGGCAGGTCCGACATCCCACGGTTGCTCGGCCTGGGCTCCGTGGTGGTCGGCACGGCGAGCGTGGCGCTGGAGGCGATGGCATCGGGGAAGCCGGTGATCGCCGCGGGCAAGGGCGGGTACATCGGGCCCGTCACGCCGTCGAGCCTGTCCCGCGCCGAGGCGACGTGCTTCGCCGACCACGAGGCGATGGACCCGACGACGGCAGAGCGGCTGTGCCAGGACATCTCGTCTCTGCTCGCAAATGGCGATTCACAGAAGGAGCTAGGCCGGTTCGGGCGCGCGACCACCGAGTCGCGGTACAGCCTCCCCGTGGTGAGCGAGGAGGTGGAGGGCATCTACAGGAGCGCTCTCTGCAACCGCGGCGCGGTGAGGAACATCCTCATCTTCCACCTGAACCAGATCGGCGACCTGATGTTCACCTTGCCGGCGCTCAAGGCGTTGCGCGAGGCCTTTCCCGAGGCGAGGGTCACCAGCATATTGCGCCCCCACCTCACGGGGCTGGTGGCGCACACGGGCTACGTTGACGATGTGGTCCAGAGGCCGCCCGGGGGACCGTCGGGAGCGGCCGCGCTTGGGCGTCGTCTGCGGCGCCTGCGGCCCGACCTGGCGGTGGTGTTCTCGCAGTCGGCGACGATGGCGCTGTGTGCGCGTCTCTCGGGCGCGGCGCACAGGATCGGGTATGTGGACTCCGACCTCTGCCGGCTGCTCAATCACCGGATACAGGAGCGCGGCATCCCGTGCCCGAGCAAGGTGCTGCACCTCGTGCGCGGACTGGGAATCGAGGCGGCGAAGACCGACTACGTCGGCCTGGCGCGATTGGCCCCCGAGGATGACGCGGCCGGAGAACGGCTGCTGGCGGAGCGGGGCCTCGAGGGCCCCGGGCCGCTCATCGCCCTGGCGCCGGGGGAGTCCACGGACACGCCCTACAAGTCGTGGAGCACCGCCGGGTTCAGGGACCTGGCATCGCAATTGCTTCGCCATCACCGAGCGCGGCTGATCGTCGTGGGGACCGAGAAGGACCGGATGCTGGGCTACCACATCCTCTCCCCGATCGGCATGGAGGGGGGCAACCTGGCGGGCCGCACCACTCCTGCCCAGCTCGCGGCCGTGCTCTCGCGCTGCCATCTGCTGATCGGCATAGATTCGGGGCCCATGCACGTCGCGGCGGCGATGGGCGTGCCTGTCGTCGGCCTCTTCGGTCCGACTGACCCGGGCCGGACCGGGCCGATGGGGGAGGGGCACGAGGTGATCTACCATCCGCAGCCCTGTGGGCCATGCATGACTCCCACCTGCT
>Ga0315282_10012102_pt1 | contig 13259 bp, 7 predicted proteins | sample YL17G07_20_MG_FD_203693 | JGI IMG/M metagenome (GOLD analysis project Ga0315282, IMG submission 203693) | Sediment microbial communities from Yellowstone Lake, YNP, Wyoming, USA - YL17G07_20 | ecosystem: Environmental > Aquatic > Freshwater > Lake > Sediment | place: USA: Wyoming | collected...
CAGCGGCCCAGGCCGCGGCCGAGCCCGGCCGTGCTGATTCCAGGGGCCGCGCTGGCCCCGCCGTCTGTTGCCGGGAGCGTCGCGCAATGACCTATCCCGAGCTACGCCAGCCCGTCTCGTTGGATCATCTGGAACGGATGACCGACTGCCTCGGGCTGATCCAACATGCCAACTACAGCATCCCGGACTTCCGCAGCGGCTACACGACCGATGACAACGCCCGCGCCTTGGTGGTGGTGATAAAGCACCATCGGCTCTATGGGGACCGCCTGAGTCGGGACCTGGCCTACCGCTATCTGGCCTTCCTGATGTACGCGCAGACTCCCGAGGGCCGCTTCCACAACTTCGTCTCCTACGACCGGCGCCCGATGGACACAGTGGGCTCCGAGGATGCCTTTGGCCGCGCCTTCTGGGCTCTGGCCCATCTGCTCGCCGATCCGATCGAGAGCGGCATGGTGGGCCCGGCCGAACGGATGCTCCACCAAGCGCTCCCGTGGGTGGAAGCGCTGGAGCATCCTCGCAGCAAGGCCTACTGCATCAGCGGGCTGCACTGGTGGACCCGTTCCAGCCGTGGCGACGTGCGCCGGGCGGAGCACCTCGCCCGGCCCTTGGCCGACTACCTGGTGCAACGCTACCACGAGCACGCGCGACCCGACTGGGAATGGATCCTGCCCGAGTTCACCTATGCCAACGCCGCGTTGCCAAAAGCCCTGTACCGCGCTCACCAACTCCTCGGCGACGAGCAGTACCTGGCCATCGCCGAACGCACCATGGACTTCCTGGTGCACAAGACATCGGTCGGCGACACGCTCGCAGTGGTGGGCAACCGCGCGTGGCTGCAGCCGGACGGGGACGCCATCCCTGCTCGTTACGACCAGCAGCCGATCGAGGCGGGGCTCATGGTGGAGGCCTCCCTCGCCGGCTACGATGCCACCGGTGATGTGAAGCACCTGCGCCGCGCCTGGCGCGCCCTGGAATGGTTCTTCGGGCGCAACCTCCAGGGCCTGTCCCTCTACGACCCCGAAACCGGCGGCTGTTTCGACGCCCTCATGGAGGGGCGAGTGAACCAGAGTCAGGGGGCGGAATCCACCGTCTGTCTGCTGCTGGCGCGACTGGTGACGGTGGAGACGCTGCAACAGTTGGCCGACAAGGCGCTGACGGGACGGGTGATCGGGGAAGCCAGCCCACTTCCGTCGGAGGCGCAGTCCGCGGAGCATTCCGCGCAGGCTGCATCGGGCGAGGCTCTCGCCCGCCAATGAGCTGCGATGTTCATGATGTGTGGCTGCTGGGCATTGTGTATACTTACAGCGCCTGGCCCGCGGAGCCAGCGGGGTGGTTTCTCGTGTCGCCGTCTGCCGCCAGAGCACGATGGGGAGTGGCAACTGTGGGAGAGGTGTGACGAGGAATAGGCCGAGGCTGCTCATCATTGCACCCGCGCGGTCGCAGGGCTGGTGGGGTGGCGGCAAGGTGCTGGCGCCCCCGTTGGTTCTGCCGCTGCTGGCGGGCCTGACGCCGCCGGATGTGGACGTGCGGCTGATCGATGAGAACGTCGAGCCGGCCAATGTCAACGCGGCCGCCGATTGGGTGCCTCAGTTGCTGGAGGGAGAGCCGACAGCGCCAGAAGGTGCGATTCCTTCCGCTGCACCCGAACGTAGAACGCGAGCCCGCGAGCCCGACGTTCGTGAAGGGATGTGAGAATGCCCCTCGACTATGTCGTCCCGCATGACCTTCTGGCTGGTGCGTGCCCTCGCATCCGCCGCGAATCGCGTGAGCGCCAGCTCCCGGCGCGGGGCCATGTGCCCGGTCGCTTCCTGTGCACCCACCATGGCATCGTGCTCAGAGACGAAGAGATGGCCAAATGCGAAGCTCGCGGCGGCAGTCCCTGCTGGTACCAGGCGCCAGCCGGTTGAGCCACGCCTGCCGCGGATCTGCACCCACCGCGACGCCGCCCGTCGAGGAGGGAGCGGACGGCGGCGGAGAGGCGAGTGGTCGAAGAGTATGGTCCCCGTACCAGTGGCCGCCGACGCGTGTACTGCGCTTCTACGCCGTGTTCGCAGGCTCATGGGCACGCCCCATAGCTGCGGGGAGGCCCAGCTCGCGGTTCCTGCAATCTGCTGAAAGAGGGATCTCACCGTGTCAGACCAGGTGGCAACAGTGTATGTGGGGAACCTGCCCTGGCAGACGACGGAAGACGATCTGGCGCGGCTGTTCGGGCAGTTCGCGGATGTCGTGAATGCTCGGATCATCCAGGACCGCGAGACCGGGCGGTCCCGCGGCTATGGCTTCATCGACCTGGCCGCAGCAGAGCAGGTTGGTGCAGTCTGCGCCATGCTGAATGGGTGCCAGCTCAACGGGCGGTGCCTGGAGGTGAGGCCGGCGCGGGCAAAGCCGGTTCGCCGGTAGCAGCCAGCGGCCCCTGGCACCCCCGACTCCGGCTGCCCCCTCAGCCTGGAGTCACTGCCCGGGGCTCCGTCGAGTAGGGGGAAGACCCGATTCCTGCGGATGGCCAGCATTGCGCTGCCGGATGCTGAGGCCGCGCCGCCGCTGCCCATGGCTTTCGCTGTTGCCTGCACCCTTGACGTTGCAGAGATGCCGCTGTCCGGTGCGAGCACGACCCACGCTGCCTTGCCAGCAAGAGGACTTCGCGATGCAACGCGGGAATCATTGCCTGCTGGGTGCACCATGCTGGCAGAAAGGAGGTGAAGCTGGAGCCACGCTGTCTCTTCGTGTGCGTTGTCTGCCGCAACTGATTGTCTCAGGAGGCGATCAATGAAGGCAAGACGAACGGGATTTACCCTGATCGAGCTGCTGGTTGTGATCGCGATCATCGCGATCCTGGCGGCGATGCTCTTCCCTGTGTTCGCCAGAGCGCGTGAATCGGCGCGCAAGATCCAGTGTCTGTCGAACGTCAAGAACATCGCCATGGCGATTCAGATGTACCTGACCGACTACGACCGGCTGCCGCCGGCGGAGCACCGGCCGGAGGTCCTCGACTGGTTCGGCTGCGCCGGCTCCGCGACGGCGGCCAACCCCTACCTGCGGTGGGCGGTGATTTTCGACGAGTACATCAAGAACCGGGACGTCTGGCGCTGCCCAAGCGCGAAGCTACTGGCCGGCGCCTACTGGATCCGGCCGAGCCTGCCGGACTGGTTCACGTGGACGAGAGATCACTGCGGCCAGTCAGTCTGCTGCTGTGGCAATTGCCAGGACAACTTCCCGGCCGGCTGGGGTGGCTCCATCACTGACACCTCGGTCCAGGGCCCGTCGCTGGACTGGCAGCACGCGAAGACAAACAAGGGGGGCTCAGGCTTCGAGCAGACCATCGGGGTCCTTACCAGCGAGGACATGAAGCCTTCTCAGGCGAATGACCCGGCCCGCTACCTGGTGGTCGCAGATGGCGGCGGCGGAACCAGCCTCCAGCCGACCAAGGTGATTCACACCGCCTACCCCGACCTGTGCCGCGCGGACAGGGCGGGACGCAGCGATAGACAGGACGTGATGAACTGCTATGCAGACTGGGCGAACTGCCCCTCGAGCCAGAGCTGCAGTCTAGTCACGCCGGCAGTTTTCTTCGATCCGGAAGCGCGTAAGCCGTTCTCCCGCCACCTTGGAGGCATCAACCTGGGCTTTCTGGACGGACACGCGCAGTGGATGTCCTCAGAGGCCGTGATCAACAACACCTACGATCGTCACTACCCGGACCGGGATTACCAGATCTACGGGATTGAGCGCTGCGACTATCCCGACTGCCTGGTGAAGTGGCCATAAGGCCCGCGAATCTCGAGCGACAGCAACAGGCTCTGTGGGCATTCTGCCACGAGCCGCATCAGGGGCGGAGCGCCCGAAGGGGAGCTCCGCCCACTTGATGGTGGGCGCCCCGGGCGGCCTCGGGCAGTGAGGCCGTCCGCTCAGAAGTAGTAGTAGCGATAGGTTTGCTGGTGCAGGATGGAGCCGACGAGGGACCAGCCGACTCCGACGAAGGCCTCGCCGATCACCAGGCCGAGGAAGAAGGGCAGTGCCTGCGTGTAGCCCCGGCGACCGCCATACCGCAGGATCAGGCTCTTGACGACCCAGGCGAGGAAGAGCGGCAGCCAGTAGCTGCTCGCGGTGGCCGTGCTCGCCAGGCTGTAGGCCACCGGATCGAGGGGCCATCCGGGCATGCGCAATCGCATCGCCTGGAGGCCGAAGCATGTCAGCATCCCGACCACAATCGCGATCATGGACTGGGGCCTGCCGCCGGTGGGAGTCGCCAGCATCTGGTCCAGCCGCCCGAAGCTTTCGCCGTACCACATGGTGCGCTGGCCGAGAGTCTTGCTAGTCATGTAGCCGAGGGCCTGCCCGAAGTAGAGCACAGTGACGATGCACAGCGACATCCCCACCACCCATGCCAGCAGCACTCCCCAGAAGAACGGCGTCTGCCGCGCCCCCGTGCGCGGGCTTGACCCGATGCGAAGCGCCTCGATGCTGTGCGGCATGGGGTGGGTGAAGTTCTCGGCGCTGTACCAGATCTGCATCGACAGCATCCCCAGCGCCCGCGGCCCCAGCAGCGCGCTGCCCATCACCTTCGGCATCACGAAATCCGGCGTGTTGAACTCCACGTCGTGGAACGGCGCTCCAAACTCGGCGCGCAGCCTGGCAATGCTGATGGAGATCACCAGGAAGCCGAGGATGAACACTGCCGATACCACCGGCGCGGCGCTCACGGAGGTGAGCAGGGCGACCAGCAGTGCTGTGCCCACAACAGCACCGACTAGTGCGCGAGGATAGCTGATCGCCTCCTCCTGCTCCTGGTCGCGCGGGAGGCGGCCAAGGAGTTGCAGTAGCGCTCGTCTGAAGTCCAGCCGCGATGCCCACAGCGCCATCACCCCCAGCGCCAGATATCCGCCCTGCACCTGGTCCGCGATGTACGGAAAGACGGCCTCTGCGCCGGTCCCCGGATACGGGTATCCGAGTCCGGCCACCACCAGGCGAATGGCATTCCAGAGCAGATAGAAGAACCAGAAAGAGAAGAGCACATCTAACGGCATCAGGAAGCCCAACCCGATGACGAATGGGTAGAAAGAGACCCCGAACGCTCCCCATTGCATCATTGACCACGGGAAGCCCCAGGCGCTCAGCCGCCCGGCCAGGTCGTTGTACTGCACATCCAGCGCCGGGACTGTCGGGTAAATCCTGTGCAGATTGTTGAGCGCGTCCACCGAGCCGGCGAGGAGGATGCCGAGCCACAGCAGCCGGTTCCTGAACAGAGGCGTCCCCGGGTTCGTCATCGTCAGTGGCACCTGCGTCAGCGGGAAGTTCAGCCTTTCCCGATCGGACCATTGTCTTCGCAGGAGCACGGACAGGCACAGGAACACATACACCATGACCGCGAACAGCAGCACCCACCATCCCATGGGCAGCAGCCACGCTCGCCAATACTCGCCCATGGCCGTGGTCTCATCGGCCCCCTCGTAGAACGCCTTCAGCGCCGGCATATCTTTGACGATGACCCATGATGGAAGAGAGTCAACCACGCTGCTCAGGTCCAGCCGCGAATCGAGGCCGGTGCCGGCGCCCCGGCCGGGAGTGCAGTACCAGGCCATGTACCCGGCGACCATGGGCAGCGCCTGCGTGTACCAGAACCCTGAGGCCGACGTGCCCACGACCAGCACCACGTAGGCTATCAGCAACTGCGCCTGCGACAGCCGCCAGCGGGGACGCAACCTTGCCAGCGCCGAGTTCACCCCCACCAGCAGCGCCAGCTCCAGCACCACGTTCAGCGGCAGGGACATCTGTGTCGCCAGCGCGCCCCCCAGGACGGTCTCGTTGTATACCGTCCACAGCACCGTCGGCGGAAGCAGCGCCAGGCCAACCAGCAGCCCCGGTACCGGACGGAACCGGGCGCGCGCGCCTGCCTCCGGTGGCACGCGCTCGGCGCTCTCCCCCGGCCGACGAACGTCACTCTCCATCACGCACTCCGCGAAGGTGGCTCAGCGCTCCGGCATCCCTCATCGCCCATCTGTTCTTGCGCAGTTCGCTCCGCGCAACTCTTCCGAGGTCTCGATAAGCGCTTCCACGTTACGCCACATCTGCCCGCTATGTCGACCGGAGAGAGGATGAACCGCTCCGGGCCAAGGGCCTCCATCGCCTCCTGCATCCGCTCCCGCGAAGTCATGCGCTGTCTCCTCTGCCAAACCGACCGGCGGGCACCCCACCGGGCGAGGGCAGCCGCGGCTTCGGCAGGCAGTGCGGAGGGCCCTCAGAAGCTCGCCCGTGATCGGGTTCGCCGCCTCAGCGCTGTGCCCCTATCCACCCGATGCGAGCACCTCCGACTGGCCGGCTGGCGAGTGCAGCAGTGCAGGGCCTCCGGCACGCGACTCGGCGCGGACGTCATTCCCAGCGTTGCAGACTGCGGCGTCCAGTGAGCTTGAGAGAGCGACGGCCGACGCGTGTCACACGCTCTGGGGCACGACTCGCACGCCAGGCGCCGGAGGTCAGCAGGAAGACAGCAGAGTCGGATGCAGAAGATACATCCATCGGAATCATACTCGAGTCGAGATGCTGGTGGCGGCGTTGGCCGCCGTGGTGGAGGACAGGCGATGGCTGAAACCCAATCCGCTCGCGTTGCGACCCTGGATCCCTGGGCGTCGGACACGCATCCCACGGACGCGTCCAAACAACACGTTGAGGAGGTTACGCTCGGCGTCCACGAGTACGTGATCACCCAGGGCGGCACCATGGACGGCGAGAACTGTCGCACGCCTCATGGCTCCTGGAACCCGCTCGTGCAGACCTGGGAGTCCAACCGCGCGGTGCGGATGGAGAACGTCGGCGAGAGCGACGTGGCTAACCCCTGGCTGTCCAACGGACGCAACAGGTTCCGCAACATCAAGGAGCTTGTGGACGGGGCTATTGAGCCTGAGATGAGCGACCGGGAGAAAGCGATCGCCCTCTACTACCTGGAGGTCAACCAGCGCTTCCACTGCCACTCCGGTGACGATGAGAGCAGTGATCCTGTGAAGGTGTTCAGTATCTACGGGTACACGACTTGCGGCCATGATTCGATCTGCCTGGCCGGTCTCTGGAGCCGGGCAGGCATGGACAGACGCCCCGCGCGCCAAGTCGGCCACTGCATCACCCAGGTGTTCTACGACGGCGCCTGGCACCTCATGGACGCGGACATGCAGTGTCTCTACCTCATGCGGGACAACCACACAATCGCAGGCCTGCAGGAGATTGCTCGCGATCACGATCTGGTGAAGCGGACGCATACGGAGGGATTCCTGCGATCCGACAATCGCGCCGGCGACGAATGGGAAGCGTCGCTCTTCGTGTACGAAGGCGATGCGGGGGGCAGTCGGGAGGCGCCAGCTAAGCACACCATGGGTATGACGCTGCGGCCCGGTGAAGCGCTCACATGGCGGTGGGGCCAGCTAAAGCCCGTCAGGTACCATGGTGTAGATGACATTGCGGCGATGTTTGGGCAAGAGTGCGCCGACACGATCTGCAACGGCCTGTGGGAGTATCGGCCTGACTTGGCCAGGGACGTCTGGCGCCTCGGGGCCGACGCCATAGAGAACGTTCAGGTCACGCCTGCGGGCCTGGCGGCCGAAGCCGGCAAGACGGGCACCATCGTCTGGGTAATGCGCAGCCCCTACGTCTTCGTGGGCGGCAAGCTCGGGGCGGAGGGCAACGGGGCAAGGTTCTCGCTGTCCTGGGACGGCAATACCTGGGAGAAAGCGGGAGGGAATCTGGACGAGTTGTTCCCGCGCGAGGGCCCGGCGCGTTACCAGTACCAGCTCAAGTGCGAGTTGTCCGGAGACGCCCGTCTGAAGAGTCTGGACATCGTGAATGACCTGCAAATGGCGCCGCTCGCGCTGCCCGGCATGGTCGTGGGCGAGAACAGGTTCGTCTACACCGACGAATCGCCGGGCGAGCGGAAAGTACGCATCACCCACGAGTGGGTCGAGCGGTCGGCCTCTGCACCGCCCGCCGCGCCGCCGGCTTCAGTCTTCCCGCCCGACGGCGGCGAGACCGAGGGCACGGACATCGTCTTCGAGTGGACGCCGCCTGCCGACCCCGACGGCGACGGGATTGCAGACTACCACTTCGAGCTCTCGGAATACGCCGACATGCGGTGGCCGCTGTCGTCCAACTTCAGGAAGCTGATCTCCAACACGGCCGACCGGGGCAAGCCCCGGTACACGCTCCCTTACGTAGGTTTGCTGGCCCCGGAGCGGGAGTACCACTGGTGGGTGCGCGCCAAGAATGGGAAGGGTGTGTGGGGGCGATGGAGCGCGCCCTGGAGCTTCGTGGCGCGCGCGCCGAGTCCACCCGTGGACGTGACCCTCGACTTCGACGCGGACCGGGGCATCGGCACCCTCCGCTGGAAGCCCAACCCCGCGGGCCGCGCACCGGTGAAGTACCGCGTGTATGGAAGCGACGAGAAGGGCTTCTCAGTGAGCGACGAGCCGTATGCTGTGATGGGCCCGCACGCGGGAGACTGGCGGAACGCCAAGCTCGCGGGCACGTTCCCCGCGAACTTCGTCGCGGAGACGAATAACACCGGACTGGTCGTCGTGGGCGAGGGGCTCGAGTTGCCCAACACCAGCAGGGCATTCTACCGCGTGGTCGCAGTGGACGAGCACGGCAATCGCAGCTGGTCTTCAGATTACGCGTCTGCTCCGAGACCGTTCATCTACACCAGCCCTGCGACCACGGCCAGGGTCGGTGAGGAATACCGCTACCAGGCCGGCACCATCCGGTCGCTGGGCGACCTGGGCCTGCGAGATGTGACCGGGGAGCAGGTGGCGGACTTCTGGCCCGTCGAGGAGAGGACCGCGATTCTACAGGGGCCCGCATGGCACAGGCAGGTCACCAACTTCTGGGACATTCAGGAGCCCAGGTACGCCATCCTACAAGGACCGGCGTGGCTCAAGATTGACGAAGCGACCGGGCTGCTCACCGGGACGCCGGACGCTCCCGGGAAGGCGCGGGTGGTTGTTGCCGCAACGCTCCAGAGGGAAGTGCAGGAACTCGATCTGGAGCGTCTCGCCTGGGGACACAGGCGGGTTACGAACGTGACCACCGAGAAGACGGGGCCGGCGACCCAGGAGTTCGTGATAGAAGTCAGCCAGTAGCGCTGCTCACCCCGACTTCGTGGTGCTCTGCGGCCCGATACGGGACGTGGCCGCGGCCGCGTCAAGTACCCTCAGGGACATCCTTGGATCGAGCACATCGAGCGCGCGGCCAAGGGCGATGAATCGTGATCCAGAACTGAGTTGGCTACGCTTGTGGCGGCGCCAGCCTTCACTCGCTGACGACTTCGCCCCGTCCCCCAGCTGCTCGAGCGCATCAGCTAGCTGCCGATAGACCAGCAACGTCACTGCAGCGTGCGCCATCCAGGTCCACTCTCGTGGAAGATCACCTTGATGCCTGGACACCCCTCTCTGAGCATCGCCGCAAAGCGGCGCAGCCCGATGTTCTCGCAGGCAGCATGGCTGGTCTCGATGAGCGCCAGGCCCGCATCCTCGGCGAACCGCATGGCGTACTCATCGGTTTCCCCGCAGATCCCGGCCTCAGCGCCGTTCTCGACCAGGCGCTGCATGAACCCGATGTTGACGAATAGGCCCAGCCCTCCCCAGGGGAGCCCGACCCGGGTCACCTGCCGCTCCAGATCCCCAGTCACGCGTACCACCGGCATGCCGGTGATCTGCATAGCCCGTCTCGCCAGCGCCGCCAGCCGCGTCGGCGGCAGCAAGAACACCCGCGCGTGCCCTTCACCCGAGTGGACTGCATCCAAGCCCAGCCCGGCGGCGAAGTCCTCGAAGACGCACAGCCGGTCCAGTTTGCCGTGCGCCCGGTACACGACCATGCCGCCCTGGTGCATGAGCTGCATGCGGAGCCGGTTCGTGCGCCAACACCGCTCGCCATCGATAGGGGCCGATTGGGGGAAGAAGAGGGTCTCGTGGCAGATCACCAGATTGCACCGCTCCGCGATTGCTTGCTCGAGCGCGGCAACGGTCGGCATCCAGCACACGAGCACGCCGGCCACCTCTGCCTCCTGGTCGCCGAATTTGAAGCCCTCCTCAGTCCCTGTCTCCGGCTCCCGATCCTCCAACCATGCCATCACCTCGCGCGCTTTCATCACGGTCCCTCCGAACGAATGCTACGGCGACACCTGGCTCCGCACAAAACTCGGCGCACGAAGGCGCCGAACCCGTTGGGACGCATCCCTTATCTCTTCGTGCCTTCCGTGTCTGTGTGGCGAGATGCCTTCCCGGTCACTGAGTACTGGATGTCGACCTCCCGCATCCGGCCGCCGGCCACCTCGACCAGTCGCGTCTGTGGATCGTACTTGAACTGCCTCTCCTGGTCACCCGCGGTCACCCTGGCCGGCTGGCAGTCGGCGCGGACGCTGAAGCTGTCTGCATCGTAGAGGCCGAGCGTGCAGTGGACTCCCTGATCGGAGAAGGTGAGCACCGCGGTCCCCGAGGCCGCGGTCTGGAAGAGCACCGTGCCGTTCACGACGAGGCGGTCGCCGCCGTGCAGGACGGCGCGGGTCACCTTGCCGCCGGCCTGGCGCACGAAGCAGGAGCGGCCCCTGGCCTCCACTCCCGCCGCCGCGATGCTGGGGGCGTCCAGCGCGAAGAGCGCCAGATCGCGCACATCGCCGCGGGTGATCTCGGCCCCGACCAGGTTCTCCCCCTCCACCGACGCCACTCGTATTCCGTCCGGCAAGGCCGAGGCCGGCCGCGGGGCGAGCACTGAGACGAAGCAGCCCCGCGCGGTCGGCTGCGCGGGATGAAGCTTGATCTGCTGCAGTGTGTCTACATCCATCGAAGGCTTGGACTTGATCTCGCTGAGAAGCTTCTCGGAGATCTCGCACTCCAGGTCTGCGGGCGAGGCCAGCGTCACGTCCACCGCCGCCGGCCCCTGGGTGATGGTGAAGCGGTTGCCTTCCCGTTGGACCTGGCCGTAGCTGTGCAGTAGCCAGTCGAAGCGCGAGGGGACGGCGGCAGCGACGTCATCGAAGAGCACGAAGTAGTCGTCCGGGTCCGAGGCCTCCGCCTTCCGCAGGTACATCACTTCGCGCACGAAGCTGTTCACGTCCTTCGGGTCATAGGCCAGGGAGGCGTCGCCGACCATCCGCACGTACCACGATGTCTGCACCAGGTCGGAGATCACACCGCGGTGCATGGGATCGCCGCGGCCTCCGGCCACGTGCACCTCGCCGGCCTGCTCCTTGCCGTTCACCATGATGGTGTTGTGCGCCTCCGTCTTGCAGCCCCATACCTCGTGGGGGTAGCGCAGGTCCACCACCAGCGGCTGGCCGTAAGCATACAGCACGAAGCTGTTGATATCGTGGTGCTGGTGGTCCCAGTCCATCTGGCCGCCCTTGAGCGCGAACAGCGTCGCATTCGGGTCGTCCCACCGACTGCGGAGAAAGGCCCAGTCAACGTCGCGGAACACCTTTGCGGCCGGCAGGTCGGCCGGCGGCGCTGGCTGGAGGGTCGGATCGGCCCAGAGAAAAGCGATGGGGTCAGATGCCTCGCGGCGTTCCGCCATCCGCTTGCCGAACCATTGGGCGTGTCCGTCACGATACTCCGCGGCGAGGCGGAGCAGAATCTGCCCGTCGTTCGTGTCCGTGCCACAGTTCGAGAAGGGGATGTACCTCCGCTCGTCCGGCTCGAGGAGCTGGGTGAACCAGTCCGCCAGGTGCGGCAGGCTCGCGGTGTCGTAGAGATCGGTCTGCCCGTGGGAGGTCCGCCTCAGTGCGTCGCTGAGCAGCAGCACGCGGTACCAGATGTACTCGGCATAGCTGCCGCTCTCACCCCAACCACCCTCGCGGCCGAGTGACTGCGTGTAATGCCACACCTTCTGGCGACAGAGCCTCGCCCAGTCCGCCGCGCGGGGGTCGTCGTCGAGGATGCTCAAGGCTGCCAGGCCCACCTGGCCGAAGATCACACCGCCCCAGTTGCAGCGAGACCAGACGGTGTACCACTCCTTCTGCTCCGCGTCCCGGATGATCGGCAGGATGGCGTGCTCGATCATCACATCGCGGACTTGGCGGCGCTGCTCTTCGGTCAAGGCGCTGTAGAGCCAGTCATAGGCGATCGCCATCGTGCCGGCCGCTTCCGCCGTTCTCAGCGCCTCGGCCTGGGTCCTGTGCCACTTGTCACTCTTGAGCAGGGCCTCCAGCTCCAGCCACCCTCGCTCTGCATACCTCCGCTCTCCGGTGAGGGAATAGGCGAAGGCGAGGGTCTTGACGTTCCAGTCGGAGCCGCGAGGCTCCCAGTCTGCGGGGCTGCCGCTGGCCATCTCATCCGCGCTTGACTTGATCCGCTGCCAGATGTCCCCTACGAACGGCTGGCCCATCTTCCCCCGAAGAGCCGGGAGATCGGTGGCGCCGAGAAAGAGGTAGGGGTGGGGTCCGGCCGTCAGGTCCGGCCCGTGCTGCCGCCGATAGCTCGCTCCCAGGCCCTTCGCCTTCACCAGAAAGGTCGCATCCACGGGCGCCGCGTCGAAGCGGATCACTTCTCTGCCGGCGGTGCGCTCGACGCGGGAAGCGATCACGTTCCCCGCGGCATCGCTCACCACCACATCCGTCGCGCCGGAGGGAACGTCAAGCTCGAGCGTAAGCGGCTGCCGGTAGAGGTCGGGGTCCACTTCACTGACCAGGTCGAGGGCCACCTCGTCATCGCTCCGGGCGTACGCCCACACGATGGAGCGATCACGCTCGTCCTGGTAGGTGGCGATGCTGTTCATGCCCGTCTGCCACAGATCCCCGCGGCGCGCGCGGACAGCCTCCAACACCTCGCGGAAGCTCGCCACGGAAACAGGGAGATAGCCGGGGCCGACGCAGTGGAAGTGCGACTGCATCCACTCCCCCTTGGCGATGGCCTCGTCGAGCCGCGCCACGAAATCGCTCGGCTTCCATCCCACGTCCTCGCGGCAGGACATGCTGCCGCCGCCGCGTGGCCGGAGCAGGTGGTACTTCGCGGTGAAGAAGTCCAAGGGCTTGCGCTGCATCCATTGGGTGCCGCCACCGCCCAGAAAGACCAGGCGTTGGGTACGGGCCGGATCCACGCGTCGGATGACCTCCGCCGCCTTCCCGATCTGCAGCTCCGCGTCGCGATCGGTGAGCGCGCCGTTGTGGTTGAAGGTGTGATCCCCCATCTCGTGACCGGCGGCGAGCAGCGCGCCCTCCCAGATGGAGCGGTGCTGCTGGTAGCCGGGATTGCCGGGGTTCACGAGGAATGTGCCGATGCACCCGTACT
>Ga0315282_10012103_pt1 | contig 13259 bp, 12 predicted proteins | sample YL17G07_20_MG_FD_203693 | JGI IMG/M metagenome (GOLD analysis project Ga0315282, IMG submission 203693) | Sediment microbial communities from Yellowstone Lake, YNP, Wyoming, USA - YL17G07_20 | ecosystem: Environmental > Aquatic > Freshwater > Lake > Sediment | place: USA: Wyoming | collected...
AACGACCTTGCCGGCCGCCGTCAGGCCCGTACCTTGCTGACTTGCCATCGGTCTCGCCTCCTCTTGCCGATAGAGCGACTGCGTGCGCGCCGCGCCGATCACCGGGACGCGCACAGGACTCGGAGGTAGCGTCCGCCACCCCGCGGCGGCGGGACGCGGGTTACTTCTGGCCCCCCGGGCCAAGTCCTGCGACCGCGGAGACGTGGCCGCGCGTGAGGTTGACCGGCGCTCCGGAGGCGCCCTATGGGATAATGGATGTCCTGAGGAGGCACGGACTTGGGAGGCGTCATCCTGTCGGTCGACCCCGGCGGTACCGGCGCGGAGCTGGGCCTGCGGCCCGGCGATGAGGTCATCTCAGTGGGCGGCGTGCCACTCCGCGACGAGATCGACTACCGCTACGCCGTTGCCGAGGAGGAGGTCGTCCTGGTCGTTCGGCGCACGAGCTGCGAGACCATCGAGTACGAGGTCGAGAAGGACATAGACGACGCGCTCGGCGTCGCCTTCGCCGGCCCGGTGTTCGACGGCGTGCGGGAGTGCAACAACCGGTGCGTGTTCTGCTTCGTGGACCAGATGCCGCCGGGCGCGAGGCGGAGCACCCTCGTCCATGACGACGACTACCGCCTCTCGTTCCTCGGTGGCAACTTCGTCACCCTAACCAACCTCGCCGACGCGGAGATCGAGCGGATCGTCACTCAGCGGCTGAGCCCGCTGTACGTCTCCATCCACGCCGTGGACCCGCAGGTGCGTCGTCGGCTGTTCCGGTCGAGACACGCCCACTGCGGCATCGAGGTCCTGGAGCGACTGCTGGCGGCCGGGATCAGGGTCCACGCGCAGATCGTCATGGTGCCGGGCTACAACGACGGACTTGCGCTCGACGAGACGGTTGGGTACCTCGCGGCGCGCCACCCTGGCGTTAGGTCGGTGGGGATCGTGCCGGTGGGGCTCACGGCGCACCGCGCCGGCTTGGCGCCGCTGGAGCCCGTCTCGTCGGAGCTCGCGGGCGCGACGCTCGCTCAGGTAAGGCGGTGGCAGGGCGAGCTCCTGCCCAGGCTCGGCACCCGCTTCTGCTTCGCCGCGGACGAGCTGTACCTGCGGGCGGTCGAGCCCTTCCCCCCCGAGGCCGAGTATGAGGACTGCCCTCAGGAGGAGAACGGCATCGGGCTGTGCGTGCCGTTCTTGACGGAGCTTCGGCGCGGGCTCACGGGAGCTCCCACCGGCAGCCGGCCAGACAGCCTGTCCGGACGGCCATCGGCACGGCTGGCCATCAGCCGACGCGTGCGCCATTCCCCCCCCCGGTCCCCGGCTGCGCCAGCCACCACCCCCTCTCCGCTAGCGGAGAGGGCGAACGGTCCTGAGCGTGGCGAATGGCCGCGGGGCGAGGCTGTCGGACGGCACGCGGCGCGTCAGCGGGGCGCGCACGAACAGATCGTGATCTTGTCGGGCACCGGCGCGGGCCCGCTCATCGCGGACGTGATACACTCTTGCGGCCTGGATGCAAGCGTCCGCGTCCTCGCGCTTGCCAACACCTACCTCGGACCGTCGGTCACGGTGGCAGGCCTGCTGGCGGGCCGGGATCTCATCGCGGCCGTGCGAGCCGCCGGGCCCGCCCTGTTTGTGTGCCCCTCCGTGGCGCTGAACGACGAGGGGTTGTTCCTGGACGATGTGTCGCTCGAGGAGCTGCGCGCCTGCGCTCGCGCGGTCGGCGGGCGGCTTGAGCCGGCCGGGTCGGCGCTCGAGCTGGCTGAGCTTCTGCGCAAGGGGTGCGACGAGACGTGAAACCAATCGTTGCGATAGTGGGGCGGACCAACGTCGGCAAGTCGACCCTTTTCAACCGCTACTGCCACCGCCGCTACGCCATCATGGATGACGAGCCGGGGGTGACCCGCGACAGGCTGTACGCCGATGTGCGGATCGGGGACCGGATCGTGACCATGGTTGACACCGGCGGCCTGGGGGACGCGCCCGACGAATGGCTCGCCGACGACGTCGCCGACCAGGCCATCCTCGCCATGAGCGAGGCCGACGTGATCCTCTTCCTGGTCGACGGCAGGGCGGGGCTGATGCCTGTCGATCGGGAGGTGGCCACCGTGGTGCGGCGCGCCGCCAAGCCGACCGTTCTGGTCGTGAACAAGGTCGAGTCGCCCAAGCAAGACCCCTACGAGTTCGCGCAATTCGGCTTCGAAGAAGTCATCCCCATCTCGGCCAAGGAGAACGTGAACGTCCCGCTCGTCACGGAAGCTCTGCTTGAGATGCTGCCGCCTCCGGAGGACCGGGGGGCTGAGCTGGAAGCATCCGCCCACGACTACGCGGTCGCCATCGTAGGCAGGCCGAATGTGGGCAAGTCCTCGCTTCTCAACGCTCTCATCGGCGACGACCGCGCGCTGGTCAGCGACATCCCGGGCACCACGCGCGACGCCCTCGACACGCTGGTTGGGGTGCAAGGCAAGCGCATCCGCCTGACGGACACCGCCGGCATGAGGAAGAAGGGCAACGTCACGGAGGACGTCGAGTACTACAGCGTCGTCCGAGCCCTGCGGGCGGTGGACCGGAGCGACATCGCCCTGCTGGTGATCGACGGATCGGCCGGCGTGACCGAACAGGATCAGAAGATCGCCGGCTATGCGCATGAGGGGGGGAAGCTCGTCGTCATCGTCGCGAACAAGTGGGACCTGGTGACCGAGCCGCCGCCGATGCGCGAGCTGCCCTACAAGCTGGAGGATCCCCTCACCCCCGCGCAGCGCCGTCGCCGCGAGGCCCTGCTGGAGAGAGACCTGGAGCGCCAGGTCCGCGACCGCCTCGCCTACATTGGGTACGCGCCCATTCTGTGCGTTTCGGCGCTCAGAGGTACGGGCGTAGACAGGGTTTTCCCGCAACTCGCGGAATCCTATGGGCAGTACTCGGCGCGGATGCCGACGAGCCCGCTCAACCGGCTGATACTGGATGCGGCCATCGAGCATCCGCCGCCGACCAGGCGCGGCAGGCACCTGAAGGTGTACTACGCCACGCAGGCGGAAGTGTGCCCGCCGACAATCGTGCTGTTCGTCAACGACCCGGATTTGATGCACTTCGGCTACGAGCGCTATCTGCGGAACCGAATCAGGGAGGCCTTCGGACTGCACGGCACACCCATTCGATTCGTTGTCAGAGAGCGAACGCGGGAGCAGCGTACCGACTGAGGGAGGTAGACGGAATTGCCGATGGGGTTTGGTAACTGGCTTGCCGCGATCGTCACCTGGGCTGGAGCGTACTTGGTCGGGTCGCTCCCCATAGGTGTGCTGATCGCGTCCGCGTACGGCCGCGACTTGCGCAAAGCCGGCAGCGGGAACATCGGGGCGACCAATGCATGGCGCGTTCTGGGGCCGAGCGTCGGCTTGCCGGTCTTCGTTCTGGATGTCGCGAAGGGCGCCGTCCCCGTGCTGCTGGCCCGCTGGTGGTTCACCGATCAGTCCTTCACGATCGCCTTCACCGCGGCGCTGACCGCGGTAGGGCACGTCTGGTCGTGCTTCCTCGGCTTCCAGGGGGGCAAGGGCGTCTCGACCTGCTTCGGGGCTCTGCTGGCCGTTAACGGCTGGGTGGCGCTGATGGCCTTCGTAGTGTGGCTGGCGATACTGATCGTCTATCAGTACGTGTCGCTGGCATCGGTCGTCGCCACCATCTCTGTCGGGTTCCTGATGGGAATGGCCGGCTACCGGGGAGCGTACATCGCCTGGACCCTGTTCGCCGCGCTGTTAACCCTATACACGCACCGCGAGAACGTGAGGCGGTTGTGCAAGGCCACGGAGCCCAGGGCGCGGATCTACGGACGCTAGCGCCGCCCGGGAGGGTGTGCGGGCTTGGTGACGGTACTTGGCGCCGGGAGCTGGGGCTCAGCTCTCGGCGTCTTGCTGGCTAATGGTGGGCACGCGGTGCGCATGTGGGACGCGGATCGTGCTGTACTGCGCGACATTCGCCTGAACCGGCGCAACGCCCGGTACCTGCGCGATGCCGAGCTGCCCGAGTCGATGGATTCGGCCGACGAGTTGCCGGAGGCGTTGCGCGGCGCCACTCTGGTTGTCATTGCGATCCCCGCGGCAGGCGTGTCCGATGCGTGCGGCCGGGCGGGCTCGCACATCCCGGCGGATGTGAGCGTTGTCAGCGCGACAAAGGGGCTGTGCCCCGTCACCGGTCGCCGAATGTCGGAGGTCATATCCGACTGCGCGGGCGTTGCCGCCGAGCGCGTGGTGGCCCTGTCGGGGCCGAACCTGGCCCTGGAGGTGTGTGCCGGCGTTCCCACTGCCACGGTCGTCAGTGGGCCGTCCCGCGAGCGAATGGAGGAGGCTCTCCGGTACTTCAGCGGGCCGCGCTTCCGCGTCTACACGAACCCGGACACTGTTGGCGTGGAGCTGGGAGGAGCGCTGAAGAACGTGATAGCCATCGGCGCGGGGATCAACGACGGCTTGGGCTTCGGCGACAACACAAAGGCGACCGTGCTGACCCGTGGCCTGGCCGAGATGACGAGGCTCGGGACGGCCCTCGGCGCCAGGGCTGAGACCTTCCGGGGTCTCGCGGGCCTTGGCGATCTGATAGCCACAAGCGTCTCCGCGAAGAGCCGGAACTACCGAGTTGGCCTTGGACTCGGCAGGGGAAGGGCGTTGGCCGAGGTGCTCGCCGATCTGGGGCAGGTCGCGGAGGGAGTCTCGAGCGCGCAAGCGGTGCTTCGAGTGGCGGCTGAGCAAGGGGTGGACGTGCCCATCTGCCGGGCGGTTCACGATGTCCTGTTCGGCGGGCTGGACCCTCGCGAGGCGGTCGCGGGTCTCATGAGCCGCGAGCCCAAGGATGAAATCGAGGAATGCGCCGTAGCGCTGGGGAACACTGGTGCCGCGCGGGGTTGAGAGTAGGTTCGGTTTGTGTTGCGGGGCCGTTGACAGTGGGGGCCGCCGCAAGTAGTCTTTGGGCATCCCGTGGAGGTGACAAGCAAGGTGACGAAGCAGGAGCTCGTTGATGCCGTAGCGGAGGCTGGGGACCTGACGAAGGCGGCGGCCGCTAAGGCAGTGGACGCGGTCTTTGAGTCCATCACCGGCGCGCTGGCCAAGGGAGATCAGGTCTCGTTGGTCGGGTTCGGTACGTTCAAGGTCCGCAAGCGCGCGGCGCGCAAGGGCCGTAACCCGCAGACGAACGCCGAGATAACGATCCCGGCGTCGGCCGTCCCCGCGTTCACGGCAGGCAAGAAGCTCAAGGATGCGGTGAAGTAGCATCAGCGCGACCCGGATGGCGTAATGAGGGACGGCGACGAGCGCACCTTGCTCGGCTGAGGCCCGAGTCCGTCCCGGGTCCGTATCGGGGCGTAGCGCAGCCTGGTAGCGCACTGGCATGGGGGGCCAGGGGCCGGCGGTTCAAATCCGCCCGCCCCGAGGAGCAGCCGGCTCCGGTAGTGGGCTGCTCCTCGGAGTGGGCGGGCCGCCCAAGGCGGGCGACCGCCGCGCAGCGTCTCGCGGCGTTCGTCGTCGGGCCGTCGGCAGCGGTGAGTGTGCCGACGAGAGCGTGACATGTCCCAGGAAGGCGACATCAGCAGGTCGACTCCCGCTCACGCACCTCCACAGCGACCTCACATTTCGCCTACTCCGTCCAGCCCCACCGGTCCGACTAGCCTCGGGGTCGTGGCGGCGGGCATACGTCTCGCCCTGGTCATTGTCGTAGCGGGCACTCTGCTGCTTCTCAGCACGAGCATCGACTGGACGGCATACGGGCTGGCCGTCCTGATCGTCATTCTCAGCGGCGGCGTGGTCATTGCTTCCAGGCGCGGGCAACCCTCGATCTGGCTTCAGCGCGGCGCTATCACGGTCGAGGTGGTGCTGCTCTGTGAGTGGATGCGCTCTGTGTCCGGGCAGGAAGTCACCATCGGGCCCGGCATCCAGCTCAGCTTCGACGCCAAATCGCTCTTCCTGCTCGCGTACGTGCCGGTCCTCGTCTCCGCGATCACCGACGGCACGGGGGGGGCCTTGCTCACTGCGTGCCTGGCCATCCTCGCATTCGTCAGTCGGATCGCCCATACGGCGGCCGCTATCCAAGCCATACTGCTCGACATGGCTCTGTCTCACTTCGTGCCGCTCCTTGTCGTAGCGGCGCTGATGGGGTACCTCGTCTCGGTAGCCGACCGTGAGCGACGGGCGAGGGCACAGCGCGACGTGGAGTTGGTGCAGTTCCGCCACACGCTCGCCCTGGCCGCGGAGATGCAAGAGGCTATCAGGCCGGAGATAGCCGCGAATATCCCTAACGCCGAGGTGCTCGTCCGCCAGAGCGTGGCTGAGCGGTCGGTCGGCGGCGGCGATTTCTGCGCGATCGTTCCGGTCGGCGCCGACGTGTACGCCGTCGCCGTCGCGGATGTCGCGGGCAAGACGCTCGCCGGCCTGGCGACGATGCCGCTCGCCTACGCGGCGTTCTGGGTCGCGAGCCACCATCATCCAGCCGCTGAGGACTGCCTTGCCGACATCGACCGGCTGCTCGAGTCCGCCACGCGGCCGGACGTTTTCGTCGCGATCTTCGTGGGGCGCTACGATGCCTCAACAGGCGAGCTGACGTACTGCAATGCCGGCCAGCCCGACGGACTGCTCGTCACGCCCGCGGGGGTCAGCCGGCTGACCGCCGGCGGTCCGGCCGCGGGGGCGGTTCCTCCTGACGCCAGGCGGCCCTACGAGTCGGCCACAGTGCGCCTGGAGCCCGGCGATCTCCTGATTCTGGGCACCGACGGAGTGCTCGGGAATGAGGAAGCGGCCGAGCGGATGGCGAAACTGGCTACCGAGGTGAGCGATCTGGGACGCCTGGCCGACTCTGTGATGGGCATGTGCGATCCATCCGACGATCGGGCGTTGCTGCTCCTAAGGAGAGCGTCGCCCGAAGGATCGACCGGAGGTGGTGGCCGTGGCGAAGCCCTGGAAGGTTAGGGGACTGGCGCCCACAACCGCGTTTCGCGTCGCGGCCCGGTTCATCGTGGCGACTAAGTACGCCGAGATGGCGAGCTACCGTCGTGCGACCCTCGAGGAGCACGACGAGGACGCTCTGCATGACATGCGCATCGGGTGCAAGAGGCTCCGTGAGGCGGTCGCGCTCCTGCGCGACGTGTTCCCCCCGAAGAAAGTGAGGAAGGCGCGCGCCGCGCTGGACGAACTCAACGACGCGATGGGCAGAGTGCGCGACTGCGACGTGTTCACCGAGTGGCTCGAATCGCTGCAAGCAAGCGAACCGTCGGAGGCCGAAGCGGCCATGATAGGCGGCCTAGTCGAGTCCACGCAACGGGAGCGGACGGAGAGCCTGGCGGCACTCGCGGAGATGCTGCCCGGCCTGTTCGACGGTGGGCTCCCGCAGGCGCTCGACGCGCTCACCGGCGGCATCACGGTGAGGCCGAAGGGGCGGGGTGGCGATGGCTAAGGCCAGTCCCATTCGCGGCATCGCGCCGTCCGCCGCCCTTGCCGACAACGCGCGCGGAGTCATCGTGGCCCGCCTGTCGGATGTGCTCGAGTGGGCTCCGCGAGGACGCGACGAGGCCGACGGAGCGTCGCTGCACAACCTGCGCATCGCGGTCAAGAGACTGCGGTACGCGCTCGAGTTTCTGGGGCCTGCGTTCGGCGAGCCGGCGGCCGCGTATCTGGAGCAGGCCACGGCGCTGCAGGAGGCGCTCGGGATGGTCACCGACTGCGACGCCTTCATGCGCCATCTGGCGTCGCACGAGCCGCAGGAGCCCGGCTTGGCGCACGATGGCTGGGAGGGGCTCGCGGAGCGGCTGCGCCAGCGGCGACGCGAGCAGTGGCTCGCGTGCATGAGGCTACTCGACGAATACGACCAGACGGCCGTGTGGGCGCGGATCCAGCGCGAACTCTGCCAGCCCCCGGCGGAGAGGCTGAGACAATGAAGGTCGCGCATTACACCGACACGCCCGCGGAGACTGTTGAGCAGGGCGCCATCGGCGTGACGATCCGAGAGGTCATAACGCCGACCGATGGCGCGCCCAACTTCTCCATGCGTGTCTTCGAGGTGGCGCCCGGCGGCAGCACGCCGAGGCACCGACACGCGTGGGAGCACGAGGTCTACGTCGCAGCCGGTTGCGGCGTCGTGTGGTCGGCGGAGGGCGGCGACCACCGGATCTCCGAGGGCGACACGATCTTCGTCCCAGGCGCCGAGGAGCACCAGTTCCGCAACGACTCGGACGACGTGTTCCGGTTCGTGTGCCTGATCCCCAACCAGGGCTGAGGACGGGGCGCACGTGCTGCGGGCCTCCGTCGACATCGGCACCAACTCCGTTCGGCTGCTCGTCGTCCGGATCGGCGGCGACGCGGTTGAGCTCGTCTATGACACGGGAGCGCTCACCCGCCTGGGCGACTCGCTCGCGGCATCGGGGCGCATCGAGGGCGAGCCGCTCGAGCGCACGGTGCGCACGGTTGCCGAGTACGCGGCCGAAGCTCTCAGGCGCGGCGCCGAGGTGACCTGTTACGCGACCGCCAGCCTTCGTGACGCGAGCAACGCCGAGGAGGCCCTGGCGGCGCTCGAGGCGGCCGCGCGCCGCCCTGTGCGGGTCGTCACCGGCGACGAGGAGGCAGCTCTGAACCTGCTGGGCGTCCGGGCGGGCATGAGCCCCCAGCCGGCCCGGCTTGTCGTCATCGACGTGGGCGGCGGAAGCACGGAGATCGCGTGGGGCGACGGAGTGCCCCGCGGGGGCTTCTCGGTGCCCAGCGGCGCGCGTAAGATGCTGGGGCAGGTACCGAAACTGGCAACCGACGGCCCCGTGCCCGCCGACGCTATGGTGCTCGCATCGGAGGTGGCCCTCGAGGCCCTGGCCGGCCGGCCGGCGCCGCCGCCGGAGTACGCGGACGCGACCGTGAGCGGAGTTGGCGGCACCATCACATCGCTCGCGGCGGTGTCTCTCGGTCTGCGGACGTACGAGCCGCTTCGGCTGAACGGTGCCAGCCTTTCCGTTAGCGAGCTCTCGGCGCTGTCCGGACGGTTGCGCGCCATGACAACGGCCCAGCGCGGCGAGGCGCTGTTCGAGCCGGGGCGCGCCGACCTGATCCTGCCCGGCCTGGCGGTCGTGCTCGCGTCCCTGCGGTGGCTCGGGCGCCAGGGGCTCATAGTCAGTATCTACGGCCCCCGGCTCGGCGCGCTCACGGGCCCTGGGCGGGTGCTGCTCGAGGGCGCGCGGTAGCTGAGCGCGCCAAGCGGGGGGATGGAAGGAGATGCGGCTTGCGAGTGAGAGTCGCCGTCTGCGTCGTCGCCATCGTGCTGGGGCTCTGCGGCGCGGCGCCGGTGTTGCGGGAGCGCGTTGCCGCCGAGTCGGCCGGCAGCGGCGTCGAGCTGGTGATCGACTACGATGAGGTCGTGACGCTCGCCGGGGCCACGGGCCGAGCGCCGGACGAGGTGCTGGAGGCACTGAAGGCCGGCGGCGTCACGGGTGTGGGCATACCGGAGGACTCGATCAAGTCGCTGATCGACACGGGGCGGGCCGAGCAGTGTGCGCAGGACTCCGTCCGGGCCCAGACGCCGGGCTGCTCGTGCAACGTCCGCATCCGCTGCGCGAACGCAGCGCGGAAGGAGAGGGTCGAGGCCAACCTCCGCGCCAAGTGGCACGTGACCGAGGTGCCGGAAGACCCTCTGGTACTCGCGGTTGATGGCAGCCTGGAGCGTCTCGAGAAGGTCGGCGTCGGGTGGGATCTGAGCCGCGTCGACGCTGTGCGCCGCGCCGGACTGGCGCCTGTCGCGCGGCCGCTCGACACACCGGTCATCTCGCCCGTCGGCCTGCGGAAGACTTTCGATGAGATCGACTCGGCCGGCCTGCAGGGCGTTCTGTTCCAGGGCAAGTTCGTGCTCGGCAACAGCGACCTCATCGCGGAGACCGCCCACCAGCTCCGGACGCGCGCGCAGCGCTACTACGCCATCGAGCTCGATGTGCAGCAGGGCACGGAACAGCTCAGTAGGCTTCTCGACGGCCAAGTCATCCGCACCCACTCGATCGGCGAGGCCGAGCTGCTCAAGCTCAGCCGCGACACCGCCGTGGACCGGTTCGGGCGCGGCGTGCGCGAGCGCGGGATTAGATGCTGCTTCGTACGCCTCTTCCTTGACCGTGCGTCGGACGACCCGCTCGAGTTCAACCGGCAGTACATCGTCGCGGTGAGGCATGAGGTGGACGCGAGCGGCCTCGCGGTCGGACCGGCGACGCTCCCGCCGCTCGTCAACGTGACGCATAGGCTCGACCCCGTCATCGGGATCGGCATCGCGGGCGGCGCGGCGTTGCTCCTGCTCCAGCTTCTGGGACCGACCGCGGTCTGGGCCGTGCTGTCAGGGCTGGGAATGCTCGTGTGCGCCGGTGCGCCGATGGTTGCCTCGCCGGGCCGAGCTCTCGTCGCCCTCGTCGGCGCCGTGTCGTTCCCGACCGTGGCCGCCCTCGCCATCAGGCTCGACCGCGCGGGCGGCGCGCCGTGGCGGAGGTGCGCGGGCGCTCTGCTTCTCGCGGCCACGATCACCTCGGCCGGCGGCCTCCTCGTCGCTGGGATGGTCTCCGACACTCTCACGATGACGAAGGTGGACCAGTTCCGGGGCGTCAAACTGGCCCTCGCAGCCCCCGTGCTGGTGGTCGGGCTCGCCTACGGGCTGGGCTTGCTTGACCTCGGCGAACCTATCGCGGAGAGGCTGCGACTCGGCTCCGCGCGGCTGCGGACGTTCCTGGGTCACCGGATGACCCTGGGCGCTTTCCTGCTAATAGTGGTGCTCGCCGGAGCCGGCGGGTACTGGTTGCTCCGCAGCGGCAATGCCGGAGCATCGGCGCAGAGCGGTCTGGAGAAGGCTATGCGCACCGCCCTCGAGTCGATCCTGGTCTACCGGCCGCGAACGAAGGAGTTCCTGATCGGGCACCCGGCGCTGGTGCTAGCCGCCTACCTCGCCGCGCGCGGGCGGACGGCCTACGCGACACCGCTGGCCGTGCTGGTGGCCGTGGGTCTGACGTCGCTGCTCAACACCTTCTGCCACATCCATTCGCCGCTCGCGGCTACGGCATTGAGGAGCCTGTACGGCGTGCTGCTCGGCGGGCTCATCGGGTGGGTGGTGTGCGCCGTGTCGGCCCGCGCTCTCCCGGCGGGAACGGGCCCGAGCCCGAGCGAGGACCCATGACCGACGTCCTCTTCTGTGGCTACTTCGGCTTCGAGAACCTGGGCGATGAGACGCTGCTGGGCGCCCTCGCCGGCGAGACCCTCCGGCGCTGTCCCTCGCTGTCGCTGGCGGCGCTGTCCGGCCCGAGCCCGGGCTACTGGAAGGACTTTGTCGAACCCGTCCCAAGGGGAACAGCGGCGACCGCGCTGCGATCGACGCGGCTCCTGTGTGTGGGCCCCGGCGGCATCTTCCAGGATGCCACCAGCTCGCTCTCGTGCGCCTGGTACGCTGCAAAGGTCTGGCGCGCGCGGCGCCAAGGCGTCCCTGTCGTGCACGTGGGGCAGAGCGTCGGCCCTCTGAAGACACGGATCGCGCGCGGGCTGACGCGGTGGGCGCTGTCCGCGGGCCGCGCGGTTGCCGTGCGCGACGACAGGTCGCTGCGGCTCGGGGAGGAGCTCGCGCCGAGGGTGCCGATCACCAGGTGCGCCGATGCGGCGTGGCTTGTGCCGAGCCCGCCGCCCGGCGGCGAGCGCGACCCTCGCCTAGTATCGCTCGCGCCACGGCCGTGGCAGCGGGCCGGCACGACGGCGGAGTGGTGGGCGCGCGTGGCGCGGGCCCTGGCGGAGCTGGGCTGCGGCGTTCTTTGGGTCGCGTTCTCGCCCGATGACTTGAGACTGGTGAGGGAGGCCAAGCGTCTGTCAGGTGTGGCCGCCGAGGCGGTCGGGCCATGCACGAGGCCGGAGGAGGCCGTGGCCGCCTTCGGCAGTTGCGGGGGTCTGCTGGCGATGCGCCTGCACGCGCTGATCTTGGGCGCAGTGGCCGGGGTGAGCCCGGCCGGGGTCTCTTACGACCCGAAGATAGACGGCCTGCTCGACAGGCTTGGGGAGACGGCGTTGTGCCCGGCTGCGAGCCCCTCGGACCCGCCTGACGCGGCGGAGAGAGTGGCGCGGAGCCTGGGCCGGGCGCCGGACAGCGCGGCGGTCGAGCGGGAGCGTGAGCTGGCTCGGCGGAATGTGGACGTTATCTTGCAGGCCCTCGGCGAGCCATAGGCAGGCCACGACGGCCGGAGCTGGAACGGCGTTGAGGATGTCATCCTGGCCAAGAGACTGGACGCTGTGCGCCGCCGCGGCGGTTGCGCTCGCGTTTCCGGCGTCGACATCCTCCGGGGCCGGGATCCTGCCCGACCAGCTTCAGACCGACTTCCCCGGACAACCGCCCGCGCGCTCGGGCCGCGGAGGCCCGGACTCGGGCGAGGGACCTACGGGCTTTGAGTCCCCGCGCGCCAATGACCCGTTCAGCGGGATACTCCCGGGCGGCGGAACACTGGAGGAGGGAACCGACCTTACGGGCGCCGGCAGCTTGGACACCGAGGGCATCCGCATGACGCCCGGGTCATCTACTCGCTCCGGCGGAGGTCCGACCCGTCCGGGTGGGCTGAGCGACACTCTCGATGTCAACGGCACTGCCAGCACCCGGCTTACCGGCAGCTCGACCTCCGGCAACGCGCAGTCCTATGGGCAGCAGTTCTCCGACATCAGCCAGTGGGACCGCCGCGCCTCCCTCATGATCAACGGGCGCCTGTGGTCGGGCCTGCCCGTGTACATACACGGATCGGCTCGCATCCGGCCCTACGCCCCGACGGACCTCGAGTGGACCCTCATCTGGCACGAGTCGGGGTTCGACATCACGTACGGTGACATGCGCGGCAACATCGCGCGGAACAGCTTCGCCAACCTGCAGCGACAGATGAAGGGGCTCTCGGTCATCGGTGACATTGGCTCGCGCGGCGGCTTCCAGTTCTTCGCGTCCGAGACGCGAGGTATAACCAGACGCGAGTCCATTCCGGGCGAGGGCACCAGTGGCCCGTACTACATCCGGAACACGCCCATCCGCGAGGAGACGGTGAAGATCCGCGTCGACGAGCAAGACATTCCGCACAGCCGCTACCGTCTCGACCCGGACCAGGGCGTGCTGTTCTTCACCGACATGATAGTGCCGCAGAGCTCGGTCATCGAGGTGGTGTACGAGGAGAACCGCGTGGGCAGCCAGCGCGGGCTCTTCACGGGCATGGTGGCAGACTACCAGCTCGGCAAAGTGCCCATCTCGGTCACCTACATCTCGCAGGACATCGCCGGAGGCACCACGCAGGC
>Ga0315282_10012104_pt1 | contig 13259 bp, 11 predicted proteins | sample YL17G07_20_MG_FD_203693 | JGI IMG/M metagenome (GOLD analysis project Ga0315282, IMG submission 203693) | Sediment microbial communities from Yellowstone Lake, YNP, Wyoming, USA - YL17G07_20 | ecosystem: Environmental > Aquatic > Freshwater > Lake > Sediment | place: USA: Wyoming | collected...
TCTCATTCTTTTGGCCATATTGATCATCGTCGTTCTCGGGAGCAGTATCAACGTGCTCATCCTGGTCATAGGATTCACCCAGTGGATGGCCTATGCTCGCGTGGTGAGAGGAGAGACGCTCTCCTTACGGGAGAAGGATTTTATCACCTCTGCCCGCGCCATCGGTGCTCGTGACCTGCGGATCATCCTCCACTACATCTTCCCGAATACGCTTTCCTCGCTCATGGTGTTGATCACCTTGAATATCGCCACCGTGATCGTCCTTGAGGCCGGGCTGAGCTTCCTGGGGCTGGGAGTTCAGCCTCCAGACCCTTCCCTCGGCACCATGCTGAGCGAGAGCAAGGACTATCTGAACCGGGCATGGTGGTTTAACACCTTTCCGGGGCTGACCATTATGATGATCATCCTGGCCATCAATCTTTTTGGAGACGGTCTCCGGGATGTTCTCGATCCCCGTTTGGAAAATTATTAGAAACTCTCAACACTCTAGTTCTATGAGCGCTGAAGACCCTGGCACGAATACTTCGAAACCTTTACAACGCGGACTCCCCTCACCCTCCCCTCTCCCCGTTGGGGAGAGGGATGGGGTGAGGGGAAATACATAAAAAGGAGTTTGCTCATGAGCGAAACGGTTTTGATGGAAGAAATGACTTGGAGACAGATTAAAGAGGCAATCCAGCAGGGCAAGGATACGGCCATTCTCGTCTCCGGCTCCATTGAGCAGCATGGTCCTCACCTGCCCACGGCCACGGATACGATCATCGGCTATGCGACGGCCGAGGCAGTTGCCAGGAAATTGGGGAACGCCCTGGTGGCACCTCTGATTCGACCTGCTCTTTCCAGGCATCACATCGATTTCCCAGGAACCATTGCGCTCCGCCTGGAGACCTTTGTGAAGGTCCTGGAGGAATACTGCTTCTGCCTCCGCGCCCATGGGTTCAAGAAGATTGTCCTCTTCGTGTCTCATGGAGGAAACTCCGATGCCTTGAGGGCCTTTGTGCCGAGCATCGCCAAGAAAGTCGGCCCGGACCTCCAACTCCTGGCCGTTCAGTCGGTCGAGAAGCATATTAAGGCTTTTCAGGAATTCTTGAAAACAAAAGGGATCACGATCCAGCGGGCAGGCGTCCACGCAGCCTTCAGCGAGACTTCGGTGATGCTCGCGCTTCGACCCGATCTGGTCGCCATGGATAAAGCCAAGCCCGGGTTAACAGAGGAAGCGTTCTATCGACCCGAGAATCTTGAAAAGTCTAAAATCGCCTCTTTCATTCATGGCGTGAAGTCCCAATCCAGCATCGGCGTGCTGGGAGACCCGACCGGATCAGATGCAACCGTGGGGAAAGAGATTTTCGAGCGGCATGCCAATGATATCGTCGAAGAAATAAAGAACAATCTGGCATAGAAAGTATAACACTTCTTTATTATGAACTAAGGGCTGTCATTCCTGCGAAAGCAGGAATCCAGATTAAAAAGACTGGATTCCGGATCAGGTCCGGAATGACAAACCATGTAAAGTAACTTCCGAAATACTACACTGGCATAGAAGGAGGATCTTGTGGAAGAGAGAGTCTTAATGGAAGAGATGAGTTGGGTTGAGATAAAGGATGCCATCGAGAGAGGAAAGACCACGGTATTGGTCATCTCCGGTTCCATAGAACAGCATGGACCCCATCTTCCGACAGGGACGGATACTTACTTAGCATACGAGGTTGGCCAACGAGCTGCCCGGCGGCTTGGCTATGCTCTCGTGGCTTCTGTCGTTCGTCCCGCCCTTTCTGAACATCATATGGGTTTTCCCGGATCCTTCACCCTGACCTGGGAGACCTTCAAGGACGTGCTAGAAGATTATTGTGATAGCCTGGCGAGGTACGGGTTTAAAGATATCGTCCTCATGAGTTCCCATGGAGGAAACAATGCCGTTCTGAAGGCCATCACACCGGATCTTGCCAAGAAGCTGTACGGAAGAGTCAATATCCACCTCGTTCTTCGTACAGAAAAGGGTATGGCACAGACGGCCGCCTTTTTAAAGGAAAAGGGAATATCGCCTGAAAAAGCAGGAGTCCATTCTGGTTATGATGAGACCTCCGAGATGCTGGTTGCAAAACCCCATCTCGTCAAGATGGAATTCGCTGAGAAGGGGCAGGTGGAAGAGGCCCTTTACCGACCCGAAAACATACCGCGTTTCCAGATCGATTCCTTTATTCATGGGGTGCAGCATTTTTCTGAGAACGGGGTTCTTGGAGACCCCCGTGGCGCGAACGGAGAGATCGGAAAAGAATTGATAGAGCTAGGCGTGAATGCGATTTGTGAGGAAATCAATCGGGCTGTGGGAAAAGATAAGAAATGAATCTCACGAAGGAGCGATGCCACATGCTACTGTAGTAAATCTGACACTTCTTTACATTAATCTCGACGCCGTCATTCCCGCGAAAGCGGGAATCCAGCCAAGAGACACTGGATTCCGGGTCAAGCCCGGAATGACAATGAAAGGCACTTCTGATTGACTACGTTACCTTCCCTTCCTTCGGGCTTCTATTCGTGGAGGAAACAGCTCACAAAGTGATCCGGCCTGAGTTCTCGTAGAATTGGACGTTCCTCCCGGCATCGATCGAAAGCCTTTGGGCAACGGGTGTGGAAATGGCATCCCGAAGGGGGTGTGATGGGACTGGGCACGTCGCCAAACAATATGATTCGCTCCCTTTTTTGATCCGGATCAGGAATGGGTGAGGCCGCCAGAAGGGCCTGTGTATAGGGATGCAAGGCCTCTTCAAAGATCATCTGGGTTGGGGAGAGCTCTACAATCTTTCCAAGATACATGACCGCAATTCGATTGCAGAGATGTTCCACGACAAGCAGATCATGAGAAATAAACAAATAGGTGAGCCCGTATTTTTTTTGGAGTTCCTGAAGTAGATTAATCACCTGAGCCTGAATGGAAACGTCGAGCGCTGAGACGGGTTCATCGCAGATCAGGAATTTCGGATTGAGCGCCAGGGCCCTTGCGATCCCAATACGCTGTCTCTGCCCTCCTGAGAATTCGTGAGGATATCGGTCAAGGTGTTCTTCCTGCAACCCCACATCCTTGATGAGCTCCATGACCCGGTCCTTCCGGAATCGCGCATCCCCTTTCTTGTGGATGATCAAGGGCTCCACGATCAGTTGAGAGACCGTATATCTCGGATTCAGTGAAGAGTAAGGGTCCTGAAAGATAATCTGCATTTTCTCCCGGAGAAGTCGAAGTTCTTCTTTGTCGAGCTTCAGGATATCTTGCCCATTATAGATAACCGTTCCCTCGGTCGGTTCTTCGAGACGCAAAAGAAGGCGGCCGAGCGTCGATTTTCCGCAGCCGCTCTCACCGACCAAACCAAGAGTCTCTTTCTCCTGGATCGTCAGACTGACACCGTCCACGGCCTTTACGCTTCCGACTGCTTTTCCGAGGAGACCCTGACGGATCGGATAAAACTTTCTTAGGTTGCTCACCTCTACCAGATTCGATACACTCATCGCCTTTCCTTAGGCTTCGAAGAAGAAACAGCGGCATCGATGCCCTGGAGCTACCTCAACAAAAGGTGGTTCTTCATTTTGGCATGGGTTCGACACCCTGTTGCACCGGTCACTGAATTTGCACCCCTTTGGAAGGTGCATCAAGCTTGGAACCACACCGGCGATCGTCTCTAAAGGCTTCCCCTTTCGTTCGAGCAGATCCGGTCGCGGGACGGAATTCAACAGTCCAACCGTATAGGGGTGTATGGGATGATGAAAGAGCTCATGAACCCCTGCTTGTTCGACCATTTTGCCTGCATACATAACCGCCACGTATTGGGCCATTTCAGCGATGACACCGAGATTGTGGGTGATCAGGATGATCGACGTCCCTGTCTCCTCCTTGAGTTTAAGCATCAGGTCCAGAATCTGGGCTTGGATGGTGACGTCAAGGGCAGTCGTGGGCTCATCGGCAATCATCAGATTCGGTCTGCATGAGATGGCCATGGCAATCATCACCCGTTGTCTCATCCCGCCACTTAATTGGTGGGGATAGTCCCCTACCCTCTTTTCAGGGGATGGTATTCCGACCATTCTTAACATTTCGATGGAGCGGTTGAGTGCCTCTTTCCTTGAAAAACCTTGATGGAGTCGGAACGATTCCGAGATCTGATCACCTACCTTGAACACGGGGTTCAGTGAGGTCATCGGTTCCTGAAAGATCATTGATATCTTATTCCCTCTGATCTTTCTCATTTCGGAGATCGCCACTCTCAGCAGATCCTGCCCCTCGAAGACGATTTCGCCAGTCTCTATTTTCCCGGGTGGGCATTTGATCAGCCGCATGATGGAAAGCGCGGTCACACTTTTTCCGCATCCTGATTCTCCGACAATGCCCAGGATATCTCCTTGGTTCACTTCCAAATCCAGATCGTCAACAGCCTTGGCAACTCCAAGGTGGGTATGGAAATAGGTCTTTAACCCTTTAATCCGCAGAAGTTCTTTCTTCATTAGACCTTCTACTAATCAGTCCATAATTGTACCGAGGCTCGAGACTAAATTCCTCCTTCCATCCCCTGCCTGCCGGCAGGCAGGCTTTACAAAAGGTCCCGCCTTATGCGGGATTTGGCAAAGAGGGGTGACCTGCCTGCGCGAAGCCGCTTCGGCGAAGGCAGGGGGGAGATTTTCGGAAGAATATGTCTAATCAATTACGGACTCTTAGTAAGTTTTCTTCACTCAAACATCATCCCAAAAGCGCTTTGCCGAAATGGGTCGATCATATCCCAGGAGGCTGTCCATCCAATTAAGAAACGAATTGAAAAAGCTCGCTTTTCTTATCAGGAACCGAACGGCGTCGTGGCTCATCCCCGGAACTTTGTTGAAGGGACAGACACGAATACAATTCGTGCAATCCATCCGATTTTTTGCCCAGAAAGCGAAGCACTTCTCCCCATCCACATACCATTTTAGAATGCCGGATTGGTTGGAGATAGTTGGACCTTCTGTTGACATGGAGCCATCAGGGATGGCCCGGGAAGGACAGTGGATCGCACATTTCTTACAGGTTTTGCAAAATTCCATTACTCCGAAGGGACGGTAGGAATCATTTTGGAGCGGGAGGTCTGTGAAGACCTTACAAAGTCGCACTCGAGGCCCAAATCTTTCGGTCACCAATAGCCCCATCCGGCTGCCTTCTCCCAGCCCTGCAGCCATGGCCAAAGGGATGCTCAGGGCTGTGTCGTTTCCTGCTGGGATCGCGCGGTAACCAAGGCCTCGTATGAAGTTAGCCACCATATTCGCTACAAACGCCATCTGCGAATATCCAAGGCCAGTTGCCCCTGCTGAAACACCTGTGGGAGAGGAACGGATGGCACCGTAATTCATCTCAATGGCCATGACGACTGCATGGTTGCATCCCTCCGGGATCTCGATCGGGTAAGTCTCCTGGGTAATCACATTAAACTCATGGGAGTAGATCCAGTTGGGATGAACTCTGCAGATACCAACCAGATCGGCTCCATAGAACCGACCCACTTTCTTTATGGTACGACTCATCTCCTCAGGAGGCTCTGTTACGGGGTCTCCGGTTTCAACGTAGGGCCTCATCCTTTCGGGAACACCATTCCATTCATAGAGACCGAAGTCGCTCCGAGCATTTCCCAGGCCATATCTCCACTCCAAGCTCCAGGAGGCATTGCGGAAGGCATAATCGATCTTTCGGTAGCCCATCTTTGACTGGTATTTGACCTCAGAAAAACTTTTCATCAGAGGTCGATTTTTTTCATCCCATACATTCCTTTTGAACATCTCATTCCTTTGATTGAAGCGATAGGTCGGAACAGGAAAAGGGAATTCTGGTCCTTGGCGTTCTTCGATCGATTCCATCGATTTCTCCATTCTTCCTAAGACATTTTCTTTCCGAGCCAAATTAGCGTTAACAGAACGGACGAATTTTATCAACACCAATCTCTTTCTACACGGCGGAGCAACTAATACAAACGCAATTAATTCTTTGACATGAGGTCCCCTCACCCTCCCCTCTCCCCACTGGGGAGAGGGATGGGGTGAGGGGGACTTCCATTGACTGTAATGGAATTTAAGGCACTTGTATTACTTTTCCATTTGCTTGAAGAAATCTTCCATCCCTTTGGCCTCGACGTCAAATTCAATCGGTTCACGTTGGCTGATTTCTAAAGCCTCCGCCTCGGCCAGGTTGGAATCTTTGAACCCTGCGCCACTCAATATACAGACAATACGTTTGTCCCTGCGAATCTCTCCCATGGAGAGAAGTTGCGAAATTGCGGCCACTGGGGCAGCGCCTGCGGGTTCTGTCCAGATCCCTTCCTCAGTTCCAATCTGGCGCTGAGTATCGAACACATCTTCGTCTTTGACCCCGATGGCTACGCCCCCTGAGTTTCGAACTGCTGCGAGTGCATGATCTCCCGTAAATGCAACATTGATGCCTGAAATCTTTGAATTCGCAGAAGGGAGGGAACTCACTCGTTCAGCTCCTGTTCGAACAGCCTGAAGTAAAGGTCCTGCGTTGATTGACTGCACCGCGACCATTCGGGGTAACTGCTTAATCATTCCGGCTCTTTTCATTTCGAGATATCCTCTCCATTGGGCAGCGAACATGTCGCCGCCACCTACGGGGCATACCACCACATCGGGCGGGCCGGGGAGTCGCGCAACAATCTCATAGGAGATGCTCTTGATGCCTTCAAGAATGTAAGGATTGACCGGTGCCCAGATAAAGCCGAGATAGTAGTTCAAGCGAGCAGCCACGATCTCAAGAAAATTCTGGAGTGCCTCTGGACCATAGGCAAAGATGCCCTTGACCGGGACGACCTGGGCGCCTGTGGCCAAGGCCTGGCGTAGTTTGGCGGGTGGATTGCCCGGCTCCAACAGAATGAGGCATTTCAGTCCGGCGGCTGCGGCGTATGCCGAGATGGCCGTGGCCGCATTCCCGGAGGATGCGGTCAGCACTCCTTTAGCCCCGGCTTCTTGAGCCAGTGTAACCGCGAGCGCGCCTGGCCTGTCTTTAAAAGATCCGCTTGGATTTCGGCCCTCGTTTTTGAAATAGAGGTTCTCCAAGCCAAGAGCAGGGCCAAGGCGGCGAGATCGGATGAGAGGAGTGTCTCCTTCTCCTAGAAACGGAATCGCCGATGAGACAGGAAGCACCATACGATATCGGTCAATTCCCGGGCCTGATTCAATCCCTTTAAGCTTCAAAAGAGAGGGGTCCGGGTAGTGTGGCTGAAGAACGCCACCGCACTTGGGGCAGCGACCTAAACTTCCGCGAGAGACTTCGTGAGAACATTTAGAACAAAGGACTTGCATAGGAACTCCAAGGCCCCCTCACCCCCCCTCCCCCCCCCTCTCCCCGCTGGCCTGCCTGCGCGAAGCCGCTTCGGCGAAGGCAGGGGAGAGGGAGGGGTGAGGGGAGATTCCGTTGACTGTAATGGAATTTAATGTGTTTGTATTAGGTTTTAGATTTAGCAGAATTAAGGAGCTTTATCAAGGACATCCTTGTGGCCTCGGGCCGATCCAGGGGTGCAAGCCATAGTGGAAAGGGAAGAGATAGAGAATCAAAAAGTTCCTGTATGGAGCCCCACAGGCAAAGCCCGTGCACGCTGAAGCGTTTCGGCGCGCAAGCGTGGTACCTCCATGTTCTTCGGCGGAATCCGCCGAAGCATACCCTCCAACGCACAAGGCTTCGGAGGGTTATCCTCTTTGCATTCATCCACGGCCATAGGCCGTGGTCTTCTGCGTAGGCGGATAAACTATCCTTTTGGACGTCCATACGTAATAGGCGCTTATGAGAATGCGCCTCGCGACTCTCATAAGCGCCTATTACAAATGATAACTTTGCGGAGGTTTAGAAACGCAACGTTCATAGCAGAAACCGTAACCATGGGGGCTGCCATTTTTATTAAGTCAGGCTGCCCCCAATTGTGGTAACAAAATGTGAACCGCCAGAAAACCATTAAGTAAGTTGGCTGAGGATAACACCTGTAAAGATTGAGGATGAGCTATTTTTATGATCGAAGATTTTCAATTGTAATGGAATACACCGTCAAACCTTTAAATCTCGGAGGCACCTTTGTCCCGTGTCAAAGTCAGACCCCTATCTTTTTTTTCGATTTACAAGGTAGTTTGGATAATTGCTTAAAACATTGTAATGTAGTCATTAATCATTGGTTAATTTTTGTACACTATCCTGTCCAAACGGGTTGAAGGCTCAGTGCGTCGGCGAAATGACACATGACGAAATGCTCTTTATCGATCTCTCGATAGGCTGGCGCCTCGTTCCTGCAGGCCGCCTTCGCATAGCGGCAGCGGGTGTGAAAATAGCACCCCGAAGGCGGGTTCAGAGGCGTCGGCACATCCCCCTGAAGTCGGATTCGACTGGCCTCGTAATGAGGGTCCGGAACCGGAACCGCCGACATTAAAGCCTCCGTATAGGGGTGTTTGGGGTTCAAGAACAATTCATCGGTTTCGGCCAGTTCAACGATTTTCCCCAAATACATCACGGCCACACGGTTGCTGATGTGTCTGACTACAGAAAGGTCATGGGCGATAAACAGATACGTCAGGCTGAATTCCTTCTGCAAGTCTATGAGAAGGTTGATCACCTGTGCCTGAATAGAGACGTCGAGGGCGGAGATCGCCTCATCAGCGATGATGAACTGTGGGTCCAGAGAAAGCGCACGGGCGATCATAATCCGCTGACGCTGTCCCCCTGAAAACTCATGAGGGTACCGCTTCATGTGATCCGCCTTAAGGCCCACGGCGCGCATCAGCTTGCGGGTTCGATCCTCCAATTCCGCACCGTTGGCAACACCATGTACCAGCAGGGGTTCTCCGACGATTGTACCCGCCGTCATTCGAGGGTTCAGTGAGGAGTAAGGGTCTTGAAAGATGATCTGCATCTCTCGACGGAGAAGCTGCATCCGTCTGCGGGAGGCAGTGACCACATTTACCTCCTTGAATTCTTCGCCCGGATGAGCCATCTTCTTACTGCGAAAGATGACTTCCCCTGCGGTCGGCTTGAACATTCGAATGATGGCCCAACCGGTGGTTGTCTTTCCACAGCCACTCTCACCGACCAATCCCAGTGTCTCCCCCGCTTTGATTTGCATGTCAACATCGTCCACCGCCTTCACATGGCCTACTGTGCGCTTGAGGACCCCTTTTCGCACCGGAAAGTATTTCTTCAGGTTTCTGACTTCAAGCAGTACATTATGGGAAAGCAATTTTCACTCCTTGTCAATGATAAAGCCAGCATGCAGCTGGATGTTTCGGCGTTATCGCCTTGAGTTCAGGGATCTGCCTTTTACAAATTTCTTTCGCCTGCGGACATCTGGGCTCAAACCCACACCCCCGGGGCGCACCAACGGAGTCCGGGACGATTCCTTCGATGGGGACAAGCCGCTTCTTTCTCGAAACAGTGAAGGATGGAATCGAATTGAGAAGCCCTATCGTGTAGGGATGTCTGGGGTTGTCGAAGAGTTCGCCGACAGGTCCGCTTTCCACGATTCTGCCCAGATACATGATGATCACATCATCGGCCATATGCGCAATCACCCCAAGATCGTGCGTAATGAACATAATCGCCGTCTTGAATTCTGTGCGAAGGTCGTTCATCAGATCCTGCACCTGTGCCTGTATGGTCACGTCGAGGGCGGTTGTCGGTTCATCGGCTATCAGAAGGCTCGGATGACAGGACAAGGCCATGGCGATCATCGCACGCTGGCGCATACCACCTGAAAGCTGGTGCGGATATTCGTCGACCCTCTGCTCGGGAGACGGTATCCCCACGGATGCCAGGACCTCGATGGCTTTCTTTTTTGCCTCCTTTTTGGATAAGCGCTGGTGAAGAATGATGGCCTCCATGATCTGGTTGCCGATGGTATATACCGGATTCAAAGAGGTCATCGGCTCCTGGAAGATCATGGCGATCTCATTGCCGCGGATATGTCGCATCTCTTCACCCCTGGGATTCAGCTTTGCCAGATCGATGATGTGACCGTCTCGATGGAAAAGAATTTCTCCGCTCTCAATTCTGCCGGGCGGTGATTTCACCAGCCCCATGATTGCCTTGGCGGTGACCGATTTGCCGCAGCCACTCTCCCCAACCACACCGAGGGTTCTTTCCGGATCTATAGAGAAGGTAACGCCGTCGACGGCCCGAACGACACCGTCCTCAGTATCGAAATATGTTTTGAGATTTCTGACCTCAAGAAGTGGCATGTCCGTTGTTCTCCATAAGTGTCCTGCCTAAATTAATAGGCAATGCAACGAATAAAAAGCATTCAACCGCACTTTAGAACTTTCCCTGGGGTTGCGTCGGTATGCCGGCCCTCTGAAACGACCACTACCCCGTTAACAATCACGTACTTGATGCCTAAAGGAAATTGTGAAGGTTCTTCATAAGTTGCGGTATCCTGTATCTCACACCTAGAATATCTGCTCCTGTCCATGAGGATCGAGTGCGTCACGCAGCGTATCTCCCACGATGTTGATGGAGATCACTGCCAGAGAAATAGCCACACCCGGAAAAATCAAGAGCCACGGCGCCCGTGTGATGTAAACGCGCGCTGTAGCGATCATGTTCCCCCAGGATGGCAGGTCAGGCGTGAAGCCTACCCCAAGAAAATCGAGTATCGCCAATATCAAAATAATTTGAGCCAACTGAAAGCTGCACTGGACAATGATCGGGGACAGAGCATTCAAAATGACATACCGCGTGAGAATTCGAAACTCTCCGACACCTACTGCTTTGGCTGCGGAAACGTAAGTGTTGGTGGCGATTGTCAGGGTGATTCCGTGGACCAACCTTGCCAGCCTGGGGGTGTAAACCACAGTGACGGCAACCAGGACCGTTATGAATCCCGGGTTCATAATCGACGCCAAAAAAAGCGCGATGAGCATGCTCGGAAAAGCCATGGCGGCATCCACAATACGCATCAGAATCGCCCCTGCAGGACGGTAGTAGCCTGAGATGCTGCCGATGGCGATTCCAAAGGAAGCGATAAGGATAAGTATACAAAACGATGTGCCCAGCGTGAGACGCGTTCCAACCACGATACGGCTCAGCATGTCTCTCCCAAAATTATCCGTACCGAACCAATGCTCCATATCGGGAGGCTGTAATCGACTTTTTGCCTGCATTTTATAGGGGTCATAAGGCGTTGCAAACGGTCCGAGAACTGTTAAAAAAAGCATGACCGCCAATACAACCAGCGCCGCAATGGTAATGGGTCTCTTTTTAGCGAGTTTCAGGAATTTCCTCAAGATCCTTGCCTCCTAATCATATTGGATTCGGGGATCCAAAACCGCATAGATGATATCACAGAGAAAGTTGACGATCACATAAAGCCCCGCAATAAGCATGAGCAGGGCCTGCAACGTGGGGTAGTCCCTCTGAAGAATGGATTCCACCACGAGCCTGCCGACCCCCGGGACGTTAAATACGGTCTCTATAACAACCGACAACGAAACAATCTCGGCAAAATAGGAGCCGATGACCGCAACTACAGGGATCAGCGCGTTTCGGAGGGCATGTTTTATGAGTACCACACTCTCCTTAAGGCCCTTGGCTCTTGCCGTAGTGATATATTCCATTGACAGTATGTCGATGAAAAAAGATCGGGTCAGTCGGGCGATCAGTCCGGTTGATGGGATGGCGATCGTCAGACAGGGCAAAATGAGGTAGCGAAGATTGCTGATATTTCCGGTCTCAATGACTCCTGGATACCCTGAACCGGGCAGCCAGCGCAAAGTTGCCGCAAAGATTAACATAAGGTTGAGACCGATCCAAAAGCTGGGCGCTGAGGCTAAGGTCAGCGACAGAGTCATGGAAACCTGGTCAAGCCAGCTGTTGCGTTTTATCGCGGAAATAATTCCAACCAAAATTCCGAAAAACGAAAATAGGATTGTCGCTCCGCAGGCAATGAGAATGCTGGCTTCCGCGCGGTGGGCGATGAGGGAGATGACAGGTTGATGAGAATAGATCGACACGCCAAAATCGAACCGTATAACCATTTGCAACCACTTGAGGAACTGCATGTACAGGGGTTGGTCGTACCCCATCTTCTTCGTCAATGCGGCAATGACGGCCGAATCGGCCTCCGCTCCCAGCATCAGCTCGGCAGGATTTCCAGGGATAGAATGTATGAGCAGAAAGCATATGATACCGACCATCAGCATGATCGGAATCATGAGCAGGAATCGACGGACAATGTAGTCGGTCATTTTTTGGTTAAACCCCCTCTGTTTATTCGGGTTCTCTTTTTGACCGGTCGGCGCCCTTAACTCCCCACAGAACGGCTCTTGTTTTCGATGGAAGCCCCGAGACAGATTTTCGAAGGCTTCCATCGAACATCATGGCTACGGCAACCAGAGATTCCATGCGTAAACGAATGTGTGGATGGGATGGGTCTTGGAACCCAGATTCTTTATCTTGTTTTCGGTGGCCGCCATATGAAGCTGATAATAATCGCCGAACTTTATGATGGGCACCTGGGTGTAAAAAATTTCCTGAAACCGAGACCAGGCATCAAGGCGAGCCTTATAGTCGGTTATTGAAACAAAATCTTTCAGAACGTCTAGCTTCTCGGGCGAGTCCCACCATCCCGGATAAGTGGGACTCAACCAATAGCTTATGCCCGGATCGTAATAGACCGCACTGCCGGATGTGACGAAGAGTTCCCACTTGTTCGACTGTCCCCGATTGGCGACCACGCCCGCCCAATCGTAGACTTGAAAATCAACGTTGAAGCCGGCATCTTTGAGCTGCTTGGCGGCGACCTGGCTCAAGTCATACATGGGGTACATGTTCCCCACAAGCATGCGGATCTTCTCTCCTTTGTATCCCGCTTTTTTCGCCAGATCCCTGCCCAGTTTGGGATTCTTTTGATTATACTTATCGAGGCCGGCGGTCGTGTACCAGGGCGTGCTTTTAGGGAAGATGGACCCCTGGACTTCAGAAAGGTCCCCAAAAACGGCGACCATGATTTCATCCATATTCAGCGTTGCAAGAATTGCCTGCCTCAGCCCCTGGCTTGCGCATAGCCCCTCTTTGGTATTGAAGAAGATTTGACACCAGTAGGGAGGCTCCAGTTTGATGGCACGAATGTTGGGATTTTTGACCAATGAATCGTACTGATCAGCCTGTACACCCGTGGCGTAATAGTACTGTCCGGAACTGACGCCATTTGTCCGAGCCGCCTCTTCCTTGACAATGTGGAATTCCGCGCGGTCGAAATAAGCGATTT
>Ga0315282_10012105_pt1 | contig 13258 bp, 13 predicted proteins | sample YL17G07_20_MG_FD_203693 | JGI IMG/M metagenome (GOLD analysis project Ga0315282, IMG submission 203693) | Sediment microbial communities from Yellowstone Lake, YNP, Wyoming, USA - YL17G07_20 | ecosystem: Environmental > Aquatic > Freshwater > Lake > Sediment | place: USA: Wyoming | collected...
GATCAACGTGTCCGACCAAGACGCCTCCTCTCGGAAAGCTTCGGGCTGTCTGCCAACTGCTCAGCGATGACCCAAGACTAACATAGAACCGGACGTTTGTCAAGACTTTTCGGCCGGGCTTCTAGAACACTGACCGTATTGGCAATCCTGGCCGGCCTGAGCTCGGCCGCAACCGTGGTCACCGGCCATTCGGTCGTCGAGGTCAACGGAAGCCGAGGCCCGCAGGCCATAGTTGGTGTTGCCGCTGACCGCGAGCTGCTGGAGAACCCGGGGTTTGAGACCGGGACGCTGCCGCCCTGGGTGACCAATGCCTGGATAGTGGACACGAAGTACCCGCACGGCGGTACGTACTGCGCCGATGACGTGGGCAATTACTGGATACGCCAGTTCACCGACACGGTGCCGGCCCCGGAGATTCAGAGTATCACGTTCTGGGCGCGGCAACCGGACCAGCCCGCGGCCCAGGCATACGATTTCTTTTACTCTGATGGGTCGTTCGAGGAATTCGTGCATTTCCCCCAGCCGGCCTGGCAGCAGTTCGACGTGACCGGGCAACTGAACCGGTCCAAGAGTCTGGTCGGGCTGGGCATCTGGGGCTATTCCGGCGGCGGGCCCGGGCCGGACAGTACGTACGTCGATGACGTTTCCATCCAGACGACCGAGCCCACGCGCGAGGTCATCATTGCCGACGTCATCAGCCCGCGCGACACCATCCCGCTCGATTCCCTTAACACGCCACGGGTGCTCGTTCATAGTCTGGGACAGACGAGCGACTCCTTCCTCGTTGTGATGATGATTGAGGACATCGGCGACCCTGCCCCGTTTTACTGGGACACGGTTCCGATGTACCTTCAGGCGGGCGGCGCCGGGAACGCGAGTTTCGAGCCCTGGCAGCCGACGCTGCCGGTGGCGCACCGGGCGAACTGCTGGATTGTCCTGGAAGGCAACGCCAATCACGATACGGTTCGCGTTGTCTTCTACGTGGTCAGAGGCACGGGGCTGGATGAGACGGGCAGGCGGTCCGCGGGCTTGCGGCCGGTTCCGAGCATCGGCCGGGGTTTCGACTTCGGCCCTGGTTCAGACCCGGTCAGCGTGTATGATGGGGCCGGCCGGTCGGTCTGGCGCGGAAGCGGCGTCTGGCACGGAGTCGACGCACGCAACGTCCGCGTCAGGCCGGGCGTGTACTATGCCCGGCGCGGTCAGAGCCGGGTGCGGCTGGTCCTCGTGCGGTAGCAGCGGATTGTCCGGCCACGGCTGCGGGTTGAGTAATCGCATCGTTGACTGTTGAAAGGAGAACGGACGTGAAGTCTTCAGTTGTGATGATTCTGCTCGGCGCTTGCGCACTCGCTCTCGCCCAGCCCGAAGACTCTGCCTGGATAAGCTACTACAACGGCGCCGACGGCTGGTTCGCGTTCCAGGGCCCGCAGCGCGCGATGAAGCTGCATCCGGCCGACTTCAACCTGCGGTGCCCGTTTCAGGTCGAGTCGCTGAAGACCTGGTGGTACTGGGGCATGGGCTCGCGCACCGATACGGTCTTCACATTCCGCATCTACGATGGAGACGGCTCGACCCTGCTCTGGGAGTCAGAAAGCCTGGTCGCCCCGTCATCCAACTGGACTTACTACGGGCTCAGACAGCCGGTGGAGCTCGCCGGCGATTTCTGGATTGCCACAGCCCATCGTCTGGTCAATCCCTATGCCCATCCCTACGTGAACGTGGACACCGGTCCGACGAACCACAGCTACTACGGCTGGCCCGGAGCATGGACATTGGACAACGTCGGGGAGTACTGCTTCTTCGCCTTTGTGCGGGAGCTCTATGTCGGCGCGAAAGAAGGGCGCTGGGCCGGCCCTGCGTCGCGGATGCAAGGGCCGACCGTCGCGCGGGGCATGCTGCGGCTGAGCGCGGGACATGACCGAAATCCGCCCGGGGATTTCGGGTCGTGTCCCAAGCCCGCGCCCTGCCTGCTCGACGCTTCCGGCCGCAAGGTGTTGGGCTTGAGGCCCGGCCCGAACGACGTCTCCTCGCTGGCGCCCGGCGTCTACTTCGTACGCACGGGCACGCGCATCGTGCGGGTCAGTCTTGTGAAATAGCCCGTCGCCTTCTGCAAAACCCACGCTTGACTGGTGATACTACATGTAGTATCATCAGCCATTGTCGGACATCGAGAAGCTCGTCCGCCGATTGCTGTCCAGACCTACGGACATGGCCCGAACCGAAGTACAGGCGATACTCAGGCATTTCGGTTGGACTCTGCGTCGCACTCGCGGCAGCCACGAGGTCTGGGGCGACGACGGACGGCGTCTGGTCCTGGCCGCGCACGGCAAAGCGTACAAGCGTCCTTACCTTGCCGACATAGCCAGGATGCTCGGTCTGGAGGAACGTAGCGATGAAACGAAAGACTGATAAGGACCTGGCTCGCTACAAGGCTCTCAAGTACCCGGTAGAGATGGTCGAGTGCGAAGAAGGCGGTTACTTCGTCCGGATACCGGACCTGCCCGGCTGCATGTCCCAGGGTGAGACCGTGGAAGACGCGCTGGCCAGCATCAAGGAGGCGCGCGAACTGTGGCTGGAGGAGATGCTGGCATCAGGACTGCCGATACCGGAACCGGGGTACGCGAAGCGCTACTCAGGGAGGTTTGTCCTGCGGATGCCCCGCTCCCTGCACGAGCGGCTGGCACGGGAGTCAGAACGCGAAGGCGTTAGTTTGAACCAGTTCGTCGTGTCGCGCCTGTCTGCGGACGCCGACGCATTTGTCGCCCGGGACCGCCGCGCCCGCCGCCGCAGGCGGCCTCGCCCCGAGTAGTTCCGGGTCGAGCCAGGCCGCGCGCGTGCGCGGTTCACGACCCGCTGCCGGTCGTTCGTCATCGTTGACGTATGGAGTTTATCATATTATCATTCCGCGTCTGACGGGCCGGCCGCGGCCGGCCTGAAGGAACCAGACAGGAAGCCATGTTCCGCCGCGTAGGGCAACGGGCCTGGCGCGGCCGGGGCGGTTTCGCCCTTGAGCTTCCCGACAATCGAAAGGAAAGCAATGAGTCAGATTGAACCTTCAGCCGAGGGCCGGCTCGGCGTCGTGGCCGTGTTCGTCGAGAATCGCCTTGATGCCGCGCCCAGGGTAAATGCGGTATTGAGCGAACACGCGGGCATCATCGTCGGCCGGATGGGCATTCCCTACCGGGAGCGCGACCTGTCGGTCATCGCGGTCATCGTCGACGGCACGAACGACGAGATTGGCGCGATGACCGGGAAACTGGGCGCGGTCCATGGCGTGAGCGTGAAGTCCGCTCTCCGAAAGAAGGACGGAAAGGGCGCAGAATGAGCGTCGTCCTCGAACGCCGGGCCACGGACTTTGTCGACGACCGGCACATAGAGGAAATGTTGGTCGCGGCGCGGCCGGACCCGGTTCGCGTCAGGGAGATTCTAGCCAAGTCGCTGGCCAAGCAGCGGCTGGAGCCGGAGGAGACAGCAAGCCTGCTGGCGTTAGAGGACAAGGACCTGCGGTACGAGGTATTCGAGGCCGCTCGCACGCTGAAGAACCAGGTCTACGGCAACCGCATCGTGCTCTTTGCGCCGCTGTACATCGGCGACAAGTGCGTGAACGATTGCCGGTATTGCGGGTTCAGGACGTCGAATCGAGCGGCCGTGCGTAAGACCCTGACCGACGAGGAACTGCACCGCGAACTGGTCGCCCTTGAGGACCAGGGACATAAGCGGCTGATTCTCGTGTGGGGCGAGCATCCTGACTACCCGGCCGAGGAGATGGCGCGGGTCGTGCGGCAGGTGTATTCAACGAAGTCAGGGCACGGCGAAATCAGGCGCGTGAACATCAACGCCGCGCCGCTCGACGTGGCGGGCTATCGCACGATGAAGGCGGCCGGCATCGGTACTTACCAGGTATTCCAGGAGACCTACCACCACGAGACCTATCGCAAGGTGCATCCGGCCAACACGCGCAAGGGCGATTACCTCTGGCGGCTTCTTAGCCATGACCGGGCGATGCAAGGCGGAGTGGATGACGTCGGCATCGGTGTCTTGTTCGGGCTCTACGACTGGCGTTTCGAGGTCATGGGCCTGCTGCTGCATACGATTCACCTGGAAGAGCGGTTCGGGGTCGGGCCGCACACCATCAGCTTCCCGCGTGTGAACCTGGCTTCGAACGTGCAGATGGACCGGAGCCATTTCGTTTGCGACGAGGACTTCATGAAGGTCATCGCCGTGCTGCGCCTGGCCGTGCCCTACACCGGCCTGATTCTCACGGCGCGGGAGACGCCGGAGTTGCGCCGCGAAGCGCTTCGCCTGGGTGTTTCTCAGATTGACGCCGGCTCGCGCATCGAGCTCGGAGCGTACCAGGAGTGCCGCGCGGGCGGATGCCAGGAGTTGAACCGTGAGCAGTTCGAGCTGCGCGACACGCGGCCTCTGGATGTGGTCGTGCGCGAGCTCATTCAGGACGGCTGCATCCCGAGCTGGTGCACGTCATGCTACCGGCTGGGGCGGACCGGCGAGCATTTCATGGAGTTCTCCATCCCCGGCTTCATCAAGCGCTACTGCACGCCCAATGCCTTAACCACGCTGGCCGAGTACCTGACCGACTACGCCTCGGAAGAGACGCGGCGCGCGGGTTTCTCCCTGATTGAGCGGGAACTGAGCCGGGTTGAGAGCGAGAAGACGAGGGAACAGGTGAGCCGGCGCATCGAGAAGATAAGGACTTCGGATGAGCGAGACCTCTACTTCTGAGGAGGGATGATGGAGCGGACACCGAAGTCGATGCGGCTGCACATCGGCATCTTCGGCCGCCGGAACGTCGGTAAGTCCTCGCTGCTCAACGCGCTCACCCGGCAGCAGGTCTCGATTGTCTCCGAGGTCGCGGGCACGACCACTGACCCGGTCGAGAAGCCGATGGAACTCCTGCCGCTGGGCCCGGTTCTGTTCATCGACACTGCGGGCATAGACGACATCGGGGCGCTGGGCGAGTTGCGGGTCGGTAAGACGCGCCGGGTGCTCGACCGCACCGACCTCGGCATCATCGTGGCCGAGGCCGGGGCCTGGGACGGGTTCGAGCAGGGGATGCTCGACGAGCTCGTGAAGCGTCGGGTGCCAGTCGTGGTCGTTTTCAACAAGGCCGATCTGGGGCAGCCTGACGCCGGATTCGAGCAGCGGCTCGCGGAATCCGGAGTGAAGACAGTGAGGACGGCCGCGGCCAGCGGGGACGGAATCCTCGCTTTGCGCGAGGCGCTGATTGCCTCGGCGCCCGATGACTTTCTCGCCCGGGACCCGATTATCGCCGACCTCATTCCGACCGGCGGGCTGGCGGTCCTGGTCGTGCCGATAGACAAGGAAGCGCCGAAAGGCCGCATCATCCTGCCGCAGGTCCAGACCATCAGGGACCTGCTCGACCACGGCCAGTATTCGCTCGTGGTGAGAGAGCATGAGCTGAAGGACGCGCTGGCCCGGCTGAGGAAACAGCCGGACATCGTGGTTACCGATTCCCAGGCCTTTGCCAAGGTGGCGGCTGATACTCCGCCGGATGTGAAGGTCACTTCATTCTCGATTCTCTTCGCGCGGTTCAAGGGCGACCTGGCCGAGATGGTGCGCGGGGCGGCCGCGATTGACCGTCTGAAGCCGGGCGACCGGGTGCTGGTGGCCGAAAGCTGCACGCATCACCCGATTGGCGATGACATCGGCCGGGTGAAGATACCGAACTGGCTCCGGCAGCGCGTCGGCGGCAGGCTAGAGTTCACCACGCATCAGGGACACGATTTCCCGGATGACCTGTCGCCGTACAAGCTGGTGATTCACTGCGGCGCCTGCATGACCAACCGCCGGGCCGTGCTCAACCGGGTGGCGCGCTGCCGCGAGCAGGGCGTGCCGATAACCAACTACGGCCTGACCATCGCCTATTCGCTGGGCATCTTCGAGCGCGCGCTGGAGCCATTCCCGGCGGCTCTTGAGGTGTACCGCGAGACAAAGGCGGCCGGCTGACGCGGCAGGAGATACTCGGCTGGCTTCAGGAGACCGACGAGTCACGGCTCGCCGGGCTATGGCGAGAGGCCGACCGCGTCAGGCACGAACACGTCGGCGACGCAGTACACCTGCGCGGATTGATTGAGCTGTCGAGCTACTGCCGGCGCGAATGCCTTTATTGCGGCATCCGCGCGAGCCGCAGGATCGAGCGCTACCGGATGACCGGTGATGAGGTGATGGACCGTGCGCGGGCCGCGGCCAAGCTCGGATACGGGACAGTGGTGCTGCAGGCCGGAGAAGACCCGGGTTTGACCGAGAGCCTTGTCGCCGACCTGGTGCGGCGCATCAAGGCCGAGACGCCGCTGGCGGTGACCCTGTCGCTGGGCGAGCGGACGAGGGAAGAACTCGCCGCGTGGCGCGAAGCCGGGGCGGACCGGTATCTACTGAAACACGAAACCTCGGACTCCGAGTTATTCCGTCACATCCACCCGACGCCGAGCGAACGCATCTCACTCCTGAAGCAGGCCCGCGAGCTGGGCTACGAGACGGGCTCAGGCGTGATGGTCGGGATTCCGGGGCAAACCTACGAGTCGCTGGCCGACGACATACTGCTCTTCCGCGAGCTCGACCTCGACATGGTTGGCTGCGGCCCGTTCATTCCGCATCCCGATACGCCATTGGGGAATTCCCAATACCCAATTCCTGATTCCCGACCGCAGGTCCCGGCGACCGACGTGATGACGACCAAGGTCGTCGCCTTGACGCGGCTCGCCTGTCCGGACGCCAACATACCTTCCACTACCGCTCTTGCCACGGTCAACAGGGAGCGCGGTCGTGAGTTGGGGCTTGAGCGGGGTGCGAACGTCTGGATGCCGAACCTGACGCCGCTCGAATATCGGAGACTCTACGACATCTACCCGGGAAAGGCCGCGGTTATCGACACCGCTGAGCAGTATCACGACAACCTGCTGGCTGTTCTGGCCGCGTTCGGCCGCGTTCCGGGCGAAGGCCCGGGCGGGCGAGGCGGCCACGAACTGTCGGCTGAAAACCACCGGCGCGCTTGACGCCGGGCGCAGCCCGGCTAGATTAGAGCGTGGCAGAAACTTCGCTTGAGCAGGTTCTCACCCGGGCAGCGCTCCGACGGATGGCCGGGGACGCCGTCTACCAGCGCGGCCGCTGGTACTTGAGCGACGGCGCGGTGAGCGGCATCGCCGAAGATGGCGGCGTGGTAAGTGCGCACGTCCAGGGCACGCTGCTGTACCGTGTCGTACTCCAGGTCGAGCGGAACCAGCTTGCCTGGACCTGCTCGTGCCCGATGGGGCAGAGCGGGTACTTCTGCAAGCACTGCGTGGCGGCCGGGCTCGCCTGGATTGAGACGTCGGCCCGGCTGCGCCGCAATCCGGGCCCCATCGCCATAGTTGCGCCGGCGGACCTGCGGGCGCATCTCCGTGGACTCGGCAGCGCGGGGCTCGCCGACATCATCATGGCGCATGCCGGCCGAGACAGGGAATTCGGCCGGAAACTGGCGGTAGCTGCCGCTGTGGCCCGGTCGGGCGGACCGGACAAGGCGCGGCTGCAAACGGCGCTGGCCGAGGCAACGCGATATGAGGGACTGCAGCACTGGGAGCTCAACCACGACCTGACGAGACGCGTGCGCGAGGTGCTTGAGCCGGTCCGGCTGCTTGTCGGGGGCGAGCACAATGCGCTGGCGCTGGAATTGACCGGCTACACGCTGGAGCGGCTGGCCCTGGCCGCCGCGGCGCATCCGCTCAGTACCCATGCGGTGCGCGAGCTGGCCGAGGAAGTACGGAAGCTCCACCTTCAGGCATGGCGCAAGGCGCGGCCGGAGCCGGTGGAGTCGGGTCGCCGGCTCTTCGCCATGATGACCGCGGTGCCGCCCGCCATCCTGCCCGAGATGCTGTCCGAGTACCCGGCAGTGCTGGACACTGACGGGCTGATTGAGTTCCGCAGGCTGGCACACGAGGCGTGGGCGCGCGTGCCTGTGCTCGAGCCTGGCCGGAAGCTGCAACCGGGCGACCGAGCGGAGCTGAAGCGGTACGGCTCGGTGATGCAGGCGCTGGCGCGCCTGACCGGCCGCCCGGAAGACGCGGCCCTGGCTATGGAGCGGGACCTGTCCACGTCGTGGCGGCTCAGCGAAGTCGCCGCTCTCTATGCTGCGGCCGGCAAGCACGGGAAAGCGATTGAGCTGGCCGAGCTCGGATGCCGGCTCTATCCCGACGTCCTGCCTCTGCATCTTCGTGACCTGCTGATTAACGAGTATCTGCGCGTCGGGCGCATGACCGACGCGATGAACCTGGCATGGGCTGAGTTTGCCGAACGCCCGGGCCCCTGGTCCTTCAGTCGGCTCCGTTCTCGCGCGTCAGCGCTGCGAGAATGGCCGACGTGGCGCAACGAGGCGATTGAGCTGATGCGTGCCCGGGCCGCGCAGAAGGGAGACGAAGGAACGGGGGCCGCGGACGGGCTCATCTTTGTCCTGCTCGATGAAGGGGACGTCGAGGCCGCGTGGCGATTCGCCGCGAGCCTGTCGCCCGGGCCGGAGACATGTCTGCGTCTGGCATCGGCGCGGGCCAAAACCCATCCGCAGCAGGCAGCGCTGATGTATCAGCAACTCGCCGAACGGCTGCTGGCCGGGAGACAGGACCGGGGACCGAAGGAAGCCGCTCACTGTCTGCTCAAGGCTGCTCGCCTCTTCCGCCGCGCAGGCTTTGAGGACGACTTCCGAAAGCACCTGGAAGAGCTCCGACTGAAGCACAAGAGCCGGCGCCGCTTTGTTGCGTTACTCGACGCCGCGACCTGGCCGTGGCAAAGAGCCCGGTCTTCCCGTCAGCGCGCGGCCTCGGGAGCCGCCTCCCCGCGCAACCGGCAGTCATAACCACGCACCTGCCCCGGATCCGATGCAGGTTCGTGCAGTTCGTCGGCCGACCGCTTGCCGGCTAGCGGTACTCGTCGAACAGTTGCCTGGCGTAGGAGGCGGCCGACGCGGCCAGCGCGTCCGCCTGCTGCGACCCGACGTCAAGCAGTTGAGCGGTGATGAACCGGTATCCCGGAACCCAGACATATGATACCGAAACGGCCGAGCCGCTTCCGGGGTCGGTCGGGTCCTCGTCCATGCTCACGACGTAGAGCTCAAGCGCGGCATCGCTCGCCGTGGTCGAAAGACTCAGCCCCTCGCGCCCGAGCTGGTCCCGCAGCGCGTTCACGAAGTCGGCGCCGGTAACGTCGTCGCCCGCGTACTCAACGTAGACATCCGCGCGGTAGCGCGGAATCCGGACGACGCTGGGAAAGTAGCGCGGACGGGGGTACACGATGGGCCCGGCGTATATGAGGAAGTTCCAGGACCCGCGGAAGTGGTCGTACCGCCACTGGTCACGCCGGCCCCGGGGCGGGTAACCGTGGCCGCCGCGCGGATGGTCGTTCGGCGGGTTTCCGCCACGGCTGTCCTGGTACCCTTCGGAGGACACCGGGGTCTGCGGGACAGGCGTTGCCTGGTCCGCGGCTTGCGTCCTTTCCGGGGGCGGGGCGGTCCTCGTATGATTCGCGTCCTCGTTGCTCTGCGCCGGCGCCACCACAGGCGCCTGCTTAGCCGGCGCTACAGCCGACCTCTGTCTGACCGGCGCCTGCTTGGCTGGAGTCTGGCTGACATTGGCGGTGTCGCCGGCCAGGGCCACGGCCGCGAGCAGCACGAGAACGCAGAACAGTGCCTTCGTGCCTTTCACAGATACTCCTTTCGGGCGGTTTCGGCGACCGCCCGGTTCCAAAGAGAATGCCTTCCGGGTCACTGAATATTAGACACCGGACCGTGCCTTGTCGCTGCGGCCGAGCCTTGCCGCGGGCGCGGCCCTGGGCCGGGTCCGCCCATTCGCCGGACCGTGCGCCGGATGCGGTGGACGCATCGCTCCGGGTCGGCCGTTATCTCGTGTCCGGAGAACCGGAGGATACGCCAGCCCGCCTCGGTCAGGCTGTTGTCGCGCTCGCGGTCGGCCGCGGCCCTTTCCCGGCCCGAGTGGTAAAGCTCGCCGTCGCACTCCACGTCGAGGTTGCCGTCCGCGCAGAGTACCGCCATGTCGAGCAGGTGGCCGGCGCCGGACTCGCGCACGTAGAACTGTCGCTCAGGCTCAAGCCCGGCCTCGCGCAAGAGGAAGTAGAGCCGCTCCTCAATCGGGCTGATGCGGTAAAGGTCGTTCACCTCCTCTGCCCGCAGCAGGCGCTCAAGCGACGTCGGGATGAAGGCTATCCGGCGCCAGCGCTGGCTTGGAATCGGCCGGGGCAGCGGCGTCAATTCACCAAGCGCCACCCGGTAATACAACGCGCGTGCCCGGCGGTGGTTAGGCTCGTCGGGCAGAAGCTCGATGCGCGGGACCGTCGCCATGCCCTGCACCCGGGCATAATAGTTCACCGACCACTTCTCCCGCCCGAACACTCGGGTCTGATAGAATGCGAGCCACTGGACCTTGTCCAGGCCTTCGGGTGCGGAGCGGACTGGAATGCGATACCAGTGATGCGTCTTCAGTATCTCCCAGTCCTTGACGCGAGTCATCACTCCGACCAGAGCCGGGACCTCCCGGCCGTACACTCGGACGCGAAGGGTCGTGCCCTTCCTCATCTCTGCCACAAGCGATTCTAGCCTCGGCACCGGGCCGGAGTCAAGCCGGAGCGCGGTCAGCGGTGAGCGGCGGCTCATCGAGCCGGGTAATCCCGGCGAAGTAGCGCTCGACCCATTCGCGGGCGAACTTCCGGTTGGAGCAGAAGACAATCTGGAGCCCGGGGAAGCCGGCGTAGAGGTCCGCGACGACTTCGGCCACGAAACCCGCGGAATAGAACCGGCTCTTCTTCGGGTCTACGAGGTCGGGATAGGCAGCCTCGATGACGAGTGCGGCGTAGCGGCAGCGGGTGGTCATCTCCAGCAGGCTTGCCTTAAGCACTTCCAGCGTTGCGATGTCGCCGAAGAACTGCTCCCGGGTCTTGCGCTCGACTACCGCGATGACCTGGCCGGCGGCATCCTTGAGCGCATAGTCACCGACCGGCAGCACGTCTTCTGCGACTGAATACTGCGGGAAGCGGTAGCCGTAGCGTTCGCGGGAGTCGCGTACGATCGCGAGGTCCTGATTCTTGCCCTTGCGCGAGAGATAAGCGCCGCCCCGGTGGGCCATGGCCGACGACTGGGTTATCCAGAACGTCTGCTGATACTTCTTCCCGGGCGTGGTCTTCGATTCCCGCTCCACGGTGATGAACCAGGAACGCTTCCGAATCCTGCGGTCCAGCAGTACGGTCAACTTGCGGCCGTAGCGCTTCACGACGCGGATGGCGCAGGCATCGGCCGCCTCAAGCCCGGCGGGAAGCTCGGCCTCGCTCAACTCGGGCCGGGCGATGCAGAAGACGCTCTTGCCCGGGCCGGGCCACTTATCCCGGACGTCGAAACACAGAAAACGGCCCGGCTCATGCTCCACAAGCAGCCGGAAAGGGAAACGGTCGCTCTCCTGCTTGTAGACGAGCCAGCGACGGACGGCCGGCTCCTGCGGCCCGGCGACGGGTTCTGCCACGCAGCAGCATAGGCAAGGCGACGGCAGAGGTCAAGTCCGAGCGAATCGTGCGGGACATGACCGAACTCCGAGGGACATGACCGAATTGTCCGACAATTCGGACCGTGTCCCGAGCCTGAGCAAACTGGCAACTCGCGCCAGCGGTGCTCGCCTCCCGGGCCAAAATACCTGCGCTGGCCGGCACGCCGACTTTCATTCTATGACAACTTTCCAAAACCGTGGAAACCGGGCTTAACCGCCGCCAATTCAAGAAGATGGGCGAAATCCGGCCCACACCCCCCGGGTCACCCGGGGTACGGTAGTCCGGACCGTCCCGGGGGCGGTCTTCCGGACCATCCGGAGAGCCATTTTCCGGACTATCCGGGGGGTCGTTTTCCGGACCGTCCGGGATGCCATTTTCCGGACCGTCCGGGGGGCTGTCTTCCGAGCCGTTCCCGGGGCTCGCCTCGGGGCCGTCCCCTGGGTTATCCTCGGGGCCGTCCCCTGGACGTGTTTCTGGCGGCATCCCCCCCTGGGGATACCGGGCCACACGCGTCAGGACTGCCATCCGATTCCCCGCTGCGGGAATCGGTGGCTGTGCCACTCCGCTGCCGCCGGCGTGCGCCTGGCGCTTGAGCTTGTGCTGCGCGTCCTCGCTGCCGCTTGACACCGTCCCTTGCGCGCCTAACCTCCCTTCTTATGCAAGGTCAAACCCGGCCGCGACGACGACTCCGTCGCCATCGTCTCCGACGCGCCGCAGACGGCTGCGGCATGGTCATGGTCTTATCCGGCCTACGGCTTTTTCGTCACCTAAGCCGGATTCTCTCGCCACCGAGACGCCGAAGCACGGAAGTCAGACTGCTTCATTGACTTGTCCGGGCAATCAGGTAGCCTTGATTGTGAATCTCACCGGCGCATGAAGACTACACGGTACTTCGAGGAACAGGTCTTGCGCAAGCGACCGTACATCCAGCGCGAGTGGTGCGAGGCGGCCCTGCGGCATCCGTTGCGACGCGAGGAGCAGCCGGGCGGTCGCGTCCGCTACTGGACGTTCATCAAGGAACTGGGCAAGTACCTGAGAGTCGTCACGCTCGCGGATGGCGAAACGGTACACAACGCCTTCCCGGACCGGGGATTCACGGAGGAAAGCAAATGAAGTTCCACTACTATCCGGAAACCGATTCGCTCTATATCGACCTGTCGGAGAAGAAGAGCGTTGACTCACGCGAGGTCGTACCTGGCGTGGTCTTGGACTTCGACGCCGACGGGCAGCTTGTCGGAGTTGACATTGACCATGCAAGCAAAGTAGTCAACCTCAGCCGGCTGGAAGCCGAGTCGCTGCCGGTGTCCAACGTGAGCCTGATTCGCGCTTAGCCGAACCGGATTCGACGAATACGGCATGGTCATGGCCTTCCCCGGGCTTCGGCCGTTCCACCACTAGCCCACGTTCATGCGTACCCACAAACGTCAGATTTCTGGTCCCAGGCGCTGCCAGTTCCTTGTCAGGGTTTGACATGACGCGGCTGAAAATCCTCGCCATCGCCTCCGCCGCGCCCCGCCGCCATCCGCAAATCCCGTAACCAGTGGGCCGTTAGCCGTGAGCTGTGAGCCGTAAGCCCTCTAGCGCGCCCGCTTCTATGAAAGGCCGCCTCTTGTCAAGCTCCTTTCGATTGCGCCTGCTGTGCTGTGCTGTTGTGGGTCACTCTTCTATTCGTCCTCTCTGGAACATATGGCAGTATTCGACTCCGGGCTTC
>Ga0315282_10012106_pt1 | contig 13258 bp, 18 predicted proteins | sample YL17G07_20_MG_FD_203693 | JGI IMG/M metagenome (GOLD analysis project Ga0315282, IMG submission 203693) | Sediment microbial communities from Yellowstone Lake, YNP, Wyoming, USA - YL17G07_20 | ecosystem: Environmental > Aquatic > Freshwater > Lake > Sediment | place: USA: Wyoming | collected...
TCTTCCATTTTTAGAATGTCATCTGATACTATTGAACCTACTAAAAAATTATTAAATTCAATTCTTTTCAATTTTTTAATGGCTTTTTTAGTATAATCATCTAATTCCTCAAACAGGTTGTTGCATAAGAAGCATTTTTCTGGTTTGTTTGGAAAAAATTCTTTGTTGATTTTAAACTTAAACCCATAAAAATTGCTAGATTCGATTTTTGAACAATCTATGCTTTTACTATCAATCATCATTGCTATGACGGTTCTTAGAAAAATTCCCTTCTCCTCGTTAGTAAAACCAGCAAGTAAACCATAATGAAAACGGCCAAGACAGGAATTGCAAAAATAACCTTTCTCTAAAATCTTCATAGCGTTCTCAATAAATTCCATTTTTATCACAAATCCAATTAATAATAGATATACAAGAGCTAGCAAGATAAACATTCTTACCAAGCGATATTTTCTCACCATTTCTTAAGGCAAACTTCTCTTCCTTATCAGGAAGTCCTACTTGGTCTCCAAATACAAATATAGGATTTTTGTCTATTTTTATACTTTCTATGAATTCACCTTTTTCATGTAAAACGTAATTTTTTCCTTTTAACTCGCTTAAGACTTCTTGAAAACTTTTTCTAGAAACTTTAGTTCCTTCTACTTCTAACCATTCTTTTCCAAATTTCATTGATAAAATATTTTTAATCCACGCTGCATTCGTTCTCTCATCAACATAAACCTTTGATAGCTCTGAACCCTGAAAGCATATAGTAACCGGTGGTTTAGACGGACCATTCAAAACAACAAACATTCTAACATCTTCCCTTACTTTATGTGAAAGCCATAAAGCAGATGATATGCAGCGACAGATGAGGTCCATTCTTCCTGCGTTTATTAAATCGTCTAATTTAAATTTGTTATCAGTTCTAGCCTTTCTTGCGTAAAGAACAAAAGTTCTCATAAAAATTCCTTGTGGATACCCAAGACTTTAGGGTTGGGAGGAAACAAGAGACGCATTAAATTCCCCTCAAAGCAATATTTGATATCAATCCTGCAACAACACCAATAATACATGCTGCCAATATCCTTTCTGGTAGAGAAAGACCTAAACTTGACAACGCTCCTATTGATGCCCCAATGACACCACCAATGATTCCCCCAACAATACCTGCTTTTTTATTTATTTTCATATTTCCTGTCTTCGTTTTTGCTTTAACTATATCCATTAGTATCCCTCCTTATAAGATACCCTAACATTTATGTTAGTGGAGTGTTTCATTTTAAAAGCCTTTAAACTTCTTTGCAAACTTAGCAAGCAAACCTCTCTTTCCGCCGCCAGAAAACATTTTAATCATTTTTTTTGTTTGTTCGTAGTATTTTAAAAGTTCTCTTACATCTGCTTCACTCACTCCAGAGCCTTTTGCTATTCTAGAGATTCGCTTCGGGTCTATTATATGCGGGTCTTCTCTTTCCCCATTTGTCATTGACTGAATGATAATTGCCCATTTCTTCATTTTCCCTTCTTGTTTATCCATATCAAACTCTTTAGGTATCTTGACTGGAAGACCAGGCATCATTCCCATTACAGATTTTAAAGAACCCATTTTTTGCATTGATTTTAGCTGTTCTAAAAATTCGTTCATGGTGAATTTTCCTTCCATTATTTTTTCAGCGGTTTCAGGCTTGAATTCTGCTTCCTTTGCTTTTTCCAGCAACCCTTGAATGTCTCCGAAACCGATAAGTCTAGAAATAAATCTCTCTGGGTCAAAAATTTCTATGGCATCAAGCTTTTCGCCTGTGCCTATGAATTTTATAGGAGCGCCAGTGATAGCACAGGATGTTATCGCGCCTCCGCCCCTAGCAGTTCCATCCATTTTTGTTAGAAATATTCCAGTTATTCCAACCAGTTTTTTGAATCCTTCTGCCTGTTGCCCCGCCGCTTGTCCTAAGTCTGCTGGTATTGTTAAGAGAACTTCATCTGGCTTTACAAACTCTCCTAGTTTTTTTAACTCATTTGCTAATTCCTTGTCCAAGGAGCTTCTTCCAGATGCATCAAATATCAAGATGTCATACTTCTTGAATTTCTCTATTCCGTTTTTAGAAATCTCAATCGGATTCTTAATATCCTTTGGTGCATAGCACGGCACATTTATTTGCGAGGCCAGCTGCGATAGCTGGTCCATGGCAGCTGGACGATGGACGTCGCAACCAATTAGAGCAGGTCTTAGTCCTCTTTTTTGATAAAACTTTGCAAGCTTGCCTATTGACGTTGTTTTTCCAGACCCAAACAAACCAACAAACATTATTCTTCCTGGTTTTAGACTAACTTCGGATTTTTCTCCTACTAACTTTACTAATTCATCATAAACTATTTTTGTAACATGTTCTTTAGCTGTCATTCCTGTTGGTGGTTTTTCATTTAAAGCTCTGTCTTTTATTCTTTCTGTCAATTCCGAAGCTAGTTTAACGTCAACATCTGACGCAAGCAAGGTTTTCTGAATGTCTCTAGCCAATTCATCTAAAACATTTTTGTCTATATAGCCTGCTCCTGTCAGCTTTCTTAAAGCATCCTTTAATCCTTCGCTAAGTTTCTCGAGCATAAGAAGAATTTAATCTTAATACCTTTAAATATTATTATGAAAGTAGTGGGTATAGACCTTGCTGGAAAGCCTGAAAATCCTACTGGTTTTTGCCTTCTAACAGATGAAGGATCGCAAACAAAACTTCTTTTTTCAGACACCGAAATACTAAAAGAAATAGAAGAGTCAAAGCCAGACTGCATAGCAATAGATGCTCCTTTTTGGCTGCCTCAAGTAGGAATTTGGAGAACCTCTGATGAAAAATTATTAAAAAGAGGTTTCCAACCTATATCACCAGCTTTTCCAACAATGAGGCTGCTAGTTTTACGAGCCTCTCATCTTGTAAAAGTTTTGAAAGAAAGAGGACATAAAGTTATTGAAGTTTTTGCAAATGCAAGTGAAAAAGTTTTAAGTCTATCAAAGGAGCCAAGAAAAAACAAGGATGAATATGACGCGTTGTTATGCGCATTAACAGCAAAAGCATATCTGGAAGGAAAATATGAGGATTTGGATGGAATAATAATTCCAATGTAGTGTTCAAATTTTACGATTTTACCGGTACCATCACACCCGTAGTCGCTCCACCACTCACATACGGATAATAGTACTCTTGGTAAGGAAGCTGGATGCTGCTTATCTCGCTCATATCATCTAGGCTGTTGGCCTTTATCATTTTACTTGAAAGAGTGTAAAGTGTGTTGCTTATGTACAAAGACCTTGTTATCTGAGACTGATAATCATAATAATTAGTTTCGTTTTCATGGGTTATTTTTCCCTTTAGTACGATTCCGTTTGCTAAATCGATGTTAAACACGTAAGCCCCTCTCCACACTATGTCTCCATAGGCCCAGTCAGGAACGTTTTCATATTGACTCTCATAATACGTTTTGTTTATCTGTGCAAGCGAGACAGGTATCACTAGCAGACTCTTTCCTTTGTCGAAGAGGAAGGCTTTGTGATCATAAAGAGCTTGGCTGTCAGTTCCCCTATCTCCAATCGTGACATTCCCTATCACTTTTGGATTCTCAACATCAGAGACGTCAAACAAGGATATCTTCAGGCCCTGATACCATGCGAACCGCTCGTTTCCACCTGCTGTTTCTTTCCCTATTCCAATGATATGGTTCTCATCATACGGATGTAAGTAGTCAGAGAATCCTGTTACTTTCAGATAACCTAAAACCTTGGGTTCCTGAGGCACAGTAAGGTCAATCACAAACAGCGGATCAATCTTTTTGAAGGTCACTATATATGCCCTGTTTCCAATGAACCTTGCGGAATAGATTTTTTCTCCCTTGGCAAGGTCTTCAACCTTACCTATAATGTTCAAATTATTGTCCAAAACGTAAAGGTTGTTCATGCTGTTTCCTTCCCACAAGTTTCCTGTGGTAGTAGCTATCCTGAAATTTTCATTATACTCGTCCATGGAGAATTGGTTTAAAACATATCCTGGAACCTCTCCGTTTGCCTTATAGTCTATGCTGTCTTTGTTAACAGAAATTTTGTAGATGACTGTCTTTTCTATTTCCTTTGCGATCTCTTGTTGCACAACTACCATTTTGTTCTGTATGTTCTTCATGATAGTTGCTCCTTCTTCAGGGCCTAAGGATTGTATGTAATTCTGTAGAGCATCTCCTATTTGCTGCATCTTCTCATACTTTGTCGCGTTGGAGCTTCTTATCTCACTTATTTTGTTTTGAATATCAACCGGAACATTAGGAATAATTGCTTCGTCAATAATCTTGTCATAAAAGTCAAACTCGCTAAGCCTCTTGGTGTAGACCAGATATATGTTGCTAGTAGAAACATACATGTTCTCGCTGTATCCTGTTAGAAGTGTTTTGCTTGTAATGCCCTCGTTGTCGTTCTGTGTATTTATCGAGACTATGTTTGTAAAAACATAGGAAGAATCAGGAAAATCAAAATAATAAATGTCCGTCACGGGTACAGTTCTTGCTATGCCGTTAGACTCGATCACAGGCAGAGGTATCGGTTGCTGCTCGTTGTAATAAACAGGTTCATTGGCTATAACGTATACGTAATCTCCTATCATTCTTGAGTCAAAGTAATTGCCATCTACAGACACATTTCTTTTTAGAATAGGATTGGTTCTATCTGTTATATCGTATATCTTAACAAATGTTTTTGGGCTGTAATATATTGGAGGAACTATTCCACCCCCAGGTACTGCCACTGTCTTTGTATTGTAAGAATATTCTTCCCATCCGAATACAATCAGCTTGTCCTTGTTTATGAATATCTCTTGTGGGGTTCCATTTAATTCTATTTCAGATAAAATTTTTGCTTGGTCTGCTGGGTACGCATCAACAATAACAACCTTATTTCCAGAGACAGTATAAATATATTTCCCATCATTCTTTACTATGTCTGCTTCGTCAACGCCCTCTACCTGAATGTTTGTCTTCGAATACTCTCCTGCACCTTGTGCACTAGGAACATTTTCAGCAGTGCTTTGTTTCATTGCACCTGTTGTTACTGCTGCTCCTGCTGTGCTTGTTAAAGTTCCAAATGTTCCATAACCATAAGCATAAGATTCCTGATTTGTTTTAATGAAATTCTGCAGCTCAGCATAAGAAGAAAATCTATTTAGTTTGTTTACTGTTACAGGCTGAGGAGAGATGATATAAATTCCTGCAAGTATAACAATCAAAACTACCAAAAAAACCAAAAGGCTTGTTTCTTTTTTCATAATAAGATTTTAGCATAGGCTATTTAAATAGGGTTAGCATTTGATTAGGTTTTTACCTTAAATTATTCTAGCAGTTTTTCAACAATCTTATTAGAATCAAATTTTTCCAAGTCTTCATAATTCTGTCCAACCCCAAGGTATAAAATAGGTTTTTTAATGGTAAAAGAAGCTGAAAGAGTTGCTCCTCCTTTCTCGTAAACGTCTGCCTTGGTTATAATTAATCCATCAATCCCAACAGCGTCGTTAAAAAGTTTGCATTGGTCGTAAACATCGTTACCTGTTAATGCATCTAGAACAAGTATTTTTAAATCAGGTTTGTTAACCCTTATAATCTTCTTTAGCTCATCCATTAAGTTGGCGTTGGTGTGGCTTCTTCCAGCAGTGTCTGCTAAAACAACGTTCATATCCTTTGCCTTTGCATGCTTAACAGCATCAAATATAACAGCTGCTGGGTCTGCTCCATATTTATGCTTGATGACTTCTATGCCAAGCTTTCTGCCGTGTTCTTCCAATTGCTCTATGCTGGCTGCCCTAAAACAATCTCCTGCAGCAAACACACAACTTATCCCATTTTTCTTTAATATGTAGCCGATGCGGGCTAGGGACGTCGTTTTTCCCGAGCCGTTAAATCCTAGAAATACAATAAGAAATGGTTTTTTAGTCTTGACTCTTTCAATGAGGTCAAAACTTTCTGTTTTCAGGATATCAAGAATGGAATTCTTGAACGAATTTTTTATAACGTTTTCAATTTCCTTTCTCTTTATGAATTTTCCAATCAAGTTGTTTCTTAAATCATTAATTATTTTGTCAGCAACCTCAACTGCAACATCCGAGCTTATCAAGCCAGTTTCAAAATCTTTTAAAATATCCTTAACATCATCTTCCTCTATTTTCTTCTCTGTTATTTTTTTCTTAATTTTTTCTATTATGCCTTTCTCTTCTTTTGGTAACTCTTTAAGTTTTTCAACTTTTGGCTTTCTTTTTAACAATCCAAATAATCTCTTAGGCTTTTCAATTTCTTTTTCAACTTCCTTTACCAGTTCTTTTTTAGGTTCTTTAATATGTTCTTCTTTTTTTACTTCTTCTACAACTTTCTCAATCTTTTTTTCCTCTTTCTCAGAAATAGATTTAGAGATTTTTTCTATTCCTTCTTTTAGTTTTTTCTTTAAGAATCCAAACACTTTATCACTTTTGCAATTTTTCTACTTCTTCTTGTATTCTTTCAAGTTGTAAAGCGATAGACATTATTTGATTTTTCATGTCATCTAAACTTTTCTCTAGTTCTTTAAGGTTGTCATCTAAAATAGCAACTGCATCTTCTCTTTTTTTCTTGATTGCAACACCGCTCCCCACGCCGACTATAACATCTTCTGTGTCTTCTATTTTACCGGAAATGAAGTTTCCGCTTCCCAGCGGTATTAAGGCTTTGGTTGGTTTTACTTGCTTTAGCTCTTCAATTGCTGCTTTAGTGTTTTGTATTTCCTCTATTCTTTCGGCTAAAACGTCCGACCTTTCTTGCAGAGCTTTCAAGTTTGCCTCAAGTATTTGGAATTGAATTACTTTCTTCTGCATCTCATCTTTCATTTGAAAACCTCGTCTAATCTTCCCATTTCCGCGCCTGTGGTCTGCTCGGAAAATATAACCCCTTTACTATTAACAATTATTCCTGATTTTATATATGGACTTCCATAGCTTATTGAGCCAACATCCACTCTTACTTTAAGTATTTCTTCTATCCTTTTTATCTCTTCTTCATTAGCTTCCCTATGGCATAGACAACCGATATTGCTTGCAACAGCACATGAGCCAACTATGTCTAATCTAGCTATTCTTCCTGTTTCAACCTCGCAACCTAAGACATCAGAGATTTCCTTCTTATGTTTTCTTAACAGGTTCGATATCAAACAGCCCTTATCGTTGCATAAAATTAAATTCCCTATAGCAGTTTCCTTTGACTCTAATACTTTTATATTCAAGTCAAGCTGCTTTAGTTTTTTCAGCTCAAAATCTTTTATTATCTTTGGAAGAATTATGCCGTTACTATTTCCTACAGCAAACAATCCAGAAAGTTCTGTTCCAGCTATGGTTGATATTATAACTTCAGTTTTAAGTGAATCCTTAATTTTTTGTAAGGCCTTTTGAGTTTCTATTCCTAAAAAACAATATTTATCAGTAGCAAAGCCATACATACCTATATTTGGGTCGCCATTAAAGTTTGTCCTTAAAAATTTGAAAGGCATGTTTTGAATTTAGAAATAGAAGTATTTAACTATTACATTTTTTGTTCTGTTGTTTTCTCTTCTTTTGGCTTTTCTTCCTTTATTTCAGGTTTAACCTCTTCTGGTTTCTCTTCCTTTCCCTTAACTTCCTCTTTAATCTCTTCCTGTATGGTTTTCTTCCTCCTTTCCTTTCTCTCTTCCTTTATTTTCTCTTTTTTCTCTTTTTTCTTCTCTTCCTTTTTCTTTACCTCTTCCTTGGAAGGAGTCTTTATCTCTACGCCTAAGAGTTCTGCATAGACTGTATCCTCTTCCTTTATTACATGAATTCTTATCTTTCTTGGAGGATTTTGAATCCCCTTTTTCCAGATTTCATCATTAATAGACTTTCCTATTTTAATTTTTTCGGTCTTCATATTTTTCATAAGAAAGTCTTTAACAATCTTGCTAGCATTCCTAGCTCTTCTAGCTCTTTTCCTTTCAAATGCTTCTCTTAAAGGAATATTAAAAACTTTTTCTTCAGGCATATCATCATAGTTTTAATTTTATTTATTTAAAGCTTATTTTATTACTTTGAAAAATAAACATAACTATTTAAACTATGAAAAAACATATTTTTTAAATAAGGAGAATATAAATGCCATTCGAAAGAAGACGCTTCGACAATAGAGGCAGCTTTGATAGAGGTCCAAGGGAAATGCACAAAGCCGTTTGTTCTGAGTGTGGAAAGGAATGTGAAGTTCCTTTCAAACCAACAGAAGGCAAGCCTGTCTTTTGTAGAGAGTGTTTCGCTAAGAGAAGAAGATTTTAGTAATTTCTAAGTGATTAGATTACTATTTTTGTTAGCCTTAGCTATGGCGATTAAACTAAGTTTATAAGTTTTAGAAATTTAACTATTTTTATGAAAGAGAAGAAAGATTGCAAAGAATGTGGAGTTCCTCTGAAAGACTGGCAAATAAAGCAAGGGTATGATTTGTGCTTAGAATGCTACAAAAATAAGAGAAAAACATCCCATGAGATTTTAAAGGACAAGGCAATAGAAGAAGAGGGAGAGGTAGAAGAAAAAAACGTAAAGGTAAGAAAAGAAACAAGGGATGAAATGGAAGAGGAAGAGGGGGTAGAAAAAACCCTCGGTGAAGGCAACGAACATCTAGAGGATGAGGAACAAGGCGCAGAAGAATAATAATTTTCTTAATTAACTTAGTTTAGAGTTTAAGTCGTCCGCGTCTCCAGTGCTTTGTCCTGTGAACAGCGATCCTTCTGGTTCTTGCTCTCTTTCCATATTTTTTCAGGTCTGCCCACCTTGGTGCAGGCTTCTTTTTGCTAGCAGCTATTAATCTTAGCTTCTTTGGCAATGGAGTTGGTTTGTTTGGCATATTATCTTCTTCTTATTTTTGTTTTTTTATAAGGTGTTAAAACACTAAGAATATGTTTTAACTTTGCATCGTCTATTACTTCTTTTAATTGACCAGTTTGACTTAGCTGGAACAAATACATTTCAAGCTGGCTGGCAACCAAAGGATTTGCTAGCTTAACTCTTCCTAATCTTTCCAAAGCTTCTTTTGTTAAGACTTTCCTTAACATTTCCTTTTTTAAATTCTCAAATTCAATAGCATCTTCGTTCATTTAATCTCCCTTGATATTTTAGCTAAAAGCTTTTGACCTTTTGATGTTATAATCCTTCCTTTCTTTGGTTTTTCTACCCTTTGAACATAGCCTGCTTTTTCAAGTTGCTGAAGAATTAATCTTATTATCTTTCCTCCACCCTTTCTGTGGTGATGGGTTTTCTTGCCGTGTGGCATCTTTCTTCTGCCGCCGAAGACGGTTCTAAGTCTTTGAACGCCTATTGGGCCATTTAAGTAAACCTTCCTTAAGATAGCAGATGACCTTAAAAACCACCAGTCTTTTTGCAAAGGCGGCCTTTCCTCAGATACGCCTGTCTTTACATACTTGCTCCATTCCGGTGGCTTTATATTCTCATTTTTCTTTAACTCTTCAGAAAGCTTTTCTATTAGTTTTTGGGTTGGAACATCTTTCATAGTTATCTCTAATATATTTTTCATGTTTAAAAATCTATCTTTATTCTATATTTATTTGCAATTTTCTTAATAAGTTCCCTATACCTATCTGCAAACTCAGGTTTTTTTTCTATCATTTCTTTTAATATTTCTATTCTTTCCTCTGCTATTTTTACTCTGTTTTCTTTTATTTGTTTGAACCTCTTATATTTCATAATTATGAGTGCGTCGAGGGGGATTTGAACCCCCGTCGTGAGCTTTCATCAGAGTCTATGGAAGGCTCATGTCCTAACCGCTAGACTATCGACGCATAAATAGAATTTCCTAAAAGAGTTTAAAAAGTTATAACTTGTATCCTATTTTCCTTAAAAATTCTTTTCTTTCCTTAATGTCTTTCTCTGTTTCTATCCCCTTAGTATGAGAACCGTCTATTACTCCTAGTATTCCTCTTCCCTGAGAAGTTTCTACTAAAATTACTTCAATTGGATTTGAAGTTGCACAAAATATTCTACAAACCTCTGGAACATTTTTTATAGCATTTAGAACATTTATCGGGTAAAATCCATTTCCTAAAATAACAATAAAGCAATGACCTGCTCCTATGCTTAAGGCATTTTTTTCTGCTATTCTCTTTAATTCTTCATCTGTTCCACTACTCCTCACTAAACAAGGACCAGAAGATTCGCAAAAAGCTAGACCGAATTTTATTTCTGGAACACTGCAAACTAGAGTTTCATGTAGATCTTCTATAGTTTTAATGAAGTGCGAGTGCCCTAATATTATGTTACAATCTGTTGGGAATTCTAGTTTTATAATTTTTGTTTCAATCATGCTATCACCATGAGTGGGGTCAGGGAGATTTGAACTCCCATCCCGAGGTTTCTTTCATCTTTGAATCAAAGCTCCATGACTGGAGCCTCGTTTCGCGATTTATATCGTGCCAGGTTGGACCATGACTTCATGCTAGTTTAAACTAGTCCCATGTCCTATAGACCCCTCAATAAGAGATAGTAACGTAAGTGTTTTTATATTTTTGCTAAATTAAGTGAGTTATACTTTTTTGGATATTACAAGTGTTTCAAGACCAAACTTGGTTTTAAACCAGACTGATTTATTAAAAAAGTTTATTCCTGTAAAATAATTTATTATTTCAAAGTTATGCTTTTTCAATAAATTTATAACTTCATTAATATGATATAATGATATATGGTATTCCATTTTATCTGGAAAATGATACAACAATTTCCTTGGAAGATTGTAGTTTGGAGTTGTTAAAAATAATATTCCTCTTTCTTTAAGAACATCAAAAATATTCTCTATCAATCTATCATTATTCCTTAAATGTTCAATGACGTCAAAACAAGTTACAACATCAAAAAAATTACTTCTAAATGGAAAAGATTCTTCAGCATTATGAACCTTAAAAACACCCTCCTTAACATTTTTCTTAGCAATATTTACAGCATATTCAGAACAGTCAAAACCATATACTCTAAAGTATTTAGAAAGTGGGATAAGCATGTATCCAAAGGCACATCCAACGTCTAGAAGCTTACCTTTTTTCTTATATTTCAATATAATGTCTAATCTAGACTTCCATACCTTAATAGAATCCTTATATCCAAATTTATAGAAAAAAGATTTTTTCCCTAAAAAATAGTTTTTATCATAAAGTTCGCTATAATAATTTTTTGACATTTTCATATCATTATGTTAGTGAGGATTTATTTTATACTAACCACATTTAAATCCTTCAGACAATACTCATTCTGTTTAACATACTTTCTCATGTTCCAAACAGTTTTCCAATTTCTAGGGTAGAAAAACTTACTATGACCTCCAGCCCTCTTAAGGCAAGGTATAGGTAATTCTATAACTTTCATTTTATTTTTTGCCATGCTAACTTCCATTTCTAATTCAATCATAAAATCATTTGATTTTAAATTTAATTTTTTCCAAGTTTCTTTTCTAAGCATTCTCATACCAGTTATAGGTTCTGAAGTTTTGAATTTTTTAAAATATTTTTTCAGAAAAAGTGGATAAAATCTGTAAAGGAAAAGGGTATACAAGGAATCATTTGCATTTTCTTTTTTTAATAATCTTGAAGCAACAACAACATCACAATTATTTAATAATTCAAACATTTTTGGAATATGCCTTGGAGGATATGTGCCATCACCATCTAAGAAGCATACAACATCTCCCTTACTCTTCTCAACTCCTGTCCTCATTGCTATTCCTTTGCCACGTCGTTTTTCCAATATTATTTTAGCACCGTATTTTTGAGCATTTTTAATTGTGTTGTCAGTTGATAAACCATCTACAACTAACACTTCTTTATCAATTTTTAATTTGTTTATCTCTTTCAAAGTCTTAACAATACCTTTTTCTTCATTCAGGGTAGGGATTATGATTGATATCATTCCTTTCATATAATCAATATTTTAATGGCTTTATTTATAGTTTTTTAGATAGCTTGATTATTGTAGATTTTAAACATCATCAAACTTTCCAGTCTTTTAAAATAATTTGTTCTGATGAGAATAAACCTTTTATAAAATAAAAATTATAAAAAATAGAAGATATTGGACTATATAGCACATAGTAAATAGTGAAGTCTAATTTACTAAAATAATGCTTAAACTTTTTACAACCCAAATAAAAAATAAAAGCGGAAAAAATATAAGTCATAAAAAATAGTAGAGCATTTCTTATAAAAATTGTATATAAGCTTAAAATAAATACAATTGGAGATATAAAGGTAAATTTTAATGATAATAAAATTAAAGATAATATAAAAAATTTACCTAAAAATGAATCTACTAAAAATGAACTTAAGAATGAAAGTAATGTTGGCCAAGCTAAATAAAGAGACATTAATAATATTTTTGGGTGTTTAATAGACTCCTTTAAAATGATTTTCCAATGCTTTTTAAAATGTTGACTAGCTCCAACTGCCCATCTTTCCCTTTGGTTTAACCAACATTTCCAAGAAGAAACGGTTTTAGTAAAAACTTCTATATCTTCTACAAACTTAAACGTCTTGTTTTTTATAAATGTTTGTATGCCAATTTCCAAATCTTCTGATATTACATGTCCGAATCCTCCTATTTCTTCAAAAAAATTTCTTTTTATGGCAAATGCCTGACCACCAATACCAGCACACTTTTTTATAATCTTAGAACAAAGAAAAGAAGACATATAATAAGCTAGATATTCATAATTTATTACTTTAGAAAATAAGGAAGACATAATTGGTTTCTTTTTTATATCAATTAAATCTACGCCTTCCATTTCTTCTTCTACTTTTTTCAGAAAATTTTTTGATTCATTAGAAATGATAGTATCAGAATCCAAAAATAAGAAAATATCTCCTTTAGTAATTTTCGTAGCCTCATTTAAAGCAGTTACTTTTCCTTTCCTTTCTTTGTTTAAAATAAATTTAACTCGATTTTTATATTTTTTAACGGTTTTTAGCGAGTTTTCAGTAGGTTCATCTATCACAGTGATTATTTCCTTGTCTTTATACGGGTCTTTTATCAACTGATTTAAGAGAGTTTCAACTAAATCAGATTCTTTGTAGACTGGAATAAGTATGCTAATCATGTCCATAGAAATTTAATATTAAAACTTGCATATAAATTTTTCTAAAACTGACAGTCTTAGTAAGAATAAAGCCTCTAGAGGGGTATTGAAAAATGGTAAAGCACTACTTTGAAAACCAATTTAATTATGTTACCATAAATAGTCT
>Ga0315282_10012107_pt1 | contig 13258 bp, 12 predicted proteins | sample YL17G07_20_MG_FD_203693 | JGI IMG/M metagenome (GOLD analysis project Ga0315282, IMG submission 203693) | Sediment microbial communities from Yellowstone Lake, YNP, Wyoming, USA - YL17G07_20 | ecosystem: Environmental > Aquatic > Freshwater > Lake > Sediment | place: USA: Wyoming | collected...
AACATCGATTCCCATGCTAAGATGCCTCATGGCGGCTTGCCTCCTCACAATGGTTTTTTTCAAGGCGATGAAAGAATACCCATTGTAGTACCACAGGTAAGCCGCCTTTTCATTACATCCGGACAGCTTGCTTGTCCGGGTCCCGCCGAAGGCGGGACAAGAAGCCGTCCCCGGAATTCGATCGGCCTGCCAATGGACCTACTTGCTAAAAAACATTCTGCAAAATTTGTAGCTCAGTTTTTGGAATGTGGCAAATAGATTTGTTGGGTTTCACTGCGCTCAACCCAACCTACCTCTCGCACCACGAACTTTCGCACTCGCGTACTTCGGGCGACCGCCGGTCGCCCCTACGCCTTACCATGGACCAGGTTCTTCGTCAGGCCGCGCGCTTTCTCGGGTCAAACGCCGCACGCCGCCGGGGCCGGCAACGATGACTTCCGAGGCCAAGCCGATGAACAAGCCGTGGGCCGCGATGCCGGCGCGGCCGTCCAGGGTCTGGGCTAGGGCCTCGGGGTCGGCGATGGGCCCGAAGCGGGCATCCAGAATGAAGTTGCCCTGGTCGGTTATGAAAGGCCGGCGTTCCTTAATGTTCCTAAGTATCCAATCGCCGCCTATCGATCCAATATACTCGGCCTGGGTTAGCCAGCCGAAGGGGAAGACCTCGATAGGCAGGGGGCCGCGCGTGCCCAGCACTTGGGAAAGCTTGCTTTCGTCCACGACGATGATCTCGCGTTGGCTGGCCTGGGCCACGATTTTCTCCCGGAGCAAGGCCCCGCCCCATCCCTTGATGAGGTTCAAGTGCGGGTCCACCTCGTCCGCGCCGTCAATGGTCAGGTCCACCACCGGGTTTTTTGCCAGGGTGGTCAAAGGCACGCCCAGCCGCGTCGCCTTACGTTCGACCTCGTTCGAGCAAGGCACGCCCAGGATTTTTTCCAACCGGCCCTCGGCCAACAGCTCGGCCAACTGCTTAAGAGCCAGGGCGGCCGTGGAGCCGGCGCCCAGGCCCACGACCATGCCGGAGCGAATCTGCGCGACCGCCTCGCGCGCGGCCTCGGTCTTGTATCGAAGCAGCTTTTCGGGCGTCATGGGCGTTCCTCCAGTCCCCTGGCCGCGTCCCGGTCCAGGAACCAGGCCAGGTCTCCCTGCGGCTTAACTCGGGCCGCAGGCAGGGTTTTCGCCGCGTCGAAGCTCGGGCTCAGGATTTTCCGGACCGCGTCTGCCTTGGCCGGGCCACTCACCAGGAAAAGCACGGTCCAGGCCGCATTGATGGCGGCAAGGGCGAGCGTGACCCTGGCCACGCGGGGCTCCAAATGCGCCGGGGCAGGCACGCCCAAAACCCAGCGGTCCATGACGTCGAGGGCCGGGCTGCCAGGGAAGATCGAGGCCGTGTGGCCGTCCGGCCCCAGGCCCAAGAGGACCAGATCGAAGGTCGGGGCCTCCACCGGCCCGAAAAATGCCCTTAGCCCCCGTTCGTAAGCCTCCGCGCCTGGCCGCGGACCCAAGGTCGCCGGGATGGGGTGGATGTTCCCGCGGGGCAAGGCTTGCGGCGGGCCGAGGGCGGCCAGGGCGGCGCCGGCGTTGCTTTCCGGGTGACTCATGGCTACGCACCGCTCGTCGGACCAAAAGAGATGCAGCCGAGGCCAGGGCATGCGGTCGGCCCGGGGCGGCCGGCCCAGGAGCCGATAAGCGGCCAGGGGCGTGGTTCCGCCGGCCAGCGCCAGGCTGAAGCGGCCGGCGCCCTTTGCTTTTTCGGCCTGCGCCACGATGAAGTCGGCCGCTGCTGCGGCCATGGCCTCCGAGCTTGTGAAGACCTCGACGCGCACGCGCTCACGCCGGCTGGAAAAATCCCAGGGGGAGCAAGTTACGCGCTGCCTCCGGGCCCCAGCCGCCGGCCGGGTAGCGATACAGACGGCCCTCCCGCTCCCGGCAAATCTCGCATTCCGCGATGATCGGATCGAAAAAGGCCCAGCACAGCTCGACGCCGTCCTGCCGCCAGAAGAGCATCTGGTCGCCGTGCATCACGTCGGCCAGGGCCTTTTCGTAAGCGTCCGTGACCTGCCCGGTGTGGCCGCTGTAGAAATCGAAATTCATACTGACCGTGCGCAGCCGCGGCCGCGCGCCGGGCGTCTTGGCCTGGACGGTCATGGCGATGGCCTCGTCCGGCTGGATCATGAGGGTGAGCCGGTTGGCCGAGATGTTCTCCCCGAGCACCTGCCGGAACAGGGAGTGCGGCACCTCCTGGAACTGGATGTCGATGCGGGTGGTCTTGCGCGCCAGCCGCTTGCCGCTGGTCAGGTAAAAGGGGACGCCCTGCCAGCGCCAGTTGTCCACGAAGAGCTTCATGCTGGCATAGGTCGGCGTGAGCGAGAAGGCGTCCACGCCCGGCTCTTGCCTATAGGCCGGCACGTCGCAGTCGCCGATGCGGCCGGCCGCGTACTGGCCCAGCACCAGGAAGTCGTACTTGTTGTCCACCGGGAAGGGTCTCAGACTCCGGAAGAGTTTTGCCTTTTCGTCCCGCACCCGCTCGGCCTCGAAAAGCGAGGGAGGCTCGGACGCGACCAGGGAGAGAAGCTGCATCATGTGGTTCTGAAACATGTCCCGGAGCACGCCGGCCTGTTCGTAGTATCCGGCGCGGTGCTCGACGCCCAGGGTCTCGGCCGAGGTGATGCAGACGTAGTCGATGAATCCGCGGTTCCACAGGGGCTCGAAAATGGCGTTGGCGAAGCGGAAGATGAGGATGTTCTGCACGGTCTCCTTGGCCATGTAATGATCGATGCGAAAGACCTGGTGCTCTCGAAAACCTTGGTAAAGAATGCGGTTCAGGTCCTTGGCCGAGGCGAGGTCCCGGCCGAAGGGTTTTTCCACCACCAGCCGCGCCGAGGCGCCGGGAGGATTTCCTTCCCGAGCCAGGCCCGCCTCGCCCAGGCGGCTGGCCACAATAGGGTAGAGCGTGGGCGGGACGGCCAGGTTAAAAATGCGGCTGCCGCCCGTGCCCTGGCTTCGATCCAGTTCAGCCAGGCGGGCGGCCAGGCGTTGATAGGAAGCCGGGTCGTCGTAATCGACCCGCTGATAAAAGAGCTTCTGAGTGAAATCCGGCCAGCGCGCACGGTCCGCCTTCCGGATTCTGGCTTTTTCGCTCATGAGCGCCCGGAAGGCCTCGTCGTCCATCTCGGTGCGGCTGGCGCCGACAATGGCGAAGGCGGTCGGCGTTTCCCGGGCCTGGTAAAGGCTGAAGAGGGCCGGGATGAGCTTGCGGCCTGTCAGGTCTCCGGAGGCGCCGAAGATGACCAGGATGCACGGGTCGGGCCGCGAGCGACCGGGGGCGGTGAGTGCCACGCCGTTTTTGTCTTCGGCGTTGACGACGATTTCCGCGCTTTTAGGTGTTGCGGTGGACATGCCCGAATCCTCGGACGGGTGGAAGGCCCGATCATGGCCGAGCCTTTATCGGCCGAGGGCGCATCACAGGCGCCCTTGGTCCGGGGTTTTTCGGACCGCGTGGCCGCCAAAGGCGTTTCTCAAGGCGGCCAGCACGCGGTCGCCGAAAACGTCCGTCTGCCGGGAACGGAAGCGCTGCATCAGGCTGAGAGTGATCGCCGGCGCGGCTGTGGCCGTCTCGAGAGCCTGCCGCACGGCCCACCGGCCCTCGCCCGAATCCTCGACGTACCCGGCCAGTCCCGCGAGCTGCGGGTCGTGGTCGAAAACGTCCGTGAGAAGCTCGAGCAGCCAGGACCGCACCACCGAGCCATGCTGCCACAGCCGGCAGATGGCGGCGAAATCGTGGTGCTGGGCATAGGGGCCGGACTTCATCAGCTCGAACCCCTCGGCAAAGGCCTGCATCATGCCGTACTCGATGCCGTTGTGGATCATCTTGACAAAATGGCCGCTACCCGCCGGGCCGCAGTAGAGGTGCCCCCCGGGCTGGGCCAGAGCCGAGAGCACGGGCTCGATGCGGTCGTAAGCCTCCCGCGGTCCGCCCACCATCAGGCAGTAGCCCTCGTCCAGGCCCCACACGCCGCCGCTCACGCCCGCGTCCAGATAGACGATCCCTTGTTCCTCCAGCGTCTTCGCCCGGCGCGGGTCGTCCTTGTAATCGCTGTTGCCGCCCTCGACCACCACGTCCCCGGCTTCGAGGACCTTGCCCAGCGCGGCCAGGTGCTCGTCCACGGCCTCGGCCGGAAGCATCAGCCAGACCAGGCGGGGCGGGGTCAAAACGGCGGCCAGGTCCTCGAGAGCGGCCACGGCCGCCACGCGCGGTTCCTCGACAGCCAGGGCCAGGGCCTTGCTCTGGGTCCGGTTCCAGACCACCACCTCGTGCCCGCTTCGAGCCAGGCGGCGGGCCATGTTCCGGCCCATGCGGCCCAGGCCGACCATCGCCATTCTCATTTTTTCCCTCCTTGGGCCGCGGCGCCGACCAAGCTCAAAGCCCGCGAAACGACGTGGGCCGCGGTGAAACCCAGCTTTTCCATGTTCGTCTTGCCCGGCGCGCTGGCGCCGTACCGATCCAGGCCGATGACAGCGCCTTCCGGCCCCACGTATCGTTCCCAACCCAAGGTGGCGCCGGCTTCCACGGCCAGTCGCGCCTTTACTTCGGGCGGGAGCACCTGGTTCCGGTAGGCCGCATCCTGCGCCTCGAACAACTCCCAGCAGGGCATGGAGACCACGCGCGCCCGCACGTTCTCGGCGGCCAGTTCCTCGAAGGCGGTTAAGGCCAGCGTCACCTCGCTGCCCGAGGCGATGAGGATCACCTGAGGCAGGCCGTCCGAATCCTTGAGGACGTAGGCCCCGCGGCTGACCCCCCCGCGAATGTCCACGGCGCTTGGGTCGAGCGTGGGCATATTCTGGCGGGTGAGGGCCAGGGCCACCGGCCCGGCGGTGTGGGTCATGGCCACCCTCCAGGCCGCGGTTGTCTCGTTGGCGTCTGCCGGCCGAATGAGCGTGAAGTGGGGCATGGCCCTAAGCGACATGAGATGTTCGACCGGCTGGTGGGTCGGGCCATCCTCGCCCAGGCCGATGCTGTCGTGGGTGAAGACGAAAATGGTATGGCAGCCCATCAAGGCCGAGAGCCGCAGGGAAGCCCGCATGTAGTCGCTGAAGATGAGGAAGGTGGCGCCGTAAGGGATGACGCCGCCGTGCAGGGCCAGGCCGTTGACCACCGCGCCCATGCCATGCTCGCGCACGCCGAAGTGGATGTTGCGGCCGATGCCGTCTTTGCCCGGCCGCATATCGCTGCTGCCGTTGATGAGGGTCTTGGTGGATGGGGCCAGGTCCGCGCTGCCGCCGAGCAGATTCGGGATTTTTTTAGCCAGGGCGTTGAGCACCTTGCCGCTGGCGACCCGCGTGGCCAGCGGGGGACCGGTCGGGAGGAAGGTGGGCAGACCGTCGTCCCAGCTGGCGGGCAGCTCGCCGTGAATCTGGGCCTTTAACCGCGCGGCCAAGTCCGGGTAAGCCTTTTCGTAAGCCGCCAGCCGCTGTTGCCACTCTTCCTGGTGTTTTTTGCCGACTTCGAGGGCCTCTCTGAAATGGTCCAGAACGCCGCCAGGCAGGTGGAAAGGCTCCTCCGGCCATTTGAAAAAGGTTCGGGTGGCGGCCATGGCCTCGGGGCCCAGGGGCTCGCCGTGGACCACGGCCTGGTCCTGCTTGGGGCTGCCATAGCCGATGTGGGTGCGGACCGCGATAAAGCTGGGGCGTTCCGTCTCCGCCTGAGCACGGCGAATAGCCTGCTCTAGAACGGCCAGGTCCTCCCCGTTGTCCACGACGTCGGTGTGCCAGTGATAGGCCTCGAACCGCTTCACCCGGTCCTCGGTGAAAGCCAGGTCCGTCGGACCCTCGATGGTGACGTGGTTGTCGTCGTACAGCAAGATGAGCTTGCCAAGCCCCAGCGTGCCGGCCAGGGAGGCGGCCTCGCTGGCCACGCCCTCCATCAGGTCGCCGTCGCTGACCAGGGCGTAGGTGTAATGGTCCACCATGGGGAAGCCGTCCCGGTTGAATTGGGCGGCCAGGGCGCGCTCGGCCAGGGCCATGCCCACGCTGTTGCCGATCCCTTGGCCCAGCGGGCCGGTGGTGGCCTCGACGCCCGGAGTCAGCCCATGCTCCGGGTGGCCGGGCGTCATGCTGCCCCACTGGCGAAAGCGCTTCAGCTCCTCCATGGTCAGGTCGTAGCCGGTGAGGTGCAGCATGGCATACAGCAAGGCCGAACCGTGCCCGGCCGAGAGCACGAACCTGTCCCGGTCGAACCAGGCCGGGTCCGCCGGGTTGTAACGCATGATGCGCATCCAGAGCAGGTAGGCCAGGGGCGCAGCCCCCAGCGGCAGGCCCGGATGGCCGCTCTTGGCCTTTTCCACCATGTCCGCGGCCAGCAGGCGAATGGTGGTGATGGCCTGGTGTTCCAAGGTCGACGCCTTCTTCAAATCGCTCATGCGGTCTGTCTCCTTAAACGCCTCCCGATCCCGGTCCGACCGGACCGGCCGCCGCGGCCTCGAGCGGAAGAGCGCCGCCCAAGACGGTTTTCGGCGCTCGCCCGGGCATCCTGGCAGGGGAGCGATGGGTCTCGCCCGGCGCGCGAGGGCCTTGGTCTCCCGCGCGGCTTAGGCCGGACCGCCATTATAGTGGTTTCGGTCGGACCTGTCGAAATCTTTTCCCGGCCCAGGCCCATCTTTCGCTGCGGCCGGCGGATGGGTCGGCCTGGGTCGGGGGAATCTTCAGCAGCCCTAGCCGAGAATCAGGCTGACAACTTCTTGGCGATCGTGGCCACGTGCTTGCCTTGATACCGGGCCCCGGCCAATTCGTTCTCGCTGGGCATCCGCGCGCCCCCCGGACTGGCGATGGTCGAGGCGCCATAAGGCGAGCATCCGGTGATCTCGTCCATTTTCGACTGCCCGGTGAAGGTATAGGGCAGGCCGACGATGACCATCCCCTGGTGCAGCAGGGTCACGTGAAAGGTCAAAATGGTGGATTCCTGGCCGCCGTGCTGGGTGTTGGAGCTACTGATGACGCTGCCGACCTTGCCCATCAGCGCGGCCTGCTGCCATAGGCCGCCCGTGGCGTCCATGAACTGGCGCATCTGGCCGCACATGTTGCCGAACCGCGTGGGCGTGCCGAAAATGACCGCGTCGGCCGCGCCCAGCTCCTCGACCGTGCAGACCGGGATATGGGCCATGCTTTTTTGCGCCTCGAGCGCCCCCATCTTGCCGAGAATTTCCGGAGTGAGGGTCTCAGGCACGCGGCGGATCACAGCTTCCACACCTTCCACCTCGCGAGCCCCTTCGGCCGCGGCCTCAATCATGCGATAGATATGGCCGTACATGGAATAATAGACGAGCAATAGCTTCATGTTTCTTGACCCCCTCTCCATGCCGAGGATTGACGTTTTCCTCCAGCGAGGTCCGGTTTTGCAGTAACTCCTGGCAACGACTGAAAAAGGAACGGCTCGATGGGAACCCAACGACACGCAATCCCCCTTCCGCTTGCCTTTCTTTCTATCACGATTATAGATTGGACCCTGACCGGCTGCAAGGTGCAGGAGTTTGCCGTGGGGAGGTTCTGGCTCCGCCTTAAGGGGTTGAACTCATTTTCCACCCAATGGTATCATGTAGGCGAGATCGAAGAAGAAATTTTACCACGATCCGCCGGGGCGAGGGGGTTTGGCCGCCCGGCCCGGACGGAGAAGGAGGCGGGCTCATGGTTAGAGGAAAGGCCGTGCTCGTGGCGCTGGCGTTGATCCTCCTTGCCGCTGCCACCGCCTGGGCGGCCGGCCAGAAGCTGTGGAGCGTGCAAGTGAAGCAGGGGCAGGTTCGCGCCACGCCTTCGTTTCTGGGTCGCGTCGTGGCCACCCTGTCCTACGCGGACCCGGTGACTGTGGTCGAGGAGAAAGAGGCCTGGCGCCGAGTGGCTCGGCCTCAAGGCCCGGCCCTGGGCTGGATGCACGTCTCCGCCTTGAGCAGCAAGCGGATCGTGCTGAGGGCCGGGGCCGAGGACGTGAAACAGGCCGCCGCCACCGGCGAGGTGGCCCTGGCCGGCAAGGGGTTCAACAAGCAGGTGGAGGACGCCTACCGGGCCCGGAACCGGAACCTGGACTACGCCGATGTGGACCGCATGGAGCAGTGGGTGGTCAGCCCGGAGCAGATGGAGCGGTTCGTCAAGGAAGGCGAACTCGCGGAGGCGGGAGGTCGGCCATGAGCATGGCGACGCGGCGTTTCGCCTGGGCCATCGGCAGCCTGGGAGCGGCGGCCGGCTTCATTTTCCTTGTGTCTCTGCCGTTTCTCCTGTCCGGCTGCGAGACCCTGGATACGGCGGCCGAGATCGGCGCGAACGTGGCCGTCCAGACCGGCACGCTGAAGCCGGCCGAGGCCAACCTGCTGAAAACGAGCGTGACGGCCATGTCCAGGTCGTTCAAAGAGATCACGCCCGAGCAGGAGCATTATATCGGCCGCGCGGTCGGCGCGACCCTCCTGGGCCAATACCGGCCCTATTACGAGCCACGGCTGACGGCCTACCTGAATCTGGTCGGCCAGACCCTGGCCCAGAGCTCGGACCTGCCCGAGACCTATGACGGCTACCACTTCATGGTCCTGGACACGGACGAAATCAATGCTTTTGCCGCTCCGGGCGGGCTGATTTTCGTCTCCCGCGGTCTTTTGAAGTGCTGTCGGAACGAGGAGTCCCTGGCCGCGGTCCTGGCCCACGAAATCGGGCACGTCGAGCTTCGCCACGGGCTCATGGCCATTCAGAACGCCCGGCTGACCGAGGCCTTGACCACCATCGGCATGGAGACGGCCAAGACCTATGGCGGCGAGCAACTCGCGTCGCTTACCCGAAATTTCGAGGGTTCCATCAGCGATATCGTCAAGACCCTCGTGGTCAACGGCTACTCCCAGGGCCAGGAGTTCGAGGCGGACCAGGCCGCGTTGGTGATTCTGGGCCGGGTGGGCTATCCGCCGGCCGGCCTTTTGGACATGCTCGGGGAAATGAAGAGCCGGCTCAAACCCGGTCGGCTGGATTTCGCCAAGACTCACCCGTCTCCGGAGGCCAGGATGGTCGAGGTGCAGAAGCAGGTCGGCCGGCCGGGCCCGGTGCGGAGCCACCCGGCGCGTCAGGTTCGGTTTGACGAAGCCATGAAATCGGTCTGAGTGGAGCCGGCCCTTTTTTTATTCCAGGACGTCCTTCATGCAGAGGAAACTGGCACGGTCTCTGGCGCTCAGTCTGGTCGCGGCAGCGGCGGCGCTCGGCCTCTGGGCCTCGGGCCTGCTCGATCTTTGGGAGGCCAAGACGTGGGACTGGCGGGTCGGGCTTCTGGCCCGGCCGGGTCCGGCCACGGACCGGATCAGGCTGATCCTCTTGGATCAGCCCAGCCTGGACTGGGGCAGCCGGGAGAACGGGCTCTCCTGGCCCTGGCCGCGGGAGATGTACGCGGCGATCATTCGGTTCTGTCAGCGGTCCGGGGCCAGAGCCCTGGCTTTCGACGTCCTTTTCACCGAACCGTCGCCTAATGGGGTCGAGGACGACCGCCTGTTGGGCGAGGCCGCGGCTTCGTTCGGGCGGTTGGCCGCATCGGTTTTTCTGGGGCGGGAGTCCGGGAGTTCAACCCGGTGGCCGGCCTCGGCCCGAGCCCCGAATTTTCAGGTGGCCGGGCTCGAGTCCTGGCTGGCCGGCCAGGGAAGGGCGGCGGTGAGTCGCCCGCAGGCGGCCATGCCCATCGACGAGCTGGCGCGGAGCGCGGCGGTTCTGGCCGACGTGGCTCTCCAGCCGGACGAGGACGGCGTCTACCGACGCCTGGCGCTTTTCAGTGTCTTTGACGGCCGCTTCGTCCCCAGCCTGGGGCCGGCGGCCTTTCTGGCCGCGCACCCCGGTCAAAAAATCCGGCTTGAGACCGGCCGGCTCGAGTTGGACGGGCAAAGCGCGCCGCTGAATGCCTCTGGAAAAACCCTGCTTCGGTATCGCGGCCCGATGGGCACGCACAAGGCGTATAGCGCGGCCGCGGTCATCCAGTCCGAAATCCGCCTGGCCGCCGGCGAGCCTTCGGTCATCGACGGCGAAAAGGCCTTCAAGGACAAGTACGTCTTCTTCGGTTTTTCCGCGCCTGGGCTTTACGATCTCCGCCCCGCGCCGGTCGGCGGCGTCTTTTCGGGCCTGGAAATCCATGCCACGGCCCTGGACAACCTCCTGTCCGGCGACTTCATGCGGGCGGTGCCGGCCGGCCTGACCGCGGCCCTGGCCGCCGCGCTGACCCTGGCCGCCGGCCTGACCGTCTCCCTGCTCGGCGGCGCGACAGCGAATCTCGGCGCGAGCGTCCTGTTTCTGCTGATTCCCGTGGGGCTGTCCGTTGGACTTTATGCGGCGGGCTTTTGGCTGCCGGTGGTGGTCCAGGAACTCGGCGCGGCCTCGGCCCTTGGGTTGACCCTCATCGTGAACTACGCCGTTGAAGGCAGGCAGAAGCGGTTTATCAAAGGCGCCTTCAGCCAGTATCTGAGCCCGGCCGTGATCGAGCAGCTCATCCGGCAGCCGGACCGTTTGAAGCTGGGCGGAGAGCGGCGGGAGCTGTCCATCTTTTTCTCCGACCTCGAGGGGTTCACCTCGATCTCCGAAAACCTCGCGGCCGAGGACCTGACCACGCTCCTCAACGAGTACCTCACGGCCATGACCGAGATCATCCAGGCCGAAGGCGGGACCGTGGACAAGTACGAGGGCGACGCCATCATGGCCTTCTGGAACGCGCCGCTCGCGGTGGACCGGCACGCGGAACGGGCCGTCCGAGCCGCGCTCGCCTGCCAGGAAACCCTGGCCCGGATGCGGCCGGGCCTGAGGCCGCGCACCCGCCGGGACTTGTACATGCGCATCGGCGTCCACACCGGGCCGGCCGTGGTCGGCAATTTCGGCAGCCACACCCGGTTCAACTACACCATTCTGGGCGACAGCGTGAACCTGGCCTCCCGCCTCGAGGGGGTGAACAAGCAGTTCGGGACGTACACCATGATCTCGAAGGCCACGCGGGACCAGGCGGGGGATATTTTTGCCGTGCGCGAGTTGGGCCGGGTGGCCGTGGTCGGCCGCCGGGAGCCGGTGATCGTCTTCGAACCCATGAGCCATGAGGCCTTTCAGGCACGCGCGCAGGTTTATGAAAATTTCGGCCATGGGCTCGGCCTGTTTTACCAAGGCGATTTCACCCGGGCATTGGCCATCTTTTCGGCCCTGGCCGCGGACGATCCGGCCGCCTCGGCCTATGTGGCCAAGTGCCGGGAACTGCTCGAGTCCGGGCCGGCGGACTGGCAGGGCGTTTGGACTATGACCACCAAATAGAGACCATGACAAAGCTTCGGCTTTCGGCCGAACTCTTTGTCGGGCTTCGGCTCGAAGTCCTCGAAATATAGTAATATTCCTGCGGCTTCGATCCTCGCCCTTCTCGATTTCGTCTCGGAATCCTGTGTTCTGCCATGGTCTCAAAAAAGCCGACCGCGGCCGGCGGCAAGGCGCACCGGGAGGCCGGGAGCTACAAGGGAAGGAGAGAAGAGATGAAGCTGGACGAACTGACCGATGTCCTGTACGAGGTGGAGCGTGGGCTGGCCTGGGTCACCATCAACCGGCCGGAGCGGTACAACGCTTTTCGGGGCCGGACCGTGGACGAGTTGATCGCCTGTTTCAAGGCGGCCTGGGCCGATCGCGGGGTGGGGGTCATCGCCCTGACCGGGGCCGGGGACAAGGCCTTTTGCGCCGGCGGCGACCAGAAGCAGCGGCAGGAGACCGGGAACTACGGGCCCACGGAAAGCGGCCTGTTCGAGGTGGAGACCTTCCACCGCCTGATCCGGGACGTGCCCAAGCCGGTCATCGCCGCGGTCAACGGCGCGGCCATCGGCGGCGGCCACGTGCTGCACGTCCTGTGCGATCTGACCATCGCCGCGGACCACGCCCGCTTCGGCCAGGCCGGCCCCCGGGTAGGATCCTTTGACGCCGGCTTCGGCTCGGCCTACCTGGCCCGCATCCTGGGCGACAAGCGCGCCCGGGAGGTCTGGTATCTCTGCCGCCAGTATGACGCGGCCACCATGGAGCGCTGGGGCCTGGTCAACCGGGTCGTGCCGCTGTCCGAGCTCAAGGCCGAAGTCCGGCGCTGGGCCGACGAGATGCTGGACAAAAGCCCCACCGCCCTCAAGGTGCTCAAGCATTCCTTCAATGCGGACAGCGACGCCATCGCCGGCATCGGCGCCTTGTCCTTCGACAGCCTGGACCTCTTCGTCAGGACCGAGGAGGCCTGGGAGGGCGTGAGCGCCTTCGCGGAAAAACGCCCGCCGGATTTTTCCCGTTTTCGCTGAGTCGCGTCAGGCGGGCTTCTTTTACTCCACGGGCGGCTTACCCGGAAGATGCGCGTAAGCCTCGGCCGGCACGGGCTGGAAATCCTGGAGGTCCGGGGTCCGCCAGTGCAGCTCGAGGCGGGCCGTTGCATGGCGCTGGTAGTAGAACATCTGAAATTCGTAAAGGCCCGCCTCGGGTATCGTGACCATGGTGGGACCGGTGATCCGGTCGCCGTGCACGGTGGGATCGTTGAGGATCAACTGCCCGCTGAGGATGAGGCGCACGCCGTCGTTGGCCTTGGCGCGGAAAAGATATTCGCCCGGCTTGGGAAAGCGTATATACCCGTAAATATACATGCCCACTCCCTCGCTGCGGCCGCTGTCGAAGACCGGCTCATCCAGCTTAAACTTACGGTTCAGTTGGGCGAGCGGAGGGCCGGGCTTGCCTTCCATCAGCATGTACTTGCCCTTGGGTATCTCGTAGATCGACTTGTAGAGGTTCCTGAAGTAGTAGACGGCCAGTCCGCTCTTTATCTTGGAGGCGTCGGGCTGAGGCTGGACCGGCTGGAGAACGATCGGCCCCTTCTGTTTGACTTCGCCGACGGTGGCGGCGGCGCACCCGCCCAAAGTCAGACCGAGGCCCAGAATCACGGCCAGGGACAGCGCCGTCTCCCATCTCACCCCTCGTTTTTTTCCGCTCATTTCTGTCTCCTTAGGTTTCGGCCGGCCGCCGCCCGTTCGCGAGATACGGGCCGACGAATCTGGGATCACGCTCCATCCCCAGCCGGTCCTTTCTTTGATGAGTTTTCACTTTACCCGATCCTGCCGTCCAGGTCAACGCCGCTGTGTGACGGGGTGATGTAACGATTCTTGTGTCAGGGCAGGGAAAGGGGTACCCCTTAGGGTTGAGAAGGCCCAAAAATAATAAGGAGGTACCCCGATGCCGCGAGAAGCTGCGACAGAGATGAGTTTAGCTGAGG
>Ga0315282_10012108_pt1 | contig 13257 bp, 8 predicted proteins | sample YL17G07_20_MG_FD_203693 | JGI IMG/M metagenome (GOLD analysis project Ga0315282, IMG submission 203693) | Sediment microbial communities from Yellowstone Lake, YNP, Wyoming, USA - YL17G07_20 | ecosystem: Environmental > Aquatic > Freshwater > Lake > Sediment | place: USA: Wyoming | collected...
TCCGGCGTAGCATGTGTCAGGTGTCGGACCAGCGAGGACTTACCACTGTTGGGCGGACCCACCAGAGCCACCTGGCCGGCTCCTTCCCTCTCCACGCGATGCAGGAGCCCCACGCGGCTGACAGGCCCTTTCGCCTGTTCACTCCGCAGCTTGGAAAGCCGCTGCTTGATGTCCGCCTGCATCTTCTCGGTTCCCTTGTGCTTCGGGATGGTGGCGAACATCTCTTCCAGCGCCTCAATCTTTTCTTCCGTGGTTTTGGCGCTCTTGAATCGCTGTTCCGCTTCCAGGTAATCGGGGCTGAGGTTCGCGGGCATGGCGTTCGGCGGCGACGAAACGATGAGCCGGAGAGTTATTATGCGACCTAGGGTCTGGGACTCGCAACGGGCGCGTGGCAGCTTGGCCCACGCCATAGGGCTGGCCTTCAGGCCGGCATAGCGGTGCCCGGCTAAAACTGGGGGCTACATCACGCGACGCGGAATCTCCGGACTCCTTCTTCGTCCAGGTCAATCCCCAGGCCGGGAGCGTCAGGGATGCGGAGGTAGCCGTCCTCGGCACGCAGCCGCTGCTGAGTAATCTTCTCGCGTAGCGTAGTCTCTTCTTCCGTCACAAACTCGACGATAAGCGCGTTGGGAATGGAATTGAGGAAATGCAGCGCGGCTGTGACGTTGATGTAGGTGGTGAAGCCGTGGTTGGCCACCACCAGGCCGCGGTCCTGGGTCAGGCTGGCGATCTTCATGGCTTCGGTAAAGCCGCCGCAGCGGGTCAGATCGATCTGCACAACGTCTATCTTGCCTTTGTCCATCAGCTCGAGGAAAGAGAAGCGATTGCTCTCCTCTTCTCCGGCGGCGATGCGAATCGAAGTGGCCTCGGAAAGTTTTCGGTATCCTTCGTAGTCGTCGGGGCTCAGCGGCTCTTCCAGCCAGAAGATATTGAATTCCTCGAAGGCGCGGGCGCGCTGCAGCGCCGTCTTCGCGTCCCAGACCAGACCAGCGTCGATGAGCAAGTCGGCATCGTCTCCCAGGCCCTTGCGGCCCTGGCGCACCAGGTCGACGTCAGTCTTGGCGTCGCGCCCCATGGGGGCCCAGCCGAACTTGACGGCGCTGAAGCCGCGGTCGCGGAAGCGCCGCGCCAGGTCGTGCGTGGCCTGGGGCGTGGAGCCGAACAACGAGCTAGCATAGCAGCGAAGCTTCTTGTGGAACCCGCCGCCCAACAGTTTCCACACGGGCAATCCCAGCGCTTTGCCCTTGATGTCCCACAGCGCCATGTCGATGCCGCTCATGGCGTGGATGCCGATGCCCCGTCGCCCGGCGTAGATGTTGGCGCGGTACATCTTGTGCCAGAGGTGCTCGGTTTCAAAAGGATCTTCGCCGCGAATGATTTCGCGCAGGCCCGAGGTCACGGTGTGGGAGAACGGGCCCTCGATTGCCCCCTTGACGGCGAGGGGAGACGAATCCACTTCCCCCAGCCCTGTGATGCCGGCATCGGTCGTAACTTTGACGATGAGGGCGTCCTGGCCGCTATCACACTGCTCCTTCACTTGGGGCTGGCGTAGATAGAGGGTCTCAACATCGGTGATTTTCATGCTTGCTCTCCCGGGAAATGAATTGCAGGCAGTCGCCGGGCGCTCATTCTAGCACGGCCCGCGCCAAGCGCTCACTCATCCCCAGCGCGGCCGGGGCCTGCGGGCATGCTATGATGGCGCGCGCACAGGCCGTATTCGGTCTAAGGGGGCAATCGTGACGCAGCGTCTGTTCGTGGTGGGGGCTTTCCTTCTGGTGCTCGCCGGGGATTCTTCCGGGCTGTGGGCCGAGCAGGTCGGAGCACATCGCAGCCTGTTACTCCAAGCGCCCGCGGGCACGCAGCCGGTCAGAATCAATCCAGCCGGCGAGACCGTCTTGCCCAACGGCCGGCTGATCACGCCGCTGGGAAAGCACGTGAAGGTTGCCCCGCATCCGTACGGGCTTGCCCTCAGTCCCGATGGCCGGACGCTGGTTACAGCGAACAGCGGCACCGCGCCTTTTTCGTTTTCGATCCTCACCAAACTCGCGAGCCGCGAGCCGCAGGTCGTCCAAATCCCGCCGCGTTCGGGGTCGCCCGATGCCGGGCCCGACAGCGTCTTTCTGGGGGTAGCGATTGCGCCCGACAACCGCACGCTTTATCTCGCCGAGGGCAACAACGGGCGAGTGGGAATCTTCGACCTGATCACTCATCAGCGCCTGGGTTCGCTCCGCCTCGATGGAACGTTTCAGGGGAAGGTCTTCACCAACAGCCTGAGTGGCGAACTCAAGCTCTCGCCTGACGGCCGCCGCTTGGTGGTTCTGGATCTCGCCCATTTCCGCCTGGTGATCTTCGAGGTGCCGTCGCAGCAAATCCTTTCGAGCCTTCCCGTGGGCCGCATGCCCTTCGGTTTGGCCCTCTCTCCGGACGGGCAGCGGGCCTACGTGTCCAACGTCGGCATGTTCCATTACACGCTCGTCCCCGGCTATGACCCGAGGGATGCTCGGCACACAGGTCTGGATTTTCCCGCCTTTGGCTTTCCCTCCCAGGAGGCCGAAAAAGGAACCACGGTGAACGGGAAGCAGATCCCCGGCCTCGGCAACCCGAATGTCCCCGAGTCAAATTCTCTCTGGGTGATCGATATTCGGGACGCGGCGCAGCCGCAGGTGATAGCCAAGATCAGGACGGGAATTCCTGTGGGAGAGGAATCTGTCGGTGGCAGCAGCCCGGGCGCGGTGGTGGCGGGCCGCAGAAAGGTTTTCGTCAGCAACGCAAACCAGGACAGCATCACCATTATTAATGCCCGTACGAATCGTGTGGAGAAGACGGTCGTGCTCAGGCCCGCGGCGTCGGTGGAGGGGCTGGGTGGCGTGCTTCCCTTTGGCTTGACGCTGAGCCCTGACGAAGAGGTGCTGTACGTAGCCTGCGCAGGCATCAATGCTGTGGCAATGCTCGATGCGAAGACCGGGATGGTCAAGTCATATCTGCCCACGGCGTGGTTTCCGGTCCGCGTGGCCGTAAGTCCCGACGGCAACACACTCTATGTCGCTAACGCCAAGGGCTTCGGGGCTGGACCCAATGGCGGCCCGGACTTCCACGCCGGGCCGGAAGGCACTTACGTCGGGGATATCACAAAGGGAGTCGTCTCGATCGTTAAGCTCTCTGCATCCTCGCGCGGGCGCAAGCCGCCGCCGCGCAAGGGAACGGCCGCCCCCGTAATAGCGCGCCCTTTCGCCCCCGAGGTCGAAACCGCCCGCGTCATGCGGAACAACGGCTTCGTAGCTCTTGCTGCGGGTGCGCTGCGGAAGGCGGATTTTCCCATCCCCCCGCCCGGCCAGGCGAGCACCAAGATTCGTCATGTCGTTTTCATTGTGAAAGAGAACCGCACCTTTGACGAAGTGTTTGCCGACATGGCCGGCCCCAGCAGCGACATCGCAGGTGAACCGAGTTTGGCCCGTTACGGCGAGGACGCGGAGGTGAAAGGTAAGGGCGAGCCGACCGTGGAGCACGCGCGCGTGACTCCCAATCACCACGCCCTGGCGCGCCGCTTTGCCTTTAGTGACAACTTCTATGTGGACTCCGACGTTTCGGTGGATGGCCATCACTGGCTGGTGGGGAATTACCCAAACGAACTGGTCGAAGCTACCTGGCCGCCGGCTTACGGAGACCGGTTTGAGTTCCGGGCCGATCCGGAAGCTCCCGGGCGCCTGATAATTGGCGGAGCCTCGCCGCGGCCGGAGGATTACCTGGAAGCGGGGTCGCTCTGGGAACATCTGGCGCGTCACCAGGTGAGCTTCCGTAACTACGGCGAGGGGTTTGACTTGCCGGGGGGAGAAGGCGGAGAGGGCCTGCAACCTACCGGACTGCGCGAGTCCGTCAACGTCCCGATGCCGAAGGCGCTGTTTGAGAACACTTCACGCGCCTATCCCACTTTCAACACGTCGATCTCTGACCAGTACCGCCTGGAGCAGTTTCAGCACGAATTCCAGGTTCGGTATTTGAGCGGCAAGGAGCCGCTGCCCCAATTCCTTTACATCTGGCTGCCGAATGACCACACGGCTGAGCCTCGGCCGGAGGATGGATTCCGCTATCACGCCTCTTACGTCGCCGATAACGACTTGGCGCTGGGGAAGTTGGTGGAACTGTTCTCCCACAGCCCGTTCTGGAAGGACATGGCGGTCTTCGTCACCGAGGACGATGCGCAGGACGGCCGCGACCACGTGGACGCCCACCGCAGCCTGCTGCTGGTCGCGAGCCCCTATGCGCGCCGCGGCGTCTCGCACGTCCACACCAGCATGGCCAGCATTCTGAAGACCTTTGACCTGATTTTCGGCTTGCCGCCCTTGAACCAATATGACGCGGCGGCTAGCGATTTGGCCGACATGTTCGCAGACCAGCCGGACTTCACACCTTATGAGGCGTTGCCTTCTGACACGCGGATTTTCGATCCGGCGAAAGTGGTCGAACCGGGCCTGGAGATGCGGGCTCGCCCCGCGCCGCCTTCCGAACCGCTCGACGACCCGGCCACCATCCGCCGGCGGATGCGTGAGCGGCTCACTGAGCAGGATGATGATTAGGGCGCCGAGAGCGGTGTGTTTGTCGGGTCTTGGCGCATCGTGTACAATGGCTTTCTCGGGCTTGGCCACAGACTGCGCCCCAGGAGAATCGCGTCGCTTCGGCGACCTGTAATGTCCCGTCTTCTCGAGCAACTGAATCCCCGACAACGCGAGGCCGTCGAACTTACCGAAGGGCCGCTCCTCATTCTGGCGGGCGCGGGCAGCGGGAAGACGCGCGTCATCACCTATCGCATCGCCTACTTAATTGAGGCCAAGCAAGTTCCCCCGGACAGCATCCTGGCCGTCACCTTCACCAACAAGGCCGCGGACCAGATGAAGGAACGGGTGGCGCACCTGCTCGCCCGGGATTTCCAGGTTTGGCCGCACATCTCCACCTTTCATTCGTTTTGCGCCCGCGTGTTGCGGCGCCACGGCGAACGGCTCGGGTACAGCCGGGACTTTTCCATCTACGACGAAGACGACCAGCAGCGGGTGGTGAAGGGCTGCATCCAGGACCTTGGTTTGAGCGAGCAGATGGGCTCGCCCCGCAGCGTGCTGGCCCGGATCAGTTACGCCAAGAACCGAGGCGTCACTCCCGAGGAACTCTACCGGGACGCGGTAGATCCGACGGGCGAGAAACTGGCATCGGTCTTCGAGCGCTATGAAGGCAAGCTCCGCCTGGCCAACGCCCTCGACTTCGACGATCTGCTGCTCAAGGCCGGGGAGCTCTTCTACCAGGCGCCGGACGTCTGCGAGGATTACAACCGGCGCTTCCGCTACGTCCTGGTGGACGAGTACCAGGACACCAACCGCATCCAGTACCAGTTGATCCGGCAACTGACGCTGGCGCAGCAGAACCTCTGCGTGGTCGGGGACGAAGACCAGTCCATCTACCGCTGGCGTGGCGCCGACATTGAAAACATCCTTAGCTTTGAGAAAGACTATCCCCAGACGCGGATCATTCGCCTCGAGCAGAACTACCGTTCCACGCAAGTGATCCTCGACGCCGCCACGGCGGTGGTCAGCCGCAACGTGGCTCGCAAGGGAAAGGTCCTGTGGACGGACCGCGCGGGCGGCCAGCGCGTGGGTTTGTTCGAAGCGCAGGATGCGGAAGAGGAAGCCCTCTTCGTGGCCGCGGAGATTCAGAGCGCGCTGGCATCGGGCGAGCAGGAAAGCATCGCCGTGCTCTACCGTACCAACGCCCAGTCGCGTCTGCTGGAAGAGGCGCTGCGGCGTTACGAGATCCATTACCGCGTGGTGGGCGGCTTCAGCTTCTACGCCCGGGCGGAAATCAAAGACGTGCTGGCGTACGCACGCCTGGTGAATAATCTGCCGGACTCCGCGGCGTTTCTGCGCGTGGTGAACGTGCCGGCGCGGGGGATTGGCGAAGCCGCGCTGGAGGCTCTCGAAGCCGCGGCACGCCGGGCCAACCTTAGTCTGTGGGAAACGTTGGAGCAGGAAGTCGCCGCCAAGCGCTTGCCCGCGCGCACGCTGAAAGCCCTGGAGGGCTTCCATGCGCTGATGCGGGAGTTGGTTGCCGACCGCGCGCGCCTTTCCATGAGTGAGTTTCTCCGGGGCCTTTTGGAGCGCACGGGTTACCTGGCGATGTTGCGCGCGGAGAACACGCCGGAGGCCGAAAGCCGGATGGAGAACCTCCAGGAACTGGTCAATGCCGCGGCGGAAGCGGAGGAGCGGGGTGAAACCCTGCGGGAGTTTCTGGACCGCGCCGCGCTGGTCTCCGAGACCGACGACTACGACGAACGAGCGCGCGTCACGCTCATGACCCTCCACAGCGCCAAAGGCCTGGAGTTCTCCACGGTCTTCCTGGTGGGCCTGGAGGAAGGACTGTTACCGCACAAGCTCGCGCTGGAGGACGACGCCGGGCTCGAGGAGGAGCGGCGGCTTTGTTATGTGGGTATGACGCGCGCCAGGGACCGCCTGATCCTCGCCTGGGCCCGCGCACGCCGTTCTTTCGCGCGCGAGTCCTTTGAGGCCGCCCGGGCGTCGCGCTTCCTGAGGGAGGTTCCTGCTGAACTCGTGGAGTCCCTGAGCCCCGCGATGCTCGGCACCAAGCCGCGCATCTTGTGGGAGAATGCCGTGAATTCCGTGGCCGGCGTGGATCGCTTTCTTCGCGAGCGCGGCCGAGCGGGAAGAACGCGGCCGACCTCGGCTGGCCTAAAGGTCGCGGCTAAGCCCAGCGCTGGCCGCTGGAGACTCGGGATGCAGGTGCGGCACCCGAAGTTCGGCCTGGGAACTGTGCTAGAGTGCGAGGGCGAAGGTGAGGATACGAAATTGACGGTCAGCTTTCCGGGCTACGGAAAAGTGAAGCTGGTGGAACGCTACGCCCTTCTGGAGAAGGCGTAATTTCAGAACGGACGGAACATTCATGGACACGCGAAAAATCAAGGACCGGGCGGAACGCAAGCGACTCAAGCGCGAAGCGCGCAAGAAGCGACCGCCCAAACCCAAGCAAACAGAGCCCCGCGGCTCCCGCAAGCCCAAGGTGAAGAAGAAGGGATCGGGCGTGCCGCCGCGGCGGTAAAAGAACAGTGACAAGTGATAAGTGACGAGTGACAAGCCGGCCGAGCGGCCGCCAGCGCCTTACTCGTCACTTGTCACTCGTCACTTCTTTTATGGCGAGTCAACTGTTTCGCACCAAGAGCATCGACCGGCTGGTGGCTGAGGCCGACCGGCCAGACCATCGGCTGCGGAAGAGCCTGGGGCCGTGGTCTCTGACCGCCCTGGGCATCGGGGCGATCATCGGCACGGGCATCTTCGTCCTCACCGGCACCGCCGCCGCGGGTGAAGTTCTGCTCGTTCCCTCGATCTGGAAAGCGCCCCTGCTCGATCTTCTCCTGCACGGCGGAAATGCCGTGGGAATGGCCGGGCGGCCCGGCGCAGGGCCCGGTATCGCTCTCTCGTTCTTGCTCGTGGCCGTGGTGTGCGCGCTGGCCGGCCTCTGTTATGCGGAACTGGCCGCGATGATTCCCGTCGCCGGCAGCGCCTACACGTACACTTACGCCACGCTCGGCGAGCTTGTGGCCTGGATCATTGGCTGGGATCTGATCCTGGAATATGCCGTGAGCAACATGGCCGTGGCCGTGGGATTTTCGGCGTACGTCGACAACCTGCTGCAGGGTTTCGGCTGGAAGTTGCCCCGAGAATTCATGGGCCCCATGTTTGTCTCCGGGCAGCCCACCGGAGCCTATTTCAATCTCCCGGGCTTCCTTATCGTGATGCTGATCACGGTGGTCCTGGTAATCGGCATTCGGGAGAGCGCGGGCGCGAACAACTTCATGGTGACGGTGAAGATCGTGGCGATCTTGGTCTTCATCTTTGCTGCCTCCCGCCACGTGGAGGCTTGCAATTGGCGGCCTTTTATGCCCAACGGCTGGCAGGGGGTACTGACCGGCGGGGCTATTGTCTTCTTTACCTACATCGGCTTTGATTCGGTCTCCACGGCCGCCGAAGAGTGCCGGAAGCCCCAGCGAGATGTGCCGTTTGGAATCATCGCGTCGCTGATTATCTGCGCCATTCTCTATGTCTCGGTCGCCGTGGTGCTGACCGGCATCCAGCACTGGGAGTCGCTGCGCAATGCCGCGCCGGTGGCCAAGGCCCTGGAGGCCATCGGACTTAACGGGGTCCGACGCTGGGTCACTCTCGGCGCCCTGACAGGGATGATCAGTTCGCTCCTGGTCTTCCAATTGGGGCAGGCGCGCGTCTGGTTCGCCATGTCGCGCGATGGACTGCTGCCGCGCGCGTTCTCCCGGGTGCACCCGCGGTTCCGCACGCCCCATATCAGCACTTGGGCAGCAGGGTTGTTCGTTGCCATCCCCGCGGGCATCTTCGACATCGGCACGCTGGCGGATCTCTCCAATATCGGCACACTCTGCGCCTTTCTCTTGGTTTCGTTGGGTGTCCTGATCCTTCGCCGGAAACAGCCTGACCGCCCGCGAGCCTTCCGCACGCCCTGGGTTCCAGTCGTCCCCATACTTTCCATTCTTTGCTGCTTGGTTCTGATGGCCAGTCTGCCGCTCGAAACGTGGGCGCGATTTTTGGTGTGGCTGGCGATTGGCCTTGTGGTTTACTTCAGCTACAGCAAGAAGCGGAGTGAATTTGGGGGTTCGCCGCAGGCGGGCACGCCGGGCGATCCCGCTGTGCCGGGTGCGTGAAGCAGGGGCAATAACTTTCTGAAAGTCTCGGCGCCCTTATGCATTTCTCGCCTCGCTTGGCCGTTAGCGTTGCGTAGGATCATCCCCCCAGCGACTTGGCGGCGACAGTCGGGCGGAATTTGAGTATAATTTCTGGGGCCGCTTTGCTTGCACCGAGCTGACAGTGATGACATCTGCTGAGCCTGCGCGCGACCTGAAACTCAAATCGGCGGCAAGATTTCTGCTTGTATCTCTTGGGCTGACTTTCCTCGTCGGGCTGACGGGGGGAACGGCCTTAGCCTGGGGTCCACCGGCCCACCGGCTGGTGAACAACTGGGCGGTGGAGACCCTCCCCCCCGAAATTCGCGGCTTCTTTGCAGCCAATCGCCAATTCCTCATCGACCACGCCAACGATCCCGCCGAGTGGATGAAGAAGGACCGGTACGAACGTAAGCGGCACTACCTGTATCTCGACAAGTATGGCATGTTCCCTTACCTCGACCTGCCTCACTCCTTCCAGCGCGCGGTGGAGAAGTTCGGTTCGGGTCGCATCAACCGGGACGGGGTGCTCCCCTGGCAAATCGGAGAATACAGCTTGCGGCTGACCAATTCCCTCAAGGCGCAGAAGTGGCATGAAGCCCGGCTCAACGCCGCCGCCCTGGCCCACTATGTGGCGGACGCGCACGACCCCTTGCACACCACCTCCAGCTACGACGGGCAGTTGACCGGGCAAACAGGACTGGCGTCCCGGTTCGGTGTGAGCCTCATCGAGCGTTATCAGGGCTTTTTTATTTTTCGCCCCGTACCCGCGGCGAACATCGACGATCCGACAGAGTATGCTTTTCAAGCCGTCCTGGAGGCGAACACCTGGGTCAATCAGATTGTGCTTTTCGACCGCCAAGCCGTGGAGGACTTTCGGGACTTCAACGACGACTACTTTGATCGCTTCTATTCGCAGGCCGGCTCCATCGTCGTGCGTGAAGTCAACGCGGCCGCCTACGACGCCGGTTCCTATTGGTACACCGCATGGCTCAACGCCGGGCGGCCCGCGCTGCCCAACCGGTAGCAGGATGGTTACCCGAGCTGAGCAGGCAGCAAGCAGAAAACAGTCGGCAGAAAGCAGAAGCACTCGGCCTTGAGGCTTTGCAGAATCCCTTTACCGGACGAAAAGGGCTTTGTGGGATGTGCGCCAGGAAAAAGGCGAAGACCCCAAGCAAGTGGTGGGCGGAAAGCTGGAAGGCGCGACATCTTCTTCCTGGGGTGAGGCAATCCGAAAACCGGCAAAATCGGCGTGCCTTGCGAATGGGTATCACTTGACGTGAGGAGAGGCCTTCGCCGGCGGCCTTCTGCGTACTGCCTACTGCTTTCTGCCTTCGTGACTCCATCCGACCGTGAACGCGACCAACACTCCGCTCACAGACTTCATCGCTCGCCTCCCCAAGGTGGAACTTCACCTCCACCTGGAGGGTAGCGTGCGGCCGGAGACTCTGCGGGAACTGGCGCGGACGAAGGGCTGGCTGAAAAGGATGGGGGCAGCGTATTGGGCCTGGAGACGCGCGCGGCAGTCCTACCGTTACGGGAGCTTCCGAAAATTCCTCCGGTCTTTCGGGGCGGCCACCCTGCTCCTGGAGACACCCGAGGATTATGCGCTTGCCACGCGGCGGCTGGTGGAGTGGCTGGGCAGGCAAAACGTGAGGTACGCCGAGGTCACCCTTTCCGCGGGTGTCATTCTCTGGAAAAAGCAATCGGTGGAGGCGGTCTTCGACGCCGTCTCCGCCGCGGCCGCCGAGGTGCACGGGCGCACGGGCGTGCGCATCAACTGGATATTTGACGCCATCCGGCACTTTGGCGTCGCCCATGTGCGCGAGGTTCTTCGCTGGGCGGAGCGCTTCTGTTCGCGGGGCGTGGTGGCTCTGGGAATCGGCGGAGATGAAGCACGGGGTTCGGCGGGACTTTTCGCGGAGGTCTATGACGAGGCCCGCGGGGCGGGCCTCCACCGCACGGCGCATGCCGGGGAAGTAGGGGGGCCGGAAAGCATCCGCCAAGCCGTGGAATTGCTGGGCGCCGAGCGGATCGGCCATGGTCTGACCGCCGCCCGGGACCTCGCGGTGATGGCGCTGCTGCGGGAGCGCCGGATTCCGCTCGAGGTCTGCCTCACCAGCAATGTGGCCACCGGCATCCTGCGGCGGCTCGAGGATCATCCCCTGCGGCAATTCTTGGAGGGCGGCCTGGTGGTCACCTTGAACTCGGATGACCCGGCAATGTTCGGGACAAGCCTGACGGAGGAATTCCTGCTGGCCGCCAACCGCTTCGGCCTCACCCGTGACCAACTCGTCTGCCTGTCGGAAAACGCCATCCGGGCGACGTTCCTGCCGGCCACGGAACAGCAAGCGCTTTTACAGGACTTGGCTAAGGTTGCGGGAGTCCGCGGGGAATCTCACTGAGAGGCCGAGGCGCGCGAGATTGACGGCTCCAGGGCTTCGCGCACTTTTTTCGTCAACGTCTCGGTGAAGCTGGCGGGCTCCAGACCCAACTGGCGAAAGACCACGCGGCCCTCCGGATCGAGAATAAGCACGGTCGGGAGCGCGCGGACCCCGAGCAGTTGGTCCAGGCCCTGGGCGTAAACTACCGGAGCGGTCCACTTTTCCTCTTTGAGGAAATCGGGTACGACCGCGCGGTCTTCATCCACGTTCACGGCCAGAAAAGCCACGGCCGGGTTTTGATGGAAGGCCTCCATAACGCGCTCGAAGAGTTTTCCTTCCAGGCGGCAGGGCCCGCACCACGTTGCCCAGAAATCCATCACCACCACTTTGCCGCGATAATCGGCGAGCTTCACCTCGGAACCGTCGAGGCGCTGGAGAACAAATTCGAATAGGTCGCGCACCCCGGCGTTAGGTTTGCTGCCGGTCGCCAGGCGCGACTTGAGCGAGCGCATCAACTCGTCGTAGCGCGCGAGGATCAGATCGCCCAGGCCTTTCTCGGATTGATACTTCGCAACGTAGGCGCTTCCCAGTTTCTTGCGCAACAGGTCGCGACGCGCGGGGTCCAGGCTCTTGTCGGGGAAGGCAAAAGCCGTCGCGTAGGCGTCAATCGCGCGGTCGGTCTCGCCCCTCTTCGCGGCCGTATCGCCTAGTTGTTCCGCCACGGGCGCGGTTGGATAAGCTCCCAGGCTCGTCTCGTAATCGGCGATCGCTTTGTCCGTCTCCCCGGATTTGGCATAGACCTTCCCGCGAACGAAATAGGCGGTGGCGCGCATCAGAGCGCCGAGCTCAGCCCATTTCTCCTCCGATATATCCGGCGGTTTGGGCTCGGCGGCCAGCTTTTCGGCGCGGGCGATGAATCGGGTCGCATAGCCGATGGCCTTCTCGCGGCTTGCCGGGTCGTTTTGGCGGTCCAGGAGGTCCACAAGGGCGCTGAGCAGGTCGGGGTCGTCCGGGTCCAACTCCAGCAACTTCTCCGCAGTGGCCGCCGCCTTGCGCGGGTCATTAGCTTGCAGGGCTTGTTTGTAAATGGTACGGAGCACTTGTTCACGCCGCGGGCTGTTCGGAAATCGCGCGAGGAATTCTTCCAGGCTCTTGATTAGCGCCTGCGGGTCGTTGGCCGATACCGCCAAAGCTTTCTCGAGGGCTTCGGACTCCTCCTGCGCGGGCGAGGAAGGCCGCTTCTCCTTACTCGCCTCCGAGGCCGAGGAAGGCACTTTCTTCGCGGCGGGCTTCTCCTCCTGCGCCGGGCCTGCGCGCGACCCCCCAAGGATTGCCAGGCAGGAGAGGATCGCCAGGAGCAGAAGCTTGCCTGCCAGGCTGCGGGCGCTGGTCAAAAACATAATCTCCTTGTTGACTTTCTTAATGTAGAAACCTGCTCGCGGTGGGTCAAGGGAATTCGCGCGCCCGGTCTTTCCGCGCGATGGCTGCTATAATCGTGGGTGTGAAAAAGCAGGGGCATGTGAGGCCCCTGAAGTCGTGAAAGGTGTCTGGGATGACCGTGCCACTCCGCGCAATTTTCTTTGATGCTGGCAACACGCTGATCTATCCCCGCGTCGAGGAGTTGGCGGCGGATTTGACCAGGCAGGGATATCCGGCCTCCGCTGAGGATTTCTACGCGGCCGAGCGCGCGGGAAAGCAGAAGCTCGATGAATGGCTATGGCCGCAGATTCGCCAGGGCGTCGTGCCGCGGACCATCGACCATTACTATTGGGGCGAGTACCTCAAGGCGCTCGTCGAAAGGCTTGGGGTCCCAGGGCCGGAGCGTTTGCCGATGATGCAGCGCGTCGCCGAGGGTTTCCGCGACATCACGTGTTGGTCGAAGGTCTTGCCCGAAACGCCGCCGTTTCTGGAAGCTCTGCGCGCGCAGGGCTACTTTCTGGGCGTCATCTCCAACTCCATCGGCACGATGGAAGAGCAACTCGGGCGCGTCGGATTGGCCCGGTACTTTGATACGGTTCTGGATTCCGCCCTTGTGGGTGTCGAGAAGCCCCACCCGGAAATCTTCCAGATTGCTCTCAGCCGTGCCAAAGTTGCGCCTGCCGAAACCCTGTTCGTGGGCGATACCAACGC
>Ga0315282_10012110_pt1 | contig 13256 bp, 12 predicted proteins | sample YL17G07_20_MG_FD_203693 | JGI IMG/M metagenome (GOLD analysis project Ga0315282, IMG submission 203693) | Sediment microbial communities from Yellowstone Lake, YNP, Wyoming, USA - YL17G07_20 | ecosystem: Environmental > Aquatic > Freshwater > Lake > Sediment | place: USA: Wyoming | collected...
AGATGCCCGTCATCTGCGAACAGAACGACGTCGGACTGAAGCACAAGGACGACAAGATTATTGTGGCCTGGATGCACGGCGACGAACCGGACAACGCGCAGTCGCTGCCGGGCGGCAAGGGCTACGGCCCGCCAATTCTCCCCGCGAAGATCGTTGAGGACTACAACCGGATCAAGGCCGCCGACCCGACGCGCCCCGTCATACTCAACCTCGGCCAGGGCGTCGCCTGGGACCGCTGGTATGGCCGCGGCGTGCGCACCAATAAGCCGGAAGACTACCCGGAGTACATCAAGGGCGGCGACATCGTCTCCTTCGACATCTACCCCGTCGTGCACGACAACAAGGAAATCGCCGGCAACCTGTGGTTTGTGCCCAAGGGCGTCGAGCGCCTGCGGCAGTGGTCCAACGATCGGAAGATCGTCTGGAACTGCATCGAGTGCACGCGCATCGGCAACGTGGCCCGCAAGCCGACGCCGCAGGAAGTGAAGACTGAGGTGTGGATGTCGCTGCTCCACGGTTCCCGCGGCCTCATCTACTTTTCGCACCAGTTCAAGCCGACGTTCATCGAAGCCGGCATGCTGGCCGACGCGGAGATGGCGCAGGGCATCAAGGCGCTCAACAGCCAGATCATGGAACTCGCCCCGGTGTTGAACAGTCCCGAGGCCAAGGACGCCGCCACGGTGGAGTCGTCGAGCACGCTCGTCCCCGTGGCAATGACCGCCCGCCGGCACGGCGGCGCGACATACGTCTTCGCCGTCGCCATGCGCAATAAGGAGGTCGAGGCCACGTTCACGCTGCCCGCCGTGAAGGACAAGGCTGCGGTCGAAGTGCTCGGCGAAAACCGCAAGCTCGACGCCGCCGGCGGCAAGTTCAAGGACGACTTCAAAGGCTACGACGTCCACCTCTACAAGGTCACGCCTTAGCCTGGGCTATTCACCACAGAGGCACGAAGAACAACGCTGAAGGATGAATGATGAATGATGAACAACGGCCGTTCATTCATCATTCATAATTGTCCGTTCTCTGTATTACTAAACCGTTCCTTTCCTCTCCTGGCGCGAGGATTCCATCTGGTTTGCTCGTTGCTGTTCCGAAACCCGAAACCCGAAACCCGATACCCTGAACCCTGAACCCTTGAGTCAGCGCGCGGTGTACAGCAGGTACAGTCCGCCCATCATCACCAGCACGCCGCAGACGCGCCGCAGCGCCGTCGCGCCGCGTGAGGCTTCGTCCCAGTTCAGGTAGCGCTGCACGGTGCTGGTGAAGGTCCCGGCCAGGACGAACACCAGACAGTGGCCGCTGCCGTACGCGAGCAGCAGCGCGACGGCATACGGCGCCTGCGTGCGCGCGATCTTCAGCGCCACCGCCAGCGGCGCGGCCATGAACGCGAACGCGCACGGCCCCAGCGCGATGCCAAACACCAGGCCCATGAGGAACGCCGCCAGCAGGCCTCTCCTCTTCCAGGTGAGTTGGCCCGGACCGGACCACGGCGCGGGCAGCACGCCCACGAGATGCAGGCCCGCCGCGAAGAGGAAGAGCGCAACCACGTAGTTCGCCCACGCGCCGGCATCGCCCAGCATGCGGCCCGCGGCTGCGGTGATCCCCGCCAGCAGGGCGATGGTGGCAAGAATGCCGAGCGCGAAGAGCAGCGCGACGAGAAAAGCGCGCCGGAGCGACGCGCGGCCCTGCGCGTCAATGAACGCCACCAGCAGCGGAATGCTCGCCAGATGGCATGGACTGAGGAGGATGCTGAGCACGCCCCAGACAAATGCCGCGGCCAGCGCAAGGGCGGCCTGGCCTTCCACGGCGCGCGTCAGAGCGGAGAAGAGTTCCTGCATGTACGGCGTTTCCGGCGCTGCGCCGGCGCATGGTCCGCCGCGGCGACCCTATTGTGCCGCGGCCGCGCTCAGGTCAAAGCCCAGTTCCTTCCATTTCGCAACAATGTCGTCCTTGCCGAAGAAGCCTTCGTGTCTGAAGAGTTCCTTGCCGGCACGATCGTAGAAGATCTGGGTGGGGATCATCGTGAGGCCGTATCTGTCAAAGGCCTCCTCGTGCTCGTTGAGGTCTATGTACTCAACCTGCAGCCGTCCCTTGTACGTCTTCTCGAGGTCCGCCAACACGGGCGTCATCATTTTGCACGGCGTTCATGTGCCGCGGCCCAGGTCCACAAGCCGCGGTATCGTGGCGACGGGCTTGGTGTCGGCCACAACCGGAGCCGGCGCCGCCGCTGGCGCGGCGGGAAGCTGCGCGCGCTCCCGGCGCTTCAGGTACACGACAGCCCCTGCGGCCAGGATCAGCGCCACCACAATGGCCACCCTGACCCCGCCGCTCAGCCCGCCCGCGTTGCTCGTTCCGGAATCGCCAGCCATGGTGTTCTCTCCCTCAACTCCCTCGCATTATACCAGCAACTTCTGGATTTCCTCGGGCGACGGCACTTTGCCGACCGCCTTCACCGCGCCGTCAACAGCCAGCGCCGGCGTCATCATCACGCCGAACTTCATGATCTCGGCGATCTCCGTCACCTTGACCAACTCGTACTCGATGCCGAGCGCCTTCGCGGCGGCAGCGGCGTTTTCGGCGAGCTTCTTGCACTTGGGGCACCCGACACCGAGGACCTGCAGCTTCTTCACGGCCAGCCTCCTTCCGGCGCGTCCGGACTATATGGCGACACCGCCGCACAATCAAGCGGGCGCGCTTTCGCGCGCCCGGAGACGGCCGGACCTCGCTGCCGGCTTTCCGCCGCCTACTTCGCGATAAACTCGTGGAACAGCGCGTGCGTCAGGTGCAGCACGCGCAAGGGGTCCTGGGACGGCGCAAGCTCCAGCGAGAAGTAGCCTTCGTAATTCGTGTCGCGCAGCCTGCGCAGGAACTTCTTGTACGGGAAGTGCGGATCCAGCAGGTCGTGCAGGTGCACGTGCCCGACGCTCGGCCGTATGATGTCGAAGACGCGGTCGAAATCCTCCGGCGGCGTATTGCCGGGCTGGCTGTTGTGTATCAGGTAACAGCGCGGGTGATTGACGCGCTTGACGACCTCCAGCGCGTCCTCCCAGTTGGTAAAGCTCCCGTGCATCTCGAAGCCGATGTCCACGCCCAGGCCGGCGGAATAGTGCACGATCTCGGTGAGCGCGTTGGCGATGCGCGCGATGGTCCACGCCTTCGGCTCGCTCTCGTGCAGCTTGTCGCCAAGGCAGCGCAGCCGCGGCGCGCCGATGTCCACCGCCAGCAGCACGTACTGCTTGGTGCGCGCCACCGCTTCCTTCACCTGCGCGACGTTGGGCGAATCGTAGACTTCGGTGATGGCCAGTCCCGCGCTGTGAACGCCGTTATCTGCAAAAATCTTGCGGGCCTTCTTGGCCTCGGCGGCCTGCATGTCCAGGCCGACCTTCTGCTTGTAGGACGGCTCGGCGAAGAACTCGAAGCTCTCCATCCGGCCTTCCTTGCACATCTTCGCCGTCGTCTCGATGTCCCAGTCCTTGGCGAGCTGGTATGCCATCAGGCCGAGATGCATGGTGGACCCCCCCATTCCTGCTCCTGCGCGACTGTGGTCGTAAAGCTCCAGAATCGTAGGATTCGGAACTCAAAAGTCAAAATTCAAAATGGGAAAGGGCGCTGTGCCGGCCTTCCGGCCGGTGCCGTGCGCCCCGGGAACCTCGGCGCCCGGGGCCGGAAGCCGGCGGCCCGCAGGCAACGGAGTACCGGCCTATTTCTTGTCCGCGCCGCCGAAGAAATCGTCCAGCGCCTGCTCCGCGGCCTTGCCGTAGTCCTGGCTCAGCGCGACGACCTTGTCCTTGTTGCGCTCGACGGATCTGACCAGCGCCTCGGAGAGCTTCTGCGTCAGCTCTTCGGCATACAGCCGCACCATGCCCAGCGTGGTACGGTCGTCGAAGATCACCACCACCAGCGCGCGTTCCGCCACCAGACCGATGTGGATGTTCTCGCTCTTGCCCTGGTGGAAGAGCACGGAGAACTCCGTCTCGCCCAGAAGCTGCGCGACCTGCTTCGTCGCCGCGAACGAGCCGGCCACGAGGGCCGCGATGGAATCGGTGTTGAAGGACTTGGTGAAGCCCTTCTTGGTGACGAGGTGGCCTTCCTTGTCAATCAGCAGCGCGCACTTGGCCTGCGAGCGCTCAAGGAAGTCCGCGAGGATCTTGTTGATCTCCTCGATGTCCTGTTCATAGAACACCAAGCGCGCCTGCCGCATCTTCTCGCTGAATTCGGCCATAACCCTTCTCCTCAGAACACCCAGTGTAACAAGACGGCGGCGCCTGCCAACAAGATTCCGGCGGCAATGACGAGCCTTCTGAAACAGCCCTTCTTCTTCGGCGCGGGCGCGCCTTCCGGGGCAGGCGTGGGCTCGGCGCCCTCCGGCGCCGGCGCTGCGCTTGGGGCGCTGGACGCAGCAGGCCCCGGGGCCTGCTGCCGTTTGATCTCCGCCATGCGTTCCTTGAAAATATCGGTCTTCGACCTCCACGCTGGTTCCGCTGGCGGCGCCCCAGCCTGCGCTGCCGCAGCAACCAGCGGCGGGGGCGGCGGTGGCGGCGGTGGTGAAAAAGGAGGTGGTGGCGCAACCGCGGCAACTCGTGGCGGTGGCGGCGGTGGCGGTGGCGGTGGCGGTGGTGCAACCGCAGCAACTCGTGGCGGTGGCGGCGGTGCGACCGCGGCAACTCGCGGCGGTGGTGGCGGCGGCGGTGGTGGCGGTGGTCCAACCGCAGCAACTCGCGGCGGCGGTGGCGGCGGCGGGGGTGGCGGTGGTCCAACCGCAGCAACTCGCGGCGGCGGTGGTGGTGGCGCGGTTCGCCCCGCTGCGGCCGCCGGCGACTTGCTCACCGCCGATATCTGCCGCGCGGGCGCCGTGGCCTTCTTGCCGTCCTCGGCGTAGCCCCACTCGCGGTTAACCTGCTTGATGACCTGTTGTGAGATGACCTTGAGGGTCTGGAAGACGCCGTCGCCGTTGATGGCAATCGCCTCGACGTGGGGCCAGTTGTTGCGGTTCAGCTTCGCGTTCATGTCTTCGACCGGCATGGCGTTGGGCAGATCGCGCTTGTTGAACTGCAGCACCAGGGGCATGGTGTTGATGTCGAGGTTGTTCTCACGCAGATTCTTGGCCAGGTTGTCGAGCGACTCGATGTTCTCGGTAATCAGGTCGGGGTTTGAGTCGGCCACGAAGACGACGCCGTCGCAGCCTTCCAGCACCAGCTTGCGGGTCGCGTCGTAGAACACCTGGCCAGGGACGGTGTAGAGCTGAAACTTGGTCCGCATACCCGCGACGGTGCCGAGGTCGAGCGGCAGGAAGTCGAAGTACAGCGTGCGGTCCGTCTCGGTGGCGATGGAGACGAGTTCGCCCGTCGAGTTCTGGGGCGCCTTGGCGTGGACGACCTGCAGGTTGGTTGTCTTGCCGCAACGGCCAGGGCCGTAATAAACCAGTTTGCAGTTGACCTCGCGCAAACCGATGATGCGTGCCATGCCGGCGCCTCTCTCCCTCGTCAGCGCCAAGACCCACTCCGCGGCCTTGGTGTCTAGCGCGTGTAATCTTCTATATGCAGCCTGTCAAGTCAACGTGTAAAACGCACGAACCGCGGGCACATCGCAGCGGCACACGGGCAGCAGAGCCGTGCTGCACTTTCCATCAGACGCGCCGCGCGTGCAGATACCGCGGCAGTTTCGCGTCGTCCGCCGTGATCTCGATGCTGTCGTAGCCGCCGCTTTCCTGGGCGAGTCTGCGCACGCCGTCCGTCTGGTTGAGACCAAGTTCCATGCCCAGCCAGCCGCCGGGCTTGAGCCAAGCCGGGGCTTCCGCGAGGATCCGCCCGACGATGGACAGCGCGCCGCCTTGGGCGTAGAGCGCCTCCGCCGGCTCGTGGTCGCGGACTTCCGCTTGCAGCGTCTCGCGGGCCGCGGGGTCAACGTACGGCGGGTTGGCCACCAGCAGGTCGAACGTGCCCTTCTCCTCCGGCGGCAGCGCGCCGAAAAGGTCGCCCTGCCGAAACGTCACGCGGCCTTCGAGCTTCAGGGCGCGGGCATTCTCTTCGGCCACTGCCAGCGCCGAAGCCGAGATATCCGCGGCCGCCACTGCCGCGCGCGGCTCCTTCGCCGCGATGTACAGCGCCAGGCAGCCGGAACCCGTGCACATATCCGCCACACGCACATCGCCCGAACGCTCTAGCGCGAACTCCTTCGCGCGTTCCACGGCCCACAGTGCGAGGATCTCAGTCTCCGGACGCGGGATCAGCACCGCCGGGCCGACTTTCAGCCGCAGGTCAAGGAACTGCGCGTGGCCCACAATGTACGCCAGCGGCTCGCGGTTCTCGCCGCGCCGTCTGACGTAGTCGCGGTACTGCGCGAGTTTCTCCTGCGGGACCGCCTTCTCGAAATCCACATAGAGCCGGATGCGCGGGCAGTCCAGAACGTCGGCCAGCAACAGTTCGGCCTCGAGACGCGGGCTGGCGATGCCTTTCTTCTGGAAGTACCCGGTGGTCCACTTGATCAGGTCGAGCGGCGTCCAGACGCGGGGCGCGGGAGAGGCCGGGGCTGGGACATCCTGTATCCGGGCGTGCATCTGCGCAGCAGCCCCATCCCTCATCACACAGGCCGTGAAGAACGCGAAGATCTGGCAGCCTGAACCGCCACGTCGCGCCCGGCGTGACTATAGACTCCGGCGCCCGCAGGCTTCGGCGGCGGATGCTTCTTCACGTACAGGCATTCTCCCGCCAGCGGGCAGCGTTCGCACGCCGGCGCGGTGGCGTGGCAGGTGTCCGTGCCGTGCTGGTACAGCAGCCCGTGCGCCCGGGTCAGCCATTCGGCGCTGCGCGGCCCCTGGCTTTCCAGGGCCTTCTGCAGCGCCCGGTACGTCTTGTCATCCAGCTCTTTCTCGGATTTCGCCTTGGCGAGTCCCAGCCGGGTAACCACGCGTGCCACGCGCGTCTCCACCGGGAAAACCGGGAAGCCGCCGCCGTAGAGCAGCAGGAAATCGGCAAACGCGTGCGGCTTCCGGAGGTCGGTTTCGAGGAACTTTCGCGCCTCGGCCAGCGGCTTCTTGAAAACCCTGCCGAAGTCCTGGCCGCATTTCTCCTCGATACTGTCCGCATACGCGTACAGGTCTTTCGCGCGCGCGTCCTCGTAGGGCCCGGCCATCTGGCAGATGAGGGCCAGCTTGTCCGCGGCAAGGTCCAACAGCATGCCGGGCGAGGTGCCCTTGGCGCGCCGCAACGCTTCGTACGCCCGTGCCTGCCCGTTCCGTTTGGCGTGCTGGCCAAGGATGAGCCAGGCGCCCAGCACGAACGGGTCGCGCAGCTCGGTCAGCTCGCTCTTCTTACCGTCGGCCTCACACCGCTTGGCCAACACCTCGACGATCTTGTGCAGTCGCTTGCCGGCAGGCATGTGTCGGTCCCTGGCTCCCTCGCTCCGCGGCCATGGCAGGGCAGGCGTTCCGGATTGCCCCGCACATACTGAATATCGCCGCTACTTCGCCGGCGCAATGCTGGCCTTGCCCGCGCTCCGGCGCAATTCCTCCAGCTTGCCGACCAGGTCGTCCAGCCGGCCGTCCAGCACTTCCTGTATCGGCCAGTTCTTGTCGTCACCTTCAAGCCGATGGTCCGTCAATCGGCCCTGCGGAAAGTTGTACGTCCGCACCCGCTCGCTGCGGTCGCCCGAGCCGATCTGGCCGAGGCGCTGGTCCGACCGCGCCTTTTCCGCTTCCGCCTTTCTAAGGGCATACAGTTTGGAACGCAAGATCTGCCACGCCCGCGCCTTGTTCTGCGCCGCGCTGCGAGTCTCCATGCAGTGCACGATGATGCCGGTCGGGAGGTGCGTCAACTGGCACTGCGTGGCCACCTTGTTGACGTTCTGCCCGCCCGGCCCGCCGGCCGCGCAGAAGGTCTCGCGCACGTCCTTGGGGTCTACCTGAATGTCCACTTCCTCGGCCTCGGGCAGCACCGCGACGCGCGCCATGCTGGTGTGAATGCGCCCCTGCGCCTCCGTCTTGGGCACGCGCTGCACGCGGTGCCCGCCGCCTTCGTACCGGAACCTGCCGAATGCCCCCTCGCCTTCGACGCGGAAGACGGCCTCCTTCAGCCCGCCCATCTCCGCCGGCGAACTCTCCAATTCGGTCATCTTCCAGCCGTGCGCCGCGGCGTACTTGCGGTACATCTCGTACAGGTCCCCGACGAACAGCGCCGCCTCCTCGCCGCCGACACCGGCGTGGATCTCGACGATGACGTTGCGGCTGGAATCGCCGTCATCGTTGAGTTCCATGTCCACCAGCGCGGCGCGCGCCTCCTCCAACTGCGCCCGCGACACCGTCAGTTCCTCTTGGGCCAGAGCCCTCAGTTCCTGATCGCTCTCAGGCGCATTCAGGATCGCCTCGGCTTCCAACGCCTTGGCGCGGGCCGCGGACAGCCGTTCCCATAGCTCCCCGAACTTGCCCATCCGGCCGTATTCCCGCAGCCACGCCGCGTATTGGGAATTCGCAGGACCGTCGGCGCTCTCGATGAGGCGCTTCAGCTCCTGGTAGCGCTGCCCTCGCTTCTCAATCGCATCCCACACGGCAACCATCATCCCTATCAGGACTTATACCGAGTCGCGCCACGGCCATGGGGCCTCGAAAAAAAGTGCACATTGTGCACAACCACCACCGCCCCGAAACGAAGATTGCCGATCTGCGACCGCCCTCCTTCGCAAATCGGCAATCAAAGACCGCGCACGGTAGCTACTTCTTCTCTTCCGGGGCCGGGTCTTCCGCCTTGGGAGCGGCGGGCGCCTCGCCCGCTGGCGCTGCCGCCGCCTTGGCCTCGGTCTTGGGTTCCTTCTTGGCCCACTTCCTCTGGAACCGTTCGACGCGTCCCGCCGAATCCACAAACTTCTGCCGCCCCGTGTAGAACGGGTGGCAGTGCGAGCACACGTCAATGTTGAAGTCCTTGGCTTTCGTGGAGCGTGTTTCGATCTTCGTCCCGCAACCCACGCATGTGACGACGGTCGGCTTGTATCTCGGGTGAATGGCCCTCATGTTCCTCCGTACCTTCCCTGTGACCTGCTCCCGCCTTCGCTTGCCCGGAATCCCCGGGGAACAGCCCGCGGGGCCACGAGTCGAGAGCGTTGATTCTCCCTCCTGCCACCCTCAAAAGCAAACGGATTTGGCGTGCGGTTCCCGTGTGCGCCGCTCTTTCCTTTTTGAAATTCCCGCACGCCCCGCTAACCTGTAGCCTCATCCCATACCGGAGGGCATTGGCCATGCACGGCAGTCATTGCTACGCACAGTGTTGTGGCAAGCATTCGTGGCGCCGCCGCGATTTCCTGAGCGCCTCCGCGCTGGCTGTCGGATCGGCGCTGCTCAACGGCTGCGCGCCCGGCTCGGCAGCCCGGAACGGCGCCGTCAGCATGCTGGCTGCCGCGCCTCGTTGCGGCCCCGGCGCCAACTGCGTGCCCACCATCCACGCCGCCTTTGTCAGGCGCAAGGGCCCCTACGGCATGTGGTGGCCGGGCGAGGTCTACGACGGCGACGCCGCGCGCGCCATGTACACGCGGAAGATTCAGGAAACCGGCGCGCAACTGCGGGCCAACGTCACTCTGCGCCCCGAACCCCTCTGCAGCGCCGCCGAGGCTGACGAATGGCTCGCCCACGCCACGCAGGCCAACTGCGACGGCCTGCTCCTCGTCCTCCTCGACCGCCAGCAGCACGCCTGGCCGACGGCGGACAAGGCCATTGACTCGGGTATTCCCACGGTGATCTACGCGCCCCTTGGCACGGCGTTCACCACCAATACCGCCGCGCCCTCGCGCAAAGCCGGCGCCGTCATCTACTGCACCGACGACTTCTGCCAGCCGGCCTACGGTATGAAAATGCTTGCCGCCGGCGCCAGGATGAAGGCCACCCGCGTCGTCGTGATACACGGCAGCGCGCGCAGCGACGGCGAGTTCCCGCGGCTCGGCATCAAGCTGCGGCACGTGCCGGCCTCCACGTTCCTGGACCTCTACCGCGCCATGCCCGAGAACCAGGAGATGCAGCAGATCGCGGACGAGTATCTCGCCCGCGCCAAGCGCGTCTTCGGCGCCACGCGTCAGGACGTGCTGAACGGCGCCCATTCCTATCTTGTCGCGCGCCAGATCATGCGGCAGGAGGAAGCCGACGGCATCACCATGGACTGCCTCGGCGTCCTGGGCCCCACCAAGATGAGCCTGCCGTGCCTGGCCTGGTCGCGCATGAACGACGACGGCATCCCCGCGGCCTGTGAAGCCGATCTGGGGGCCGTCGCGTCGCACGTCGTCGTACAGTACCTGTTCGACAGGCCCGGGTTCCAGCAGGACCCCGTGCCTGAAACCGTCCGCAAGGCTGTGATCGGCGCGCATTGCTCCTGCCCCACCAGGCTGAACGGCTTCGACAAGCCGCCCGAGCCTTTCTACCTGCGCCACCACCATGCCGAACGCGACGCCACGACCCAGACCATCTGGCGCGTCGGCCAGGACGTCACCTGCATTGACGTGCTCGCCGAGGGCAAGAACAAGGACGTGCCCCGGGTGCTCATCTCCAGCGGCAAGGTGCTCGAGAACATGAAAGTGCCGCCGTCCGGCGGCTGCGTTGTGTCGGTGATGGTCAAGTTCGACGGCGTTGAGGATGTGCTCGCCTTTCCCGGCTTCCATCAGCTCTTCTTCTACGGCAGCTTCAAGCAGCACCTCGTTGACTTCTGCCGGCTCTTCAAACTCGAGGCCCAGGTGCTGTAAGCGGGATCAGGAGGCCGGCGTGGGGTTCCCGCCGTTTTCCCCCTCTTTGTTTAAGAGGGTGGCAGGGGGGAGTGGCCGTTCGTCTCGTTGAAAAAGAGGACAGACCATAGCAGTTCCGCCAGAAGGAGATACCTTTTATCATTGGGCAAGGGGCACTCTTTACATGAAGGGCATTCGTGGATGCAATGGTCTGTCCCTTTTGTCCCGTCCCTTTTGTCCCCGTGCCGCACCCGGAAGGAACGTCTATGAGCAAAACCTTTGACCAGGGACGCGCCGAGGCGGCAAAGCTCGCCGAGTATTTCAAGACGAACCGGCAAGCCTTTCTCGCGCCCGGCGTCAAGGAAGCCCATGTCCGGCAATCGCTCATTGACCCGTTTTTTGAAGCGCTCGGGTGGGATGTGCGAAACTCGGGTATGGCCGCACCCCAAAACCGTGAGGTGATTCCGGAAGACAGCCTCGACGTCGAAGGCCAGCAGAAAGCGCCGGATTACACCTTCCGCCTTGGCCGTTCGCCGATGTTCTACGCCGAAGCCAAGAAATGCGGCATCAACATCCACGACGATCCCGCGCCCGCGTACCAACTGCGGCGGTATGGCTGGAGCGCGAAAGTTGCAGTCTCCATCCTCACCGACTTCCAGGAACTGAGTGTCTACGATTGCACAACCCGCCCGCGCCCAAGCGATAAGGCCGGTCATGCGCGTCTTCAGTACTTCCACTTCGAGGAGTACGCCGACCGCTGGAAGGAACTGTGGGACGTCTTCTCCCGCGAAGCCGCCTGGTCCGGCGCATTCGACCAGTACGCCGCATCCAAGCGCAAACGCGGCACGTCCGAGGTGGACGTGGAGTTCTTGAAAGAGCTTGAAGGTTGGCGGGAGGAGTTGGCCCGCACCATCGCGCTGCGCAACGCCGATCTTTCCCCGGACGAATTGAATAGCGCCGTTCAATTGACCATAGACCGCGTGGTTTTCTTGCGCATGGCTGAAGACCGCGGGATTGAGCCTTGCGAGCAACTCTTGACCCTATGCGGGCAACCGAACATCTACGCCCGCTTCATGCACGACCTGTGCCGCAAGGCTGACGAAAAGTACAACTCCGGCCTCTTCCATTTTCAGAAGGAAGACGGCGTCTCCGAAGCGCCAGACCGCATCACGCCCAAACTGGCGGTTGACGACAAAGTCTTCAAGCCCATCCTGCAAAGCCTCTACTTCGAGCACGGTTCCCCCTATCACTTCGGCGTGCTGCCGGTCGAAATCCTGGGCACCGTTTACGAGCGCTTCCTGGGCAAAGTCATCCGGCTGACGGCGGGCCACCAAGCCAAGATCGAGGAAAAGCCGGAGGTACGCAAGGCGGGCGGCGTGTACTACACGCCCGCTTACATTGTCGAGTACATCGTCAAGAATACGGTCGGGAAGCAGACTGAAGGACGCAGTCCCGCGCAACTGGCGGGGGGCAGTGACAAGCCGCTGTTCCGTGTGCTGGACATGGCCTGCGGAAGCGGGTCATTCCTTCTGGGCGCATACCAACACCTGCTTGACCACGCGTTGAAATGGTACAGCGAACACAAGCCGGAGAGCCAGAAACAGGCCGTCTACAAGGACCGCAAAGGCCACTGGCGTTTGACGGTCGAAGAGAAGAAACGCATTCTCATCACGCACATCTTCGGCGTGGACATTGACTCGCAAGCCGTGGAAGTTTCCAAACTGTCGCTGCTCTTGAAGGTGTTGGAAGGCGAAACGTCCGAAAGCCTGGCGCTGGGCCTGCTGAGCTTTGGCGACCGCGCCTTGCCCAACCTGTCGGGCAACATCAAGTGCGGCAACTCGCTCATTGGGCCCGACTACTTCACCGGCATGCTGCTCCCCGACGAAGACGAAATCCGGCGCGCCAACCCCTTCGACTGGAACAAAGGTTTTCCGGCCGCCATGAAAGCGGGCGGCTTCGACTGCGTGATCGGCAATCCGCCGTACATTCGCATTCAAACCATGAAGGAATGGGCGCCGCTCGAAGTCGAAATCTATAAAGAACGGTTCAAGGCGGCCCGTGAGGGCAACTATGACATTTACGCCGTCTTCCTCGAACAAGGCTTGAAACTGCTGAATCCCCAAGGCCGTCTCGGGTTTATCTGTCCGCACAAGTTCTTCAACTCACAGTATGGCGCACCGGCGCGGGAGCTTATTGCTGGTGGCAAACACCTCTCGCATGTTGTTCACTTTGGCGACCAGCAAATTTTCGAGAACGCGACGACGTACACTTGCCTGCTCTTTCTCGACAAGGCGGGAGCGCACAAATGCAGGTTTGTCCAAGTTGAGGACTTGGCCATCTGGAAATCGCCTGAGAATGGAAACAGATCGTCCGCTAAAGGCACCATCCCATCTTCGCAAATCACTGGCGCGGAATGGAACTTCCATGTCGGCAACGGGGCGGCGTTGTTCCGCAAGCTGAGCCGAATCAAGCCCAAACTCGGTGACGTGGCCGATATTTTCGTCGGCCTTCAAACAAGCGCGGACACTGTTTTCCTGTTCAAGACTTTCAGGCCGCAGAAGAAA
>Ga0315282_10012113_pt1 | contig 13255 bp, 11 predicted proteins | sample YL17G07_20_MG_FD_203693 | JGI IMG/M metagenome (GOLD analysis project Ga0315282, IMG submission 203693) | Sediment microbial communities from Yellowstone Lake, YNP, Wyoming, USA - YL17G07_20 | ecosystem: Environmental > Aquatic > Freshwater > Lake > Sediment | place: USA: Wyoming | collected...
CGGACTATTTATGTCCACGTATCAAATTCACCGGAACGCAATCCTTACCATTTTCACGAGCATTGTCACTGGTCATTACGCCCTTAAAATAGTTCACAATTTAGAGAAATTCTGAAAAACCAAAGAGGTTGTTAGTCATCAAGTCTTAGTTTCAGATGAACTGAATATTTTTAAAAAGCACCGATCCGGAGATGGGGGAGGCTTAGGAGGAGAGGTCAGAAGTCATATTACTCAATCCTCTAAAATACTACAGGTTATTTATAAATTACGGAGGATCATCATATGGGAGACTTAGAAAGGCTATTTGATAAAGCGATGTTTTCTATTTATGAAAGGGCACTATCTGAATGCGGATATAAAGCCACTCTATTTCGGCAGATGATTCTTCAGCATGGTGGCCTACAAACTGCCAAAATGCTTCTACACAAACCAGGATTACAATATGGATTTGAGGCTCTCTGGGAACATGGTAGACTTGACCTAACAATGGAGGCCCTTATTCTTAAACCACCTTGGAATAAGCTGTTTTCCGATGAGGAAAAAGAGATCGCAAGAAAGAGGTTAACCCTTCTCTGCTACAATCCAGATTTATAAAATTCTTTTCACCCGCCACGGTACTTTTAGCCGACCTTCGCCTATTTGATATTTTGTATCACGTATAAAAACCCGCCACATTGTTGAATGCCCAATTCCATTCTATTTAGAGTTAAAGATTATCTATACTTCACCATGCTCTTCAAGAAATCCTGGCCTTAAAACGCATCCTGGCTATTCGTTTTTTGACTGAAATCCCTCAAGATACCTCTGGATAAGGGTTTCCGGTCATTTTGAGTTTATCTATGGGTTGGGCTTCTAAAAGATCAGGTCTTAAAGGGCCACATAAATCTTTTACCCTCGGGTCCAACCGGTCTTTAATCTACAAGACATCCCTGATCTGCAATCCTCATTAACTCCGTCGATCCCTTTCCCGAACTCCAAGCCATCTATGAATAACCTTCACAACTTCACACATCCGAGGGTGGCAAGGACTCCCGGGATCCTTCCCGATTCAAACCCACCACGACACAAGACCAAACTCACCACAACACAAGAACGAGCCCAACCAGGCTTTGATTTTTTTTTGGTCTTTTCCTCTTCCCCTGTTTTTCCCTTTTTAGTTTCGCGCTGATTTTATTTGACGGTTTCCAGTTTTTTTTTGGCCATTTCCGCTTGTTCAGAATGGGGATATCGTTCAATCACCCGTTTGAGCAGGTTTCTGCCATTCGTCTTATCCCCAAGTTCTAAAAAGGCGAGGGCCTGTTTAAAAAGGGCCGCAGGTATTTTGTCTCCTTCTGGATATTTGGCGATCGCTTTTTCGTATTCCAAGATCGCCTTCTCAAAATCCTTTTTCAGATAGTAAGTCTCCCCAATCCAAAACTGGGCATTATCAGAAAGTTCGGTGTTCGGATACTGCTTGAGAAATGCTTCAAATTTTCTCCGCGCTCCCTCCAGATCCCCCTTCTGGAAGGTCTCATAGGCATCTTTATAGAGGTCTCCTGTTCCTGTCCCCAATCCCTTCCCTTCAGCTGAGGCCTCCTTCGTAGAGGTCCACCTCTCCATCTCCACTTGTTTCGAAGCCAATCGGTCGATCTTTCCTTCCAGACCCTTGAGACGGCCCTCTATCTCCTTCATCTTTTCCTCGACGAGTTTGGCACGATCCTCCTGGGCTTTATTTTTCTCTTCTAAGATTCTGATTCGTGAGGCGACATCCTCCCTCACCCGTTCCATGTCCTTTGAAGGTCTTTTAAATAACTCCCTGTATTCTTCAATTCCTGTAGAGAGGGTGCGAACTTCAGATTGAAGCGTTTCGAGTCGGAGGAGAAGATCGGCCTGAAGTCTTTTGGTTTCTGCGTTGAGGTCGGCCTGAAGCTTTTTGTTCTCTGTTTCGAGATCGGTCCTCAAAGTCGTCACTTCATTTTTGAGGGAGTCCTTTTCCTTCCGAATCGTGTTCTGTTGTGAATAGAGCCGCTCAACCTCCCGATCGAGAATTTGAACATCCCCTCTGGTGGCACACCCAAAAAGGAACAATCCTATTCCAAGGATGATCCATCTTCTGATCCCATCCATTTTTTTCATTTTCCTCTCCGAGGATAAACCATCCTCAGGGACCCTTTAGGTCCCTGAGGATGGTTCTCATTCTTATTTGGATAAGATGACGGTGTGGGCCCTTCGATTCTTAGTCCAAGCCTCTTCATTATGGCCAGGATCCAAAGGCCTCTCTTCACCATAACTGATCGTGGAGATTCGATCCCCAGAAATGCCGAGGGAAACGAGATACCTTTTCGTACTATTAGCCCGCCTCTCTCCAAGGGCGAGGTTATACTCCACGGTTCCTCTTTCATCACAATGACCTTCAATCTGAATCTTTACATTAGGATATTTCATCAACAGAGCTGCATTTTCTTTTAGGATTTCTGCATCTCCAGGGCGGATATCATATTTATCAAAATCAAAATGAATATCTTTGAGCATTTTGCTTTCGAGGACCTCTCCTTCAATTCCAGGGGTTTTCTTAGCGACCAAACTCTTTTCGAATTCTTTTTCCCGTGCCTTTTTGGCCTCTTCCTCTTTGATTTTTGCTAATTCTTTTTCTCTCGCTTCCTTCGCTGCTCGTTCGGCTTCTCGTTCGGCTTGAAGTCTGGCCGGCTCTTCTTTCTTGACAGATGGCTCCTCCTTCACCACCGTTTTCTTAGGGCATCCCGATATGATGAGTCCAAGACAGAGAATAAGGATTATGATGCTGATACTTTTTTTAACCATTGTAACCCTCCCTTGATAATTGATTTAGATACTTCTTACTCAAATCGCCTTGACCAGGCTGGGCTCGATTCACCTCCTTTCGATGAAGGGACTAACGTCCTTTGATTGAATCCATTGGCATTCATAATAAATGTCTTAGATGACCCTGTCCGAGTGGAACTAAATGCGATGTAACGCCCGTCCGGAGACCAACAAGGGCTTTCATTGTTTCCAGATTTGGATGTCAATCGTTGAAGCCCAGATCCTTCGGGGCTGATGGTAAAGATTTCAAAACGGCCTTCTGTCCGGCCGCAAAAAGCGATCAGATCTCCTTTGGGTGACCAGGAGGGGTTGGTATTATAATTCCCTTCGTAGGTCAAGCGACGGATATTGGATCCATCATTGGCCATGATGTAGATTTGGGGAGACCCCGATCGATCTGAAACAAAGGCAATCCATTGCCCATCCGGTGACCATCTCGGTGAAGCCTCATTGCCATGGCTCTTCGTAAGTTTTTTGGGGTTATCGCCATTGGCATCGAGGAGAAAGATTTCTGTCTTACCTTCCATTCCCATCATTAAGGCGATCTTTTTTCCATCCGGCGACCAAGAAGGAGAGGCGTTAAGACCCGGGAAAGAAGCGAATCTCTGGAAATTTTTTCCGTCTATATCGATCAGGTAGAGATCTGGATTTCGCCTGAGGTAGGAGGTAAAGGCAATTCTTTTATTATCCGGCGACCATACTGGAGAAAGGTTGATGGAATGGTTTTGAGTCATCTGTTTCACATTGGCGCCATCGAAGTCGGCGATGAAGATCTCTTTCCCTTCTCCCTGAAGAGCCGCATATGCAATTTTTGTATTATGGACTCCTCTCTCTCCTGTGAGTTGAAGGATGACCTCATCGGCCATCCGATGAACCATGTTTCGGAGATTCTGAAGTTGGCCTTCATACTGTTTCCCGACGAGGTGTTTCTGTTCCACTAAATCAAACAGATGAAATTTTAAACTGAGATTGAGGCCTGTTGGTTCCAAAAAGGTTTCTCCCGCGAGAAGGATTTCTCCGCCAGCAGGCATCCATTCCTCTGTGGAGGGTGTGTTAGGAATCCCCTCTTTTCCCTGTAGATGTGTAGGAAGATGTTGATAATCGATCACCTTAAAAAAACCGGAGATGGTGAGGTCGTTGGCTAGAATTTCATAAACCTTTTTAGAGAGAGCAGGGGATGTCTTTCCCACAGATTTCCATTTAGGGAGGACAATAGGGATCTGGACGAAAGTGGGCGAAGTGATATCGAGATAGACCCTTGCCCTAACAGAAGGAGGGAAAATAAAGAATAGGATAAGGACGAGAAAAAGGATGTATTTCATCATCTTTCAATCCGGGTAGAAACGGATTCCAATCTCAAGCGTGTCCCCACTAAATCCCTTGGGAATGGGAGGAAAGGGTTCTGCCTTTTTGATCGCCCGCATCGCCATCTGATCATAGAGGTCATTTCCAGATTTTTTTTCAAACCAGGACTTTTTAATCTTTCCGTCCCTGTCTATTATTAGAACAATAACCGTCTCCAAGTCAACCATTTCTTTGAGAAGATTTTCAGGGATGGTCCATTCCTCTTTGATTTTTGCCCAGATCATACGATAATATTCGTTTAGTTTGGATTCCAATCCCGGCGAAATCTTGGGAGAGGGGATCGAGGGAGTATCGGGAGGAGTAACGGTGGGTCGTTCCTCCACCCTCTCACGACGGGTCACCCTTTTTTGAATCTCCTCAAGAGCCACTTTTTTACGAATCTCCTCGAGGGCTTCATGAAGGTTTTTGAGTGACACCTTTTCTTCTTTTGGTTTCTCTATCTTTTTTTGGGGCTTTTTCACTTTTTCGACAATGTCATCTTTTTTCGGTTTTTGGACCGGTTTGGGAATCTCTTTGGGTTCTGGCATGGGAGTAGGTTTTCGAATTTCTGGCTCAGGAAGTGGGACCGACACAAGGGTAACCGAGTAAATCGTGGGTTGGGCTTTAAGAATCATGGGCCAAGGGTTGAGGTTGAGGAGGGCGATCAATACTATATGGATCACCAAGGAGACTCCCCCCATTTTAAACAAGCTCATGGATTGAGGTTTTCGTCTAAAAAAGGTCATATCAATCCCAAATTAAAACTTCAAATTGCTAATACCAAACATCCAATTAGGAAATTTAGAAATTGCGAATTCAGGAATTAAAGAAATTGTGAATTTGGATTCCTTAATTCCTCAATTCCTGAATTCATCTAAATTTGAATTTATTTGTCATTTGGTGCTTATTTCCTTTTTCTTTTTAAGGAATCGGAGAAATTTCTCTCCAATTGGGGAGAGCGACCTTCCCTCATGGAGGACGATATAGATGGGCCGGAAAATGGATTCGATCCCCTCCACTTCGATTGAGGAGAGAGCCCCTAATCTCAGCTCTTCCTCCACTGCTCTTTTGGAGATGAAGGCAAAACCCAATCCTGCCTTCACTCCCTCCTTCATAGAGGAAGCGCTTCCCATCTCCATCACCACATTCAATTGCTTCAGGCTTTTACCCTTCCTTCTTAATGCCATTTCCACTGCCATTTGAGTTCCAGAGCCTTCCTCCCGGATGATCCAAGGTTCTTGCACCAGCCCTTCAAAATCTACTTTTTTCTTCTTCGTCAAAGGATGGTCTGAGGGGCTCACAACAATAATCTCATCTTCTTCATACTTTTCATAGTGGAGGGAGTGATGATTCAATTTTGCGCCGGTCATACCAAATTCAACATTGCCTTGCAACACATATTGGACAATCTCTTTGGTATCTCCGATCTTAAGGGAGATGTTTAAATGAGGATGTTCTTTCTTAAAATCACCCATTAATTTCGGTAGAAGATATTCTCCGGGAATCGTACTGGCGCCCAGTGAAAGCTCCCCTCTGATCCCCTGTGAGAACTCACTCAGGGCATTCAATAATTCCTTACGAAAAGATAGAATTTTTGAGGCGTGTCGAAGGAATACCTCTCCTGCTTTTGTGAGTCGAACCTCCCTGCCTGTCCGGTCGAAGAGTCGGAGCGATAGGGATTGCTCTAAAGAGAGGATATGGCCACTGACCGTCGGTTGGGTGAGAAATAGATCATCAGCCGCTTTAGAGAAACTCTTTAAGTCGGCGCCCCGGCAAAATGTTTCCAGGTGCCGAAAATCGATGGGCAATTGCTTTCTTTCCACTCCGGACAGAATATTAAACCCCTTTCTTTTTAAATTCAAGTCTAAAAATGATTTTTTCAATAGAATTCAATTGTTATAACAATATTGGATGATTATTTATCTCTGGAATGATAGAAGAAGAATGAAATAAAAAAGGGCTTGGGAGATTAGAGCCATTTCTCCCAAGCCCTTTTCTAAAATTCAAAATATCTCTGACGTTAATACATATCACCCATTCCACCGCCACCGGGTGGCATCGGTGGATAAGGGGGTTTCTTCTCTGGTTTTTCCGCCACTAAAGCCTCGGTCGTTATCATCAGTGAAGCCACGGAAGCGGCATTCTGAAGAGCGAGCCTTACCACTTTGGTGGGATCGGTGATGCCTGCCTTGATCATATCTGCATACTCATCCTTAGCGGCATCAAATCCGAGGGCTCCCTTCTCGTTCTTCACCTTCTCCGTCACGACAGACCCTTCCTGACCCGCATTGTTGGCAATTTGACGGATGGGTTCTTCCAAAGCCCTCTTGACAATACCGACTCCGATCTGCCTGTCGCCCTCCAATTTTAGTTTTTCTAATGCGGAGAGGCAGCGGAGGTATGCCACACCCCCACCCGGGACAATTCCTTCCTCTACAGCAGCCCGGGTTGCGTTGAGGGCGTCTTCCACACGGGCCTTCTTCTCCTTCATTTCGGTCTCTGTGGCCGCACCCACATTGATCACTGCCACACCACCGATGATTTTAGCCAGTCGTTCTTGAAGCTTCTCTCGATCATAATCAGAGGTGGTCTCATCGGTCTGGACACGAATCTGTTTCACTCGGGCTTCGATATCGCCTTTGTCTCCTGCCCCATCGACAACCGTTGTATTGTCTTTATCGACGGTGATCCGTTTGGCACGACCCAAATCGTTCAGTTTTATATTTTCTAATTTGATGCCCAGATCTTCTGAAATGACTTTCCCTCCGGTCAGAATGGCGATATCCTCCAGCATGGCCTTTCTTCGGTCTCCAAAACCCGGGGCCTTCACAGCACAGCATTTAAGGGTTCCTCGGAGTTTGTTGACTACCAAGGTAGCCAATGCCTCTCCTTCCACATCCTCAGAAATGATTAAGAGAGGTTTCCCCATTTTGGCGATCTGCTCCAAAATAGGAAGCATATCTTTCATGCTGGAGATCTTCTTCTCATTGAGAAGGATGTAGGGATCTTCGAGGACAGCCTCCATCTTCTCCGGGTCTGTGACAAAATATGGCGAAAGATATCCGCGGTCAAATTGCATTCCTTCCACCACATCGAGAGTCGTCTCCATCGCCTTGGCTTCCTCTACCGTGATGACACCTTCTTTTCCTACCTTATTCATCGCCTCGGCGATGATGTTCCCAATGGTCTCGTCGTTATTGGCAGAGATGGTTCCGACCTGGGCGATCTCTTTCTGATCCTTCGTCGGTTTGCTCAACTTCTTCAATTCCTTCACCACTTCCTCGACAGCAAGGTCAATTCCGCGTTTCACTTCCATTGGGTTGGCACCTGCCGCGACAACCTTCGATCCCTCACGATAAATCGCCTGTGCCAAAACCGTGGCTGTCGTCGTTCCGTCTCCAGCCGTGTCAGAGGTTTTACTAGCCACCTCCTTCACCATCTGGGCACCCATGTTCTCAAACTTATCTTCTAATTCGATCTCTTTTGCAACAGTCACCCCGTCTTTGGTGACTGTTGGGGCTCCGAAGGATTTTTCTAAAATGACATTTCTACCCTTTGGGCCCAAAGTAACCTTGACCACATCTGCTAAGATATTGACTCCCCGTAATATTGAATTACGGGCCTCCTGGGCAAACTTCAGTTCTTTTGCCATTGTGATACCTCCATTTCTTTGTTTGAATTAGATCCATTGTCATTTACCTTCAATAACCCCTAAAATGTCCTCTTCTCTCATAATGAGATGTTCTTCACCCTCGATCTTGACCTCTGTCCCTGAGTACTTACCGAAGAGAATTCTGTCCCCTACCTTGACATCCAGGGGGATGACTTTTCCATCTTCTGTAATCTTTCCTTTTCCAACTGCAATCACTTTCCCTTCCTGAGGTTTTTCCTTTGCGGTATCAGGGATAATGATTCCGCCTTTCGTCTTCCCTTCCTCCTCGAGTCGTTTAACAATCACTCTGTCGTGCAATGGCCTGATCTTCATCTTTCACTTCTCCTTTCTTCTCCCGCTTTAAGCAGGATTGACAAGATATAGAATAGATGACATTAAAAATAATGTTTAATTCTAACACATCACCTCCTTAAAAACAATTAGAAACATTAAAAATTAAAGAAAAATTTTCCGGTAAGCAAAAGAGAATAGAAAAATTCTTAACTTTTTTTAAAAGTAATCACTCAAAAGTTGATTGTCAAGGATAGTTTTTACCTAAATTGAGCGATTTTATTATTCAAAAGAGTACCAATTGGCCTCCCTATTGTCATTCTGACCCTGATTGAAACGAAGGGGAAGAATCTGACACGAAGTGTCATCCTGAACCCTTCGCCATTTTTCACCCTGAGTGAAACGAAGGGTCTCGATTTTGGGCTCAGGGTAAACTCCGTGAAGGATCTCATGAGTTCCTTCGCTTTGCTCAGGACAGGCTTCGTCGCCTGTCGGCTCCTCAGAATGACAGTGGAGGAAAATCGCTCAACTTAGGCCTTAAAAATTTTTTGCCCATTAAATTTTGTTGTTGTATAGGATTTGGAAGCTTATATTGAAAAACTTCTTTCGATTCGACATAATTAGTTGATTTTTAACAAGGAGGAAAGATGAAACGGGCAATTACTGTATTATTAATTGTCTTCATCTCATTCTTCATCCAAGCCTGTGAGAAAAAACCAGTTAAGAAACTTCCTTCCTTCCAGCAGATCACACAAAAGGATGGGTTATCAAGCGAGATGGTCTATGCCATTGCTGTCCAAGGTGATGAAGTTTGGTTTGGAACATATGCTGGCGGAGCAACCCTTTATGACAAGGCGATAAAAACTTGGAAGGCCTATACGACGAAGGGCGAACCTATGGAGCAAGTGGACGATGGGGATACCATCAAGTGGAAGAACCTCCTTTCCTACAATCATGTGTCCGTCATCCTTCCAGACAACAATCGCATCTGGTTTGGCACCTATTTTTATGGTTTTGGAGGCGGAGGGATATCCTATTATGATCCTCAGAAAAGTCCCCGATGGAAACCCTTTAACACAAACAATGGCCGTGCCAAGAAGGTCGTCTCCATGGCTCTGGATGGCCAATCCCTCTGGGTTGGATCTGAAAAGGGGCTCAACCTTCTCGACAAGAGGGCAGAGGGATGGAAGGAATTCTACTCTACTCAGAATGGCCTCTCGGGAAATTTTGTCAATGCCATTCTGGTCCAGCCTGATTTCCTATGGATGGGAACGAATGGAGGGATTACCCGTCTGCAAAAGGATAAAAAAGCCTGGAAGACCTATTCCGAGAAAGAGGGATTGACCGAAACGGAAATTAAATCTTTAGTCAAAGCAGGCCCTCGGATCTGGGCAGGAGGCATCGGAGGGACCCTCTTCGAGTATGACCCTGCTTCGGATTCTTGGAGGAAGATCGAATCCACCGATCCCTTGAAGACTGGAGGGGTTCATTCCATTGCTGTGACAAAAGAGAAGGCCTTTATCTGCAGAGATAATGGGGTGAGCATCTACCATTTTTCAACAGGTCGATGGGAATCCTTGACGACCTCAGAGGGACTGCTTAGCAATACCGTCTTCTGCGCGGCTGTGGATAGGGATAGCATTTGGTTCGGGACAGATAAAGGGGTTTCACGGTTAATGTTGAAATAAATTGCGGATTTCGGAATTCGGGTTTTCTATAATGGATTTTGGATTTTTTGAAATCTTTAATCTTACATCTTCAATCTATAGATGAAGGAGGCCCATTTCATGGATCATGATTCAAATAATAAACTCACCCGGAGACAATTTATCAAAGGGGCAGCCACGGCGATTGTGCTGCCGAGTCTCCTTTCTAACCAAATTTTCTTTTACGGATCGCTTGCCCATGCCGCTGAAGAGAGTGACCTCGTCATCGCCAAAAATGGAACCCCATCCCAGCTTCTCCAGGCTGCCATGGCGCCCATAGGAGGAATGGGGCGATTTGTAAAGAAAGGACAGCGCGTGGTGATTAAGGCCAATATCGCCTGGGCAAGGACACCGGACCAGGCCTGTACCAACAATCCTGAGCTTCTTTCTGCGTTGATCAAGATGTGCTATGAGGCAGGGGCAAAGCGGGTAGCCGTTTGGGATCACACTTGTGATAATTACCAGTTTACCTTCTCACGTTCTGGATTGAAGGAAGCTGCCCAGAAGGCAGGGGCAGACCTCTTCTCCGGCCATGGTCACAATGTCTATAAGCAGGTGGAAGTGCCAAAAGGGAAGAAGCTCAAGACGGCTGAAGTGCTCAGGGATGTGCTCGAGGGAGACGTCTTTATCAATTTCCCTCTCCCCAAACATCATTTTGCAACCGAATTGACTCTTGGATTGAAGAATTTGATTGGGATCGTGTGGGATATGGAACAGCTCCATAAGATTGACCTTCATCAATGTATTGCCGATATCAATACGGTCCGGAAGCCTGATCTGGTTGTGGTCGATGCCATCCGAATTCTCACCACGAATGGTCCCAAAGGGCCTGGAAAAACGGAGGATATCGGCGAGGTGATTGCCTCGACAGATATTGTGGCACCAGATGCCTATGCTGCTGCTTTCTTTAAACATCCCAAGACAGGAAAGCCTTTTAAACCGGAAGAAATCAAGTTTGTCAAGAATGCTTACGACTTGGGATTGGGCCAAATTGATCTCTCAAAAGTTCGGGTAAAAAAGGTCAGTGCGACATGACGAGAACGATCCCTTATCTGAGAAGGGCGATTCAAGTCCTTTCTTTCTGCTTCCTTCTCTATCTGATTCTTAAAACCGCTTTTCCCCTTGAATTAAAGATCCCTGTTGATCTTTACCTGCGGCTCGACCCCTTCATTGGGATCATCACAATTCTCACGAAGAAAGATGTCATCCTCAGGATGCTCCCGGCTTTTGGGGTACTGCTTCTCGTGATGATCTTTGGAAACTTCTTCTGTGGATGGTTCTGCCCCATGGGGTCAACGATCGATTTCTTCGATCGAATTCTCTTCAGGGAAAATAAGCGAACTAAGGGTTTTGATGATCAACCTCTCAGGAGGCTCCGTTATGGTGTCTTTTTCTTTTCGCTTGTCGCAGGCCTTATGGCCTTTCAGGTGATGTACCTTCTCGACCCCATCAGTCTGATCACCCGGACAATGGTCATCTCTTTTTACCCTCCCACCATTTTTATCTTCAACCACCTTTTGCCGCAGATTCAGAAGTTCCTCCCCCGGAACCCCTTCATTATGTCGACCATCCCTTTACCCCTGTTCAAGGTCAATCTCTTCATCTTTGTCTTCTTTGTCATCATCCTTGCTCTGGGAGTAGTGCGGAAAAGGTTCTGGTGCCGTTATCTCTGTCCTCTGGGAACTCTTTTCTCCATCTTTTCGCGTTTACGAATTTTCAGACGGTTTGTAACAGATGGTTGCACCGATTGCCAAAGGTGTGTGAAGGAATGTCCAGTCGGAGCAATCTCTGAAGCAGCTCCTCAGCACTATCGCCAACAGGATTGCATCTCCTGTTTCAAATGCCTCGAATGTCCGACCAAAGCCGTCTCCTTCCAATTCGCTTCTCCCCACTGGAAAACGGAGGATAGGGTTTCCCTTTCGAGAAGGTATGTTCTGGGATCCCTCGCCTTTGGCTTCGTTTCAGCATTGGTCATCAAGACCAATCCTCTCCAGACAGAGAGCGGGTTAAGGAACAACAGGCTCATTCGACCTCCTGGTTCGCTTCCGGAAGAAAAATTTGTCTCCGTCTGTACAGGCTGTGGCGAGTGCCTGAAGGTATGTCCCAATAATGCCCTTCAATCAACACTTTTAGAGGCAGGTCTGGCAGGTCTTTATACACCAAGGCTCGTTCCCCGTATCGGTTACTGTGAAGAATTCTGCAATTTTTGTGGAAGGGTTTGTCCCACTGAAGCAATTCGACCCCTTCTCATTGAAGAGAAGCGCCTTCTCCAGATGGGTGTGGCTCATATCGACAAGACACGATGCATTGCCTGGGATATGGAAAAAATTTGCCTGGTCTGCAATGAGCAGTGCTCTTATCATGCGATCGTGGGTGATGATAAGAAGCGGCCCATTGTGAAAGAAGAAAAGTGCACTGGCTGCGGCATCTGTGAAAACAAATGTCCAGTTGATGGGGAGGCGGCCATCATCGTTTACTCCTTTGGTGCCCAGAAGAAATTGAAACCCGAAAATGCCAAAGACTAAATATGGTGAAATCGTAAAAAGTCCAACCCCATGTCATTGCGAGGAGCGTAGCGACGAAGCACCCATGAAATCAAGCACTTATGAAATACGAGATTGCTTCGCTCCGCTCGCAATGACCACTTTGGGGACTTTTTGCGAGTCCATCAGGGATAGTGCAATGAAAAACATTCTTGTCATTGGATCAGCAGGTCAGATCGGTTCCGAATTAACCATGGAACTTCGCAAGAGATATGGCCACACCCACGTCGTCGCAGGAATTCATAAGACCATACCCTCAAAGGAGTTGCTTGATTCAGGCCCCGTAGAAATTGTTGACGCCACGGACAAAGAGTCGCTCTCTCCAGTCATCAGGAAACACAAGATTGATACTATTTACAACCTGGCAGCCATACTTTCGGTCGTTGGGGAGGCGAAACCCCTGGAAGCCTGGCATATTGGTATCGATGGCCTTTTAAACGTCTTGGAGGTTTCTCGTCAATATCAGTGTGCCGTTTTCACGCCAAGTTCAATAGGTGCTTTCGGACTTTCAACTCCCTTGGATGATACCCCGCAGGATACGATTCAGAGGCCTCAAACGATGTATGGGATTACAAAAGTTGCTGGTGAGCTATTGAGCGATTATTATTTCAAACGATTTGGTGTGGATACTCGAAGTGTTCGTTATCCGGGAATTATCTCGAATGTTACACTCCCAGGTGGTGGGACTACAGATTACGCTGTCGAAATCTTTTATGCAGCAGTGAGAGAGAAAAAATATACCTGCCCCTTAGGCCCGGGAACATTTCTTGATATGATGTATATGCCCGATGCCCTTGAAGCGGCCATCCAATTGATGGAGGTAGATCCTTCCAAATTGAAACATCGTAACTCGTTTAACGTTACGGCTATGAGTTTTTCTCCCGAAATGATCGCAGCAG
>Ga0315282_10012114_pt1 | contig 13255 bp, 10 predicted proteins | sample YL17G07_20_MG_FD_203693 | JGI IMG/M metagenome (GOLD analysis project Ga0315282, IMG submission 203693) | Sediment microbial communities from Yellowstone Lake, YNP, Wyoming, USA - YL17G07_20 | ecosystem: Environmental > Aquatic > Freshwater > Lake > Sediment | place: USA: Wyoming | collected...
ACACCTCACCTCTTAAAAAGGGCAAGGAATATGCTTGAATACCTTGAAATCCTTAACCCTGACATTTCACAGAAAAAGCAAGCAATAGACCGTGTGCTCGAGAAAGGAGAAAAGATGCCCATAACATCGAGTAACGGGCTATTCGTGGAGCCTGGCACACTAGTCCTGGCAGAGGAAACAATAACTGGCGTCACCTCTGATGAGGCTTTGGCATCTGATATAGAGAACCTTCTGAAGGGAGTCAACTTACCAATTGACATCAAGGATGTCTCACAGAGATTTGTAGTAGTCGACGACGACCGCGGCAAACAGCTGATAAGAAAATCCCTGCCATTCCTGACAAGGACAGCCTTAGATTATAAAAAGAAGACCGTGAAGCCAGGAGCCTTGTGGACGGAGGAATACGTTCCTGAGATGTCGCTTTTCTACACCACCGTACTGATGGGAGAGCCTAAATTAAACGAAGGAAGAGAAGCCGCTGGTTCTCCCAACGAGCTCATGAATGAGCTGCTTAAAACTCTCAACTCAGACACGAATGGCAACTTCTACCTGGTGCTTGGCGGCCACGAGACAATAGGCAAGGGCGTAGTTAAATTCTGCGCTTGGTGATGCTGCATTGAGCTTTCACATATTAAGCCGCAACGACCTAGCGGACATTGCACTTAAAATCATAAACAGAGTTAAAGAGGCAGATAAAAGAACTGGCAAAAAGGTTAGTGGAAAGTTCAGAAGCAGGGCTAGAGAATTATTTTCCATGTGTAATTACCTTGGAACCTATCAAGTAACCGCTTTCACGTACGCTAAAGCTGCTGGAAAAGAAACTGGAGTTGAGACCGTGAAAAAAGCCCTTAACTTTTTAGAGGGACAAGAAGACGCTATAGACGAACTGAAAGAAGAAGCATTGTCTTATGGCCTTTATGAAGCGGCAGTCCTTTACTACCTTAAGAAGACAGCGATAAACATTGACCCCGACTCGCTTGAAAACACCCTCAATCTAACTGAAAAATACGAGTTTCTCATACTCCCATTTATGTCTTGGCTTAAGTTGATGGCTGAAGCTGAACTCACATCAGAACGGTGATACAATGCAGCTTCTGCAGTTAAGGCTCACTAACGAATCTCCAGTGCTACTAGGCGGATATGATACTCAATGGGAGAGGCCAATCCATGGAACCACCATCAGCGAGGGATTAAGAACCCAAAGCCTGAAGGGAATGTGGAGATGGTGGATGAGAACGTACCTAGCCGGGGTCATGTGGGATGAAGGATATACAGGAATTGAGGACCGCGTGGTAACCGTCACGGACAACATGTTAGGAAGCGCCGCCGAAAAAGGGGAAGCAAGTAAACTCCGGTTAACCACTATTGATGAAAGCTTAACTGGAGATATTGTTGATGAACGATCGCAGATGGCAAGAAACTACGCGAGAATAAAGTTCATAACAATGGACAGAAGGAAGATAAGCTATGCCAAGTCATTAACGTCTCGAGTAACACTGGACATCAGAAGGGGAGCTGATTTAAAGGACGACGAGAAAAACTTTGCCGCCGGCTCTTTTTTAACAGCATTAATGTTGTCCGGGCTTGGAAAGGCGAGTAGAAGAGGTTTTGGAACATTTCGCTTCGAGATGGAAAACGACCAGACTGGAGCCTTCACCGAAATATTCCGTGGTTATCATGTTGGAAATGTTGAAGAAACTTTGAGAAAGATCATAAAAATGACCTACAACTCTGCGAAGAAATTAATTGGAAAAAGTCAATTTACAAGACAAAGCGAAGAAGCCCCTCCCATTCCGTCTCTAACCCTATCCAAGAGAATGAACGGAACCCCGATTTTTGAGCTAATGGTAGCTAAAGGCAAATCAGCCGATGAAGCAATAAGGGATATTAACGATTTTTGCACGAGACCGATGAGATTGACGAAAATGGGAACGCGTTTTATAGCTCAAGACAACATCACCGAACAACGTATTGCATGGGTTTTAGGCTTGCCCAGGAACCAAAGGGGAACAGGCTATTTTTCATCTGTTGAACGGAGGACTAGCCCGTTCATTTTTGCAGCACACTCTGGGTGGCTTTCAGCATCGATTTTTCTGTCAAAAGATTGGCCACCTAAAATCATGTGGAAAGGCGGGCGCGGCGGTAGGATTGAACGCGAAATATACGTGCAAGACGACCTGTTAAAGGCTTACTCAACTGTCAAAAAGGAACTGCAGAATTACCTTAAAAGACTTGGATACGATGTGGTAGGGGTAATTCCATGAGAGTAGGCGTTTCACTTAAGTCTGTAGAGGCTGCGCAACGTAACATTTTTTCTTATTCGATGATGAAGTCGCTTCAGCTCAACATGCTTAAAGCTACTCTAAAGGACTACCATGAAATGAAAAGATCATTGCTTGAAGAACTGGTCAGAGATTCGCAAACAAGTAGCGCTGGAACCACTATGACAACTTCAAAGATGTTGGATGAGGTACATAGAGCGTTTGTAGCAAATGGGTATATGATCTATGACGTGACCGCCAAAACGGTGACTAGGCTTGTGGTTCACGCTGAGTCGCTCTTCGGCGGTTTCGCATTCGAAGTAGGTTGCGCGTTTCACCCCATATTCAACGTTCCATACATACCTGGGTCAAGTATAAGGGGTGCTATTCGCGCCTACGTTGAGGTTAACAACCTTGTAAGAGACCCCGCTGAAATCTTTGGAGAGGCAGGCGAGCAGATTGGCAAATTAATGGTTACCGACGCTTTTCCTGTAAAGTCTGGAGGGCTGCTTCTGGAGCCCGAAGTGACGACGCCGATCTACAAGCACTCGGCAAAGGAGTGCGCAGCATCACCCACTCCAATAATATACCCAGTTATCGCTAGAAACGTCACCTTCCGCTTCATAGTTGCCATGAGAGACTTAAGCGAAGAGCAGGAACGGGCGGTTAAGAACTGGATCACCGAAGCGCTTATGGAAGGGTTGGGAGGCAAGACTATGCTGGGCTATGGAAGGATGGAGAAGGAGGGGACCCGCCCATGAAGCATTTGCTAATCGCTAAAAAAACCGTGGCTTTGCTCCATGACCCTGTCATTAAGGCGTTGTTGATGGCGGGGGCTAAGATCAACGGTGTGGTGGGCGACGACGGAAACGAACATCTCAGAGCCGTTGCAAAATACGTGATGGGGCGGTTCATAGGTAAGCTTGAGAACGGAAAAAAGGAATTAGCCATTGCAATTGAGAAAGAGGTTGAAAGCTGGTGGAACCATGAAGGAGAGGTAGAAGAGGCTGACCGACTGTGGGCTGGAAGTGAAGGAGCGTTTGCTGAGGCAGTGTTTGCCAAGCCCGTTGACAAAGTTCTCTTTATGAACGTTTTGGATAGACATACGCTAAACCTCAAGGACGAGCTTATGGGAAAAGCTGACAAGAAATTGCTCGATGAATTTGCAGAAGAACTAGCTGAGGTCTGCTTGGCTGCGGAGGACGGATTTGAGTTTCACGCGCTGTGGAGGGCTTTACTGCCGATTTCTGCCAAAAAATTCACCCCAAAAGCCTCTCTGCTACCGGCTGACACCAGAACGCCCTTCCTCACCATACACGATCACCTATACGTCACGTCAGCTTTAACCACTTGTTTAGCGGAAGGAGGAAGCCCCGCCGTCGTGGTCTTTGAAGTGAAAAGAATTCAAGAGTTTATTTCTTCTTCAAGGGCGCTGAGGGATCTTTGGGCATCAAGTTATCTCATGTCTCTCATGACCTTGTACGTCATTGGAAGGTTAAGCGAGGAACTTGGTCCCGATGTGTTCGTAAAACCCTGCCTGTTAGGGGTACCCTTATACGATTTGTGGCTCAAATGTAATGGAGCTCTGCACAACCTCATGGATCTTCCCCTTCATAAAATAATGGCGCCCGTGATCCCTGCCCAAGTAGTGATGTTAGTTCCAGCTGTCCGATGCGAGGAAATAGCTGGAAAAGTCTTTAGATATTACAGAGAAGCGTGGTCAAAGGTTCTAAAAACAGTTGAAGGTTCTGTCGACGACATCTTGGACGAAAAATTGTTTAGTGAACATACTGAAAAGTGTTTATATGGCTTAGGTTTAGAGGCGCTTTGGAAGTGGGCTGAGGAGCCTCCATTTGAGGTTCAAGTTTCCTGGGTTGAAGTGCCCAGAGACAAGAATAAGAGAAGTGAGGCCCTAAATAAACTGGTTGATGAGGGGCTCATAACCAAAGAATCGTTAGAGGAACTTGATAAATTTGCAGAAAAGGTGGAAGGCGAGAGTACGATTCCTTTTGAACTTCCACTTTTCGAAAGAGCCGCTGTGAGAAAAGCCACCTTCGTTGGAATAACGCCTAGGATAAGCGGTGTTTCGCTGGTCAAAAACCCTCTTCGGGTAAGCCACAGAGATGGAACATGCACTTTATGTTGGCAACAGCCGGCAGTTCTGACGCGCCCGCGCAATCAACAACAGTCGACAGCAACCGTAAGGCCTGAAAAGTCAGGCTTCTTGAAAGAGGGTGAGAGACTTTGCCTTTCTTGCGCTGTGAAAAGACTGATTGGAACTCGAAAAGTCTTCGTGGATGTGATGAAAAGATTGATTGGAGATGCGGCTGGTACGATCTTTGAAAAATCCCTGGAAAAATATAGGCTTCCAGCTTTTTTGAGAATTTTGCCTGTAGCGTCAACGGACACTGTGTCGGCCCTCACTTTCAAGTTAACCGCCCTTAAACTGGCCATCAAAAACAAGCAGGTTCTGGATGCCGTTGACAGGTTTATGGGAAAGGTAGATGAGTTAGTTAACGCTGCTTATCCCAAGGCTGGCGTTTTTGACGTTTTGTTTAGAGACCCGTTTTATCCCTGCAGAGCTGTTGAATCTGCGATAAGCGATGTGGGTCAAAGGGGAGACGTCCTGTCGAAGTTCGCCTACATCAACGGCGAATTTTTGCATGAGAGGGGTTTAAGGGCGTTTGAAGAACACGGCGGAGTTGACGGTGACAAGGTAACCGAAGCAGTAAAGGCCCTTAAAAGCCTTCAAAAGACCTGTGGAAACTTCATTAAAGACCGAGGTTTAGATGTGTGTTTTGCCTCAGCCGAGTCCAACTACATAGCCATCATAAGGGCTGACGGAGACGACGTGGGACAGACGATCTCCCTTACCGGCAATTTCAAGGTGAAAATAAAGGATTTGATACCTAAGGATCTTTTACCCTTCGTATCTGGTGAAGAAAAGTTAAGCGAAACACTTGACCTAGTTTATGTGGCTGGGCCTTCCCATTTAATGGCAACTAGCAGAGCTCTAAGCTCACTGGCTATGGAGGTTTACGAGGAGTGTTATCTGCGCGGGGCCATTCCGGTTTACTGCGGAGGAGACGACCTTCTCATCATCGCTCCCCCGGAAGTAGCGCTTACCCTGTCAGTTTCGCTACGTGAAAAGTTTTCAACCACCATCCGTAAAGTCTTCGACGACCCCTTTGGCGTCGAAGTGTTAACGCCTGGGTTGGGGAGAAGGGCAACGCAGTCTTATGTGATAAGGTTTACACATTACTTGGCACCTTTAACCCTTGAACTTGATTCTTCATCTAAACAGCTTAAAGATGAAGCTAAGGTCAGGGACGAACTTGGAAGAAAGGATGGTCTAGTAATCACATATAAGCCTAGAGGTTCACGCGGGTTGACAGCCTGGCTGAAGTGGGCATCCGGCTGTTCTTCACCTTCTAAACTGGCGTCTTTCATACTGACTTGTGCAAGCCTCACAGCCAAAGTTCCGAAGGCATTTGGTTTCTCCGTAATAGAGAAGGCTGATGGAGAACGGTCATTCACGGTTGGAATCGAAATGAGCGACCTCTGGCTTTCCAAGCAAGCCTTCAGAGACGTCTGGACAACGTTTTCTGACATCTTGAACCCCGCTCCCCTCTCCACGATAGCCATTTACCAATTTAGGAGACACCGCAGGGGTGAGGACGAACGAGTTAGGGTTAAGCTTGAGGAGGACATAAAGTCCTTTTCTGTCCTGTTAGAGCTTGGAGAGAAGGGACTGTTTAGCGTGGTCAGTGAGGCGTTAAAGTCGAGTTTTATGCTTGCGGAGGCATCAACAGTTTCTGTGTGGGGTGAAAGCCTATGAGTGTCACCGTGGCTTTGAAGCCTGCATACCCCTTCTTTATAGGCGGAGTGAAAGAGTTAAGGCCAGCCACGGCTCCGCTTTCAAGGGGTATACCGCCCATATACACTGTTGGTGGAGCCGTTTTAAGCATGCTCCAGAAGGAGGGTTTTGACGCTGAAAAGCTGGAAATGTTAATACTTGATGGAAAGCTGAGGATATTCGGCACTTATATGAGTGTTAAAGGCCGGTGTTACGTGCCTGCTCCTTCAACTCTTATCAGTAAAGAAACAGGCAGAAAACCAAGGAAATTGGCTATGTTTTCGGTTACTGAGAAGCCGTGGGCTGACGGGTTGTTTAAGAGATACGGAATTAAAGTTCCGTTTGACCCGTCAGTTAAAGTGAAACATGAAAGTGTGCTGGTTCCAGTTGACAAACTGCCCGACATCGATGTAGAAGATGCCTGCAACTATAAGGTTGAAAGCGGAGAGAAGCTTGGCATAGCAGTAGACAGGTTCAAACGGACAACCCTACAACCGCACCTGTACACACGGGTTGACGTTGAAGCCATACAGACGGAGGGGGAAAAGTTGGCTTTCTGCGTTGACATAGAGGCACCTGATGATGTAGTGAACGCCCTTAAGCAAACAAGGAAGTTGATAAGGTTTGGGGGTGAGGGGTCAGTTGCCCTAGCTTGTCCTGAACCTGATGCGTTGCTAGCCAAAAAAGTGGCAAGAAAACCCGAAGCGGGACGAGTTTACTTGGCGGTTTCCCACGTTAGGGTTGAGCTGGTTGATAAAGAGTTCACCGTTAGTCTGGGTGACAAAGTTTTCACGGTTGAATGGTGTGTAGGCAATGTTGAGCCTCTTAGCGGGTGGTTGCTCAGGGAAAAGAGGCCGAAGAAAACCGTGGCAACGCTGGCTCCTGGAACAGTCTTCAAGCTTGCGTCCTTTAAAAATCAAGATCAGCAAGACGAGTGGTACTTTAACCTGCTGAACACTATAGTAGAAATAAAGCCAAGCTGAAGCCAAAGCAGAAAAGCGGAAAACAATTAATTTCGATTATTTTTATAAATGAAATTGCAATTGGTTAATAATCGAGAGCCACATCTGGCAGAAGACGACAAAAACCCTAAATCGGCAAAAGCTCCAAAAACAATAGTGGGTTGCAGAAGCATAATCCCAACAAAGGGAATTGAAAGATACCCGTTTAAAACAACGTACTGTGAATAGGTTATTGTGTTGCAGAAGCATAATCCCAACAAAGGGAATTGAAAGTCACGAATCCAACCCAGCTTCTTCCGCGTCACACTGTCCGTTGCAGAAGCATAATCCCAACAAAGGGAATTGAAAGCATCCTTGTTCTTTCTTGTCCTAGTTGGAACCTTGATTGTTGCAGAAGCATAATCCCAACAAAGGGAATTGAAAGCTTATGATTCTTGCTTTTTCTAAATTGTCCATTGTGATTCGTTGCAGAAGCATAATCCCAACAAAGGGAATTGAAAGCTACCTTCGTAGTTGCTATCTGAGAACGAGGAAAGACTCGTTGCAGAAGCATAATCCCAACAAAGGGAATTGAAAGAAAATTATGCGTGTTTTCATCATGTTGGTTCATCTCAAAAAGTTGCAGAAGCATAATCCCAACAAAGGGAATTGAAAGTTAGACTCAAGCCACAGTTAAACCCAAGATTGAACGCAGTTGCAGAAGCATAATCCCAACAAAGGGAATTGAAAGGATGTATGTGTCGGCGACAACAACACAGTCAACGTAAATTGAGATTCAGCGAGAAAATCCCAACAAAGGGAATTGAAAGTTGAACTGCTTAATCGCGGAGTTGAGGAGTGACTCGACGATTCAGCGAGAAAATCCCAACAAAGGGAATTGAAAGAAATAGAGGAACTGGAATGTTTTAGCGTGAAGCATCAATTCTTTAAAGGAGGAGAAAATATTAAAGACAAAGAGGAAATAACAATGATAGACAAAGCGTTTGTGTGCGTATTATTATGAAAAACGTCGAAGCAAGAGGAATCACAATCCTTCATATTTCAGACTTGCACTTCAAGCACGGTGTCCAACACAACCAAGACATAATCTTGAACGAACTGTTGAAAAAAATCTCAGAAATGAAGGGTAGCGAATGGCAACCCGACCTAATCCTCTGCACGGGCGACATAGCCTACTCTGGAAAACCCAGTGAATACCAGTCAGCCAAGAACTTTCTAACTCAACTGCTGGAGACAACTGGCGTTAAGAAAAACAAGCTCTTTGCCGTGCCAGGCAACCACGACGTAGATTGGGGTGAACCATCCCCACTTCCAAAAATAAAAATCAAAAAAGATGAAGACTCCGACGAGTTCTTCGAATCACCAGAAAAGCTCAAAGGCGTCCTCAAGAAATTCTACGGCTATCACGAATTTTCCAGCAAATACTTAAAACAGCCATTCGACGAGAACCACTACTATTTCACTGAAATCGTCAAAATAAAAGGATTCCGCGTAGGCATCGCTGGACTCAACTCAGCTTGGCCATTATACCAAGAATTACACAAAAAATCCAAGGCACTCAGGCAGCTTTTAGGAAGACTCCCGCTTGTGAGGGCTCTTGAAAAACTCAAAGAGGCCGACTTGAAAATTGTCATGTTCCACCACCCACCGCACTGGCTTCTGGAGTTCGAACAGCACAATGTACGAACCCTTTTGGAAAAGGGAGCTGACTTGGTTCTTAACGGACACCAATGTAAATCAACTATGGAAATTCACCATGTCGGAGCAGAAAGGAGACTTCTCTACATCCAAGGAGGACCTGCTCACGGAGCAAAACCATGGCCGAATCGCGTCCACCTCATACGATGGGAAGTTCAAGGAAACCAGAGGACGGTAAGAATATACCCGCTCGATTTTAACCATGAAGTAAACAGGTGGGAGCTGGATACCGCCATTTTCCCTGCCAAGCAAAACTATATTGGACACTTCGACATGAGCGAGAAACCTGAAACCCGGGTCAAGGACAAAGCACTGATCCTCTCAGTCGGCATAGGCAAAGTTCAAACGTCAAAACGTGTCGAAGACCTCGCAGATGCCTTAGCCTACAGCATAATCAATAATGGACCCGATAAAACCTTCTTCGTTGTAAGTAAGGAAAGCAGAGAAAAAACTCTACCAAGAATATTGGACCAAACCAAACTCCAGAACCACGAATATGAAACAATAATCACTGAAAATCCATACAACATCCTCCAAACCTACGAAACCCTACAACCAATATTTAAGCAAATAAAACGAGACTACTGTCACATAACCGTAAACTTCACATCTGGCACCCAAGCCATGTCTGGCGCTCTAATACTCCTCGCAACAATCTACGAAGTAGACACCCTAAATTATCTAGCGGGCAAAAAGGGATGGCAAGAACTTAGTATAACTCAATTTTACTTTGCTGTCGCAGAACAAAAAATCAAAACAGCAGCTCAATTCTTTAACCAAAACCAATTCAACGCCACAACAGCAATTCTAGATCTAATAGAAAAAACAACAACAGACCCAAAAGTAACAAGCCGCACAACCCCTCTCAAAAACCTCGGAGAAGCCTACGAACTATGGGACAAATTCCAACATCAAAAAGCCTTCCAAAAGCTCAGAAAAATCAAAAAAGAAGAATTGAACCAGAACAAACGGTTCCTCGGGCAACTATTAAACGCTAAAGAACCAGAACCATATTACATCGCCGACCTAATTAACAACGCAAAAAGAAGAGGAACAGAAGAAAAGAAATACGATGATGCAGTAGCCCGCCTCTACCGCACCATAGAACTCATAGCGCACCACCAACTCAAAACAAAATATAACATAGACCCCTCAGCAGCCAAACCAACCGACATACCCGAGGAATTACTCAAAAAATGGAACATAACCCAAATCACCACAAAAATCAAAATAGGCCTCGAAAAAGCCTACGAACTGTTAAATGCGAAAAAACACCCGCTCGGAAAAAAATTTTCACAAGACAAAAAACTGAAAGATCTACTAAACGAAAGAAATACATCTATCCTTGCCCACAACCTAAAACCCGTAACCCCAAAAACATACGCAGAACTATACAAAAAAACAATACACTACGCCGCTTCAACAATAGAAAACCTAAACCAACTCATGAAGGATTCTACGTTCATAAAATGGACAGAATAGCAAAACCTCAAGCATATCCAACCATCCTTGCAAGCACATTCACAAGACTATAACAAAAATCCTACGTGCTTCATCCATCCTTTAAAACCTTCCTTTCTGGAGACTTATTAAACCATAATTAGTGAGGCGAGAATTTACTGTTGAAGACATCGTTTCCCCTACCCAAAGTTGAGTTAGACTGCACGGTTCGCTCAATGATTGGCAGTTTTTGCTCTTTAAAACTTACTGGATTGTTAATTTTCTGTAACCTTCTGTTAGTAATGTTTAACTGAAGTTAGGTGTTTTTCCAGAAAAGGTAACTTTTCGTCTGCATGAGGAAACCGCAGACCTTGATCAAGTGTGCAAGCTTTTCCAGGCTAAGATTCTCTACTTCTTTCCTGTAGGCTTGTTTCGCTCCGAATGGCAAGTGGTAGCTGAAGGCCTTCATGAACCGCGGGTGACCATGCCTCACGAAGGTTTGCCTTATCTTTTCCAGGTCTTGACCATTGAGTGGTTGCAGTCGTCCAAGGACGTATTTCTCGCTGCCAAGAAGATGCTCATTGAACCCCAACTCACGCAGAAGTCCCACTGTTTTCGCAGCGTCTTTGGGTGGTGCTTGCTCGGCTATTTTCTTCATTTCGGCTTTTTCTGCGAAGGGGTTGTACTTTGCCATGACGGCAGACATTTCAACGCATTCCGAGCCTGCTAAGGTTAGTGTTTCTTTGACGAGTTTTAGCCGAGCCCCTATTGTGCGGTATTTTGGGTGAACAACCACACGAGAAATAGTGCTCAGCCTTGCGTTGAGTTCTGTCATGCTTATTTTCGGAGGACAAGCCTTCTCCCGAAGCTCGTAACAGGCGGGTAACAGTACACGATCACGCCGCACAGCTCCTCTCCACGTTTCAGGCAGAGCATTTTGCGCGGTGCGGCTATCCTGTGGCTGCGGTAGTGAAACACTGCAAGTTCTCGCCAGTCATCGGCTGTTCCTTCTTCTATACGCATTTCCTTGACGGGGCTGCATTCTTCAGCAGGCTTGTTTGGGTAATAGTTGACGGTTATCTCTTTGCCAAACCGCTTATGAACATGAACCCACCACAGCGTAGAGAAATCACCCGCAAACTCCTTTTTTTCTGTTTTTGATGATATGATTTGATTCTTTTGTTGTGGGGTTAGGTTTATTCTTGTTTCTGTTAGGCGCTTTTCCAATTCTTTTGCTTGCTTGCTTGCCCATTTCTAGGAGTGTGATGGAGTTGTGGCCGACGTCTGGTGAACCTTGCCAGCTAATCAAAAGTTGAGGTACCATCTCCTCAAGTTTGCTCAAATTTTCGAAGTCTAACTCTACACGGTCAGCCAAATCACTAGTTTCGTCATATTCTTTCGTTTTCGTGATATTTGCTTCTGAACGTTTGCCATCTTCAACAACCTTCTGATATCGGCGCTTAGGCTCTTCATAATCAACAACGTTACGAGTTGTTGGTGAGCCCTCAAGCTCGGCTAGGCGTCTGCGCATGAGTTTGTCGCTGACCGTTTTGCATTGAGCCTCCAACAGTAGCTTAAGCTTTCGGTAAACATCCAAATCGGCATCGACGCTAACAGGTCTAGCTCCCGCATACCTTTCTGGGCGAGGCATAAACGTGTATCCCTCAAAAGAAAAATCGAAAACACACTGCTCTACGTTCAGCTCGTCAACTCCGTCTTCCAAGATCACGACGACCAGAACATCTGCAAAGTAGCTAAAAACGCTCAGGAAGCGGTCCAGCTCATAGAACTCGGCTTCGAATACGTAACAGGCGAATACGATGACGGCGGAAAACTGTTTAAGAAGAAAAAGCTGTTATACCTCGGCTCCCAAACCTCAGAAGGGTAGTAGTCCAGGTCTAGGGGCCCGTAGTCTAGGCTGGACCAAGACGTCAGTGGCGAAGTCTCCCGCAGCTCCCCTTTTTTTCTCGTTTGGAACGGATAAGCATCTCTGGCTTTTCTGCGATGATCAAGCAGGGCGATCCCTCAGGCACATGAAGAGTTAGGCTGTGCAGGGGCAGGACAGGCTTATGGAAAGCGTGGGGCACCTGGGAATCAGCGTCTGCAGTCCATCATGCGGGAAGCAGTAACCTTTAAAAACGTTGCACAACTTGGAGTTACGGTGACGCAGGCACGGCGAGGGGTTTCCTCCTTCGTACTTGAACGTTAAACAAGCGTTTCTTGAAGTGCCTGCGTCATTACCAAGGTTACGGGTCTTCTGGTGCGTGTGATCAGGACAGGGACGTGACAACATACAGGTTTAAAGCCGCTCAAAAAAGTGGCTCAAACATTTAAATAGGGCAGTGCCTAGATACTTTACGTAAATCGCAAAAAAGGCGAAAAAAATGGCAGAAAAAGAGAAAGAAGGAAGAGAAAGCTCAGAACTAGGTTTTCTGGGCTTAGGTTCCCCCGAAATTTTTAAGAAAAATAGAAGAGAAATGCCAAAACTAGTCCACGTCAGCTACGAGAGCGGTTTCGTGGATCCGTGTAAAGGGAAAGGCTGGATGGCCATCCTCAAAGTGGACGAGAAAAGGGAGATCGTCCGTGAATTTTTGGCTACTAACCGGATTTACGGTAAAGGCGGCTACGAATTCCGGTTTGAGGGCCTTTTGTCGCAGGGGAGCGTGCTTGAGGTCGCGGAGGGCGGGAGCTGGAAGAATACGTACCGCTTTTTCGCCAGAGTAAAACCGGACGGGAGTATAGAAAACTTGGGCTGGACAAGCAGCATCGACGCGAAAAAGAAAGTTTACGATCTCCTCGGCAACGACAGGTGGTCTAACGCTTGGAAAACCAGCAAGTAACCTTTTTTTGGACCTTGGCTTCGAGAGGCGGGCCCGTGGAGCCTTACGGCCAGGGAGAAGCGGGCATAAAACAAAAAAAGGAGGAAGAAAAACATGGCGAAAGTTAAGACACAACAGGTATGCGAAGTTGAGCCGGAACAGCTAGGCATGGAGAACCTGCCTGAGCTTCCAGTTTCAGCGGCAGAGCTTGAGCAGCTG
>Ga0315282_10012115_pt1 | contig 13254 bp, 13 predicted proteins | sample YL17G07_20_MG_FD_203693 | JGI IMG/M metagenome (GOLD analysis project Ga0315282, IMG submission 203693) | Sediment microbial communities from Yellowstone Lake, YNP, Wyoming, USA - YL17G07_20 | ecosystem: Environmental > Aquatic > Freshwater > Lake > Sediment | place: USA: Wyoming | collected...
GAGGGCAGCCTCAACGGCACCTACGTGAACCGGCGCCGGATCGAGCGCCACGCGCTCGTCGACGGCGACGAGCTGCAGATCGGCAAGTACAAGCTGACCTTCATCACGCCGTGAGCGACGACACCGGTCTGTTGTTCGACATGGGCGACGAGAAGCTCATGACCATCGGCACGGTGGTCGAGCGTCTACACGGCGAGTTCCACGATGTGAGCGTGAGCAAGCTGCGTTACCTCGAGGAGCAGGGGCTCGTGGCGCCGCGACGGACCAAGGGCGGCTACCGGCTCTACTCGCGCGACGACTACCAGCGCCTGGTGCGCGTACTCAGCCTGCAGCGCGACGAATACCTGCCCCTCAAGGTCATCCGCAAAGAGCTCGACCGCGCCGCTGGCACGGTGGCTGCCTCGCCGCGCGGCGGCCTGCGCAAGGCCGATCTGGTGCGTCCGGCGGCCGGCGAGAAGGAATACACCGCCGAGGAGGTCCAGCAGCTCACCGGCGCCGACGTGTCCCTGCTCGCCGAGCTCGAAGAGTATGAGCTGGTGCGCGGCCGCCAGGTGAGCGGCGTCAAGCGCTACGGCGAGGTCGACGTGGGCATCGTCGGGGCGGCGGTGCAGCTGGCCCGCAGCGGCGTGCGGCCGAAGAACCTGCGACCGGTCAAGAGCTCGGTCGAACGCGAGCAGGGCCTCATCGAGCAGGTACTGCTGCCGACGCTGCGCTCGCGCCGCGCCGACCAGCGTCAGGGGGCGCTCGATACTCTCGAGGAGATGGTCCAGGCCATGACGCAACTGCGCCAGCTGCTGCTCACGCGGGCGATCCGGCAGATGACCGGCTAGGGAGGAGCGGGCACATGAGCAGCGAGAAACACCCCGTCGACCTGGCGGCCCGCATCCGCGCCGTCCCCGACTTCCCCAAGAAGGGCATCCTGTTCCGCGACATCATGCCGCTGCTCTCCGATGCCGAGGCGTTGCGTTACTCGGTCGACCGGATGGCCGAGTTCGCGGTGGGGAAGAAGGTCGACGTCGTGCTGGGCGCCGAGTCGCGCGGCTTCATCCTGGGAGCGGCGCTCGCCTATTCGCTCAATGCCGGCTTCGTCTGCGCCCGCAAACCGGGCAAGCTGCCCTGGAAGACGGTGTCCGAGGCCTACGAGCTCGAATACGGCACCGATGCGCTCGAGATCCACGAAGACGCCATCACTCCGGGCATGAACGTGCTGGTCCACGACGACCTGCTGGCGACCGGGGGCACGGCCCAGGCCAAGTGCCGCCTGGTCGAGAAGGTCGGCGGCAACGTCGTCGGGGTGGCGTTCCTCATCGAGCTGGTCGATCTGAAGGGTCGTGACAAGATCGCCGGCTACGACGTCCTGAGCCTGCTCAAGTACTGAGGGCGGGGGCGCGGCGGGCGGCGCCTCACCTCCTCCAGATCTCGGCCTCGACCCAGGCCACTCCCGTGCTCACCATCCCGAGGGCGCCGGCGGTCGCGAAGGACAGGTCGAGCACGCGTTCGGGCGCCATGGGTCCGCGATCGTTGACGCGCACGAAGACGGCGCGCCCCTGCCAGGTGACCCGCAGCCACGTGTTGAAGGGCAGCGTGCGACTGGCGCACGTGAAGGCGTACATGTTGTAGATCTCGCCGTTGGCCGTGTGGTTGCCCTGCAGGGCGCCGCCGTACCAGCTCGCATAGCCGGCGAACGTCTCGCCCGAGGGACCGTACCCGCGCGGCGGATGACTGGCCGCCGCCAGGACGCCGTTCAGACCGGCGGCCGGCGGGACCGAAGGCGACGGTGGCGGCGTGGGGAGCGCCTCACGCAGGTCCTTGCGAGCCTCGGCGAGCTCCACCTGCTTGCTGGCCAAGACGCCGTCGATGACGTCCAGCCGCGCCTGGATCTGCGCTTCGCGGGCCAGGCGCGCGGCCTTGAGGTCGGCGATGCCCTGCTGCAGCGCATCGATGAGTCGCCGCTGCTCCTCCATCTGCTCCATGACCCGGCGCTCGTCGGCCGCCACGCGGGAGTAGAGGTCGTACTCGGTAGACAGGGTGTCGGGATCGAATCCTTCGACGATCGCCGCCCAGTAGAGCTGGTCGTGCACCTTGTACATCCCCTCGAGCGAGGCGGCGTACGTAGCGAACGTCTGTTCGTATTGGCCTTCGGCACCGCTGAGGCGCAGGTCCATCTCGGCCATCATGGCGCGCGTGTCGTCGAGCTCGTACCTGTAGCGCTGGAGGTCGGCGCGCAGACGCTCGCGTTCGTCCCTGAGCCTGCGCACCAGCCGGGAGGTGCGGTCCACACGCACCTTCAAGGCGCCTGGATCAGGCCTGGAAGCGGCGCGCGCGGCGCCAGGGAGCCCGAGCCAGAGGAACCCCAGACCGATGACACCTGCCACGATGAACCTCGTTGGACGACCAGTCACGCAACGCCTCTTCGCGACGCGACGTTCGATGCCTCAGGAAGCCAGAGCAGCGACGTCGCAGGCCACCGCTCGGCCAGTATCGTACGGGGGCGACGCCGGCGCCTCAAGCCGATGGAATGCGATGACGCAGCGAGCGTCGGCGAACCGGAAGTCTCGCCGGGGGAGCCGACGAGAGTGAGTCGCGCACGCGTCGTCAGTGGCATCCCTCAGACAGGACGACTGCGAGCGGCAGACGCGGGCAGGAGGGAGCGTCGGGGGCGTCGCCGTCAGGCCGCCTGGCACGGTTCGGCGGCCCTTCGAGGGCTTACTTTACATAACATTGATTATCGTGCGTTACGTCTGGACTCGGGAGACGCGGCCGAAGAGCCTTGTGCGGCATTCGACCGGGAGCGCCAGTCGCCACTGCCGACAGTCACCAGCGGCGCCCGAGATAGACGAGCCCGTCGGGCGGGTGCTGGCAGCAGGATGCGATGAACTCGGCGATGGGTGGACGAAGGGCCAGACCGTCGAAGTCGCCGGGCGAGAAGGTCGCGACCTCCAGGACGGCGTCGTCGCGAGGAGCGAGACGCTCCAGGTCCATGGCGCCAGCCAGCCGGACGGCGAACACAACGTGCAGGACGTGCTTGGCGTAGACCGACAGGTCGGGCGCGATCGACTCGGCCAGTGCGACCGGTCGCTCGCTGGCGATGGGGAGGCCGAGCTCCTCGTGGAACTCGCGCCTGAGGGCCTCGGCAAGACCTTCGCCGAACCGCACGCCGCCGCCGGGCAGGAGCCAGTAGGCCTCTCCCCCACGCCGCTGTCGGACCAGGACGACGCGGCCCTCGACGACGAGCAGGCCGCCGACGCGGACCGACGGGCGGTCCTCCCGTCCCTTGGCGTGGGAGGTTTGGTGAAGTTCAGACATCGGACTCATTGCTCGTGGCCGTACCGACGCCGGAGGAACCGAAGCCCCGATCGCCGCGTTCGGAGGCCGGCAGCTCCTCTGCGGAGACGAGCTCGGTCGCCGCGGGAGCGAGGAACAGGAGCTGGGCGATGCGGTCGCCGCGACGTATCTCGAACGCCTGTTCGCGGTCGGTGTTGAGGAGGACGACGTGGACCTCGCCACGGTAGCCGGGGTCGATGAGCCCCGGCGCGTTGACGATGGTGATGCCGTGACGCGCCGCGAGCCCCGAGCGCGGGACGGTCAGGCCGGCCACATGAGCTGGAAGCCCCAGAGCGATGCCCGTGGGTACCGTGGCGCGCTCCTGGGGACGCAACGTGACGTCGACCGCCGAGCAGAGATCGAAGGCGGCGTCATGCTCGTAGGCGCGCTGCGGCAGCTCGGCGCCTTCGCGGACGATCTTGACTGGGACTCGCAGGATCACGAAGCGTCGCCCTCCTCATCGCCGTCTGTCGCCGCGTCGGGCCCTGGCGCGCCCTGCGACGGCCTGCGGCGCGCGTCCCGCGCAGCCAGCGCGAACCTACGGTAGCGGGCCGCCGTGGCGCGCGGGACGCGCGCCGAGATCAGCACGCCGTCGGCCGTGCTCTCCTCCTCGATGTCGGCGGCGATGCCGCGCAGGCGGCCCACCACGGCGCCCTCCGCGTACGGCACGAGGAGGCGCACCGGTACCAACTGCCCGGCGAAGAAGGCGGCGACCCGGTCGCGCAGGGTGTCGAGCCCCTCCCCAGCGCGGGCTGAGATGCGCAGAGCGTCCGGATAGAGGGCCGTGAGACGTGCTCGCTGGCCCTCGTCGAGCCGGTCGACCTTGTTCAGCACGAGGAGCTTGGGCACGTCGCTGGCGCCGATCTCGTCGAGGACCTCGGCGACGGTCTCCTGTCGATCGGCGATCTCGTCGGCCGGCAGGGCGGCGTCGGCGACGACCAGGAGGAGGTCGGCGAGGCTGGCCTCCTCGAGCGTCGAGGCGAAGGCGTCGACGAGAAGGTGCGGCAGCTTGCGGATGAAGCCGACGGTGTCGGTCAGCAGGTAGTCGCGGTCGCGGTGACGGAAGGTGCGCGTCGTCGGGTCGAGAGTCTCGAACAGGCGGTCGCGTACCGGAACGTCGGCGTCCGTGAGGGCGTTGAGGAGTGTCGACTTCCCCGAGTTCGTGTAGCCCGCCAGGGCGATCAGGGGGAGGCTGGCGCGGACGCGTCGCGCGCGCTGCGTGCGGCGCGTCCGCGCCAGCCTCTCGATGCGGCGCTGCATCTGCTGGATGCGCTGGCGGATCACCCGCCGGTCGACCTCGAGCTTCTGCTCGCCGGGGCCGCGCATGTCGGTACCCCCGCCGAGACGCGACATGACCTGGCCCTGGCCGCGCACGCGGGTGAGCTCATACTGGAGTTGGGCCAGGTCGACCTGCAGCTTCCCCTCGATGGTATGCGCGTGACGGGCGAAGACGGACAGGATGAGCTCGGTGCGGTCGAGCACGTCGACGTCGACGGCGTCGAGAACGGTGGCGACCTGGGCGGGGGTCATGTCGTCCTCGCAGACCGCGCAGGTGGCGCCGGCGCGCCTCACAGCCGCCTTGAGCTCGCCGATCTTGCCCGGTCCGAGGTACGAGTGAGCGTCCGGCCGGCTGCGATGCTGGACGACCTCGCCGCCGCACTCGACGTCGGCCGCCACCAGGAGGTCCTTGATCTCGGCCAGGCGGTCACCGGCGTCGGCGCCCTGCGGCAGCGCCGCGAAGATCACCGCCCTGGGCTGCTGCAGCTCTCGGGTCTCGACGGTCACGGTGTCGCGGGCACCTGTGTGGACGCGCGCCGGCCGCTAGAGCCGGACGCGCTCTTCGATGCGGCGCACAGCCTCTTCGAGGCGGGCGTCGGGGACCGTCAGCGAGAAGCGGACGTAGCCCTCGCCGGAGGGGCCGTAGGCGGCGCCCGGCGAGACGATGACGTCGGCCTGTTCGAGGACCAGGTCGGCGAAGCTCCCTGAGGTGTGCCCCTCGGGGACCGGCGCCCAGAGGTAGATCGAGCCTTTCGGCGGCGTGGCGTGCAGGCCCAGGCGCTGCAGGGCGGGCACCAGCAGGTCGCGGCGGTGGGCGTAGAGCTCGCACAGCGCGCGAACGGAGTCCTGGGGGCCGCTCAGGGCGACCGCCGAGGCGTGCTGGAGGGCCTTGAACATGCCCGAGTCGGTGTTGGTCTTCAGGCGCCAGTAGGCGTCGACGACCTGGCCGTTGCCGACGATCGCGCCCGAGCGCCAGCCGGTCATGTTGTAGCTCTTCGAGAGCGAGAAGAGCTCGACGCCGACCTCTCTAGCGCCGGGAGTCTCGAGGAAGCTGGGCGCGACGTAGCCGTCGAAGGTGATGTCGGCGTAGGCGTTGTCGTGGACCACCACGATGTCGTGCCGCTGCGCGAAGTCGACGAGACGGGCGAAGAAGTCGTCCTCGACCACGGCTCCCGTCGGGTTGTTCGGATACCCGACGAAGATCATCTTCGCCTTGGCCAGCACCGCGGGTTCGATCGCCTCGAGATCGGGCTGGAAGCCCAGCTCGGGCACGAGCGGCAGGTGCACCGCCGTGCCGCCGGCGATCAGCGGGCCGGTCGTGTAGACCGGATAGCCGGGATCGGCCGCCAGGCACACGTCGGACTCGTCGAGGAGTGTCGGGCACAGGTGGGCGAGAGCCTCCTTGGCGCCCAGCAGCGGGATGACTTCGGTCTCGGGGTCGATCCCGACCCCGAAGCGACGCCCATAGTAGCCGGCGACCGCCTGGCGGAACTCGGCCGTGCCCTTGTTCGTGGGGTACTGGTGAGTGGCGGGATCGTGGATCGCGTCGGCCATGGCGGTCACGATGTGGGCCGGCGTGGGGCTGTCGGGGTCGCCGATGCCCAGGCTGATGATGTCGACGCCGGCGGCGCGTTTGGCGCCCACCTTGCGTTCGATCTCGGCGAAGAGGTACGGCGGAAGACTCTGGACGCGCTGTGAGAATCGCATGTCGGTCCTCGGATCGGGTGACGGGGCGGTCGCCGGCGGCCTACTCGAGGTGCTCGAGGAACTCGAGCGACAGGTCGCCGTGGAAGATCTCCTCTGCCGGCCCGGTCATGAACACTCGGTAGTCGTCCATGACCTCGACCTCGAGCGTGCCGCCCGGCAGCGAGACCTTGACCGGGCTCTTGCAGCGGCCCAGACGCACGAGGGCGACGGCCGTCGCCGAAGCGCCGGTGCCGCAGGCGCGGGTCTCCCCCACTCCCCGCTCCCAGACGCGCACCTTGGCGTGGTGCTCGTCGACGGGTACCACGAACTCGACGTTCGTGCGTCGCGGGAAGTACTTGTGCGTCTCGATCAGCGGTCCGAACTCGTCGAGGCGGGCGATCTCGAGCGGCCAGGGCGAGGTGATGACGGCGTGCGGATTGCCGACGTCGACGAACGTGAAGGTGAACGTGCGACCGCCGGCCGTGAGGGTGGACTCGACGACCTCGCCGCTGAGGTCGAGCTTCTCTCCGCCGAAATGCGCAATGCCCATGTCGACGCGCACCGAGTACCCTTCACCGATGACCGGCACGATCTCGCCGGCAGGGGTCTCGAGGACCACCGAGTCGCCGCTGATGGAACCCTCCATCTTGAGCTTGCGGGCCACCATCCGGACCCCATTGCCGCACATCTCGGCCTCGCTGCCATCGGGGTTGAAGATCTGCAGCCTGAAGCGGTCGTCGCCGGTCTTCGGACCGATGACGAGGATCCCGTCCGAACCGATCCCGAAATCGCGCTCGCACAGGTGTCGGACACGCTCCGGCGTGAGCTCGAAGGGGATCTGTTCACGGTGCAGCACGACGTAGTCGTTGCCGAGGCCTTGCCACTTGGAGAACTGCATCTTTCCGAGGCCCTGCCATTTCGGCTGCACGCGTTGACCCTCCCTCTACGCGAGAAGCCCCGCGATGTCGTCGGCGACGTCATCGGGGAGCCGTCCGGACGTCGGGATGATAACAGCATCGGGCAGCTTTCTCATCCAGGTCGACTGGCGCCGGACGAGGCGGTTCGTGCGCGCGACGATGCGCCGCGCGGCGGTCTCCGGAGTGAGCTCGCCGGCGAGCACCGCCAGGGCCTCGTCGACACCGATGGCCTGGCGCACGGTCCGCGAGAGCGGCGCCGCGGCAGCCGCGCGCTCCACCTCGTCGACCAGACCGGCGACCATCATGTGCTCGGCGCGCTCGGCGACCCGTCGTCGCACGTCGCCGCGGGCGACGTCGAGGGCGAACAGGCGATAGGCGTAGCGAGGTTCCGATCTCCAGAGTCGACTCTGCCGGTCGTCGGTCAGCGGTCCTCCCTGGGCGATCACGGTCTCGAGGGCGCGCACGACGCGCCGCGGGTTGTCGAGGTCGATGCGTTCGGCGCCGGCGGGATCGAGCTCACGCAGCCGGCGCACCAGCTCGTCGGGGTGCTCGGCGGCCGCGGCGTCGAGCTCGGCGCGGAGGGCGGGGCTGGGCGCGGCGCCGAAGGCGAGACCGCCCAGCCCCGCCCTCAGATAGAGACCCGACCCGCCTTCGAGCACGACGCGGCGGCCGCGAGCGATGATGTCGTCCATGGCTGCCTGAGCCAGAGGGGCATAGGCGGCGGCCGAGAACTCCTTCCACGGGTCGAGGCAGCCCACCAGGTGATGGCGGACGCGGGCCCGCTGCTCGTCCGTGGGCTGGTTGGTGAGGATGGGCAGGCCACGGTAGACCTGCATCGAGTCGGCCGAGACGATCTCGGCGTCGAGGCGTTCGGCGAGAGCGACGGCGATGTCGGTCTTGCCCAGGCCGGTCGGACCGAACAGGGCGATGACGCCGCCGCCGCGGGCGTCAGTCGCCGCTATCGTCGCTCCCCGGCTCGCGGTAGCGCGTCACGGTGAAGCGTCGCACCTCGAACTCCTCGTCGGGAGCGATGCCGGCCTTCTGGAGGGCGATCGCCACCTGGCGAGCCACGCTGTCGACGCCCGCCAGGTCGGGAAGAAGCACGCCACGGCGCCAGCCCGCGCTGACGATGACCCCGAAGCGCTGCGGGTCGAGATCGGAGACCTGGCACGGTTCGCTCTCGGAGAGGACGTCGACCGAATACGTCAGGTGCGCCAGCTCGCCCTCGCTCAGGGGAGGGAACCTCGGGTCGCCGAAGGCCGCTCCGCGGGCGTTGCGGGCGATCTCGGCGCCGAGGTCATCTTCGGCCGGCGTGAGCGTGCCGATGCAGCCGCGCAGCTCGCCGCTCATCTTGATCGAGACGAAGCAGGCCGCCTTCTGCTTGTAGAGGTCCTCGCCGGGGGCCGACGGAGCCTCCCCATCCCGCACGAGCCCCTCGACGCAGGCGCGTGCGTATCCGGCCGGACCCCCGCCCCGAGGCCGTTCGTCGCTCAGCGGCTCGCTCACGGCTTCTGAGGGGTACCGTAGGCGGCGACCGCGTAGCCGACACCGAACGGACCTTCGTAGCTGAGGAGGTGAGGGTTGACCTGGGCATCGTCGCCGAGGAAGGCGCCGAGGGCGATGAACGAGCGCAGGCCGCACTCGCCGGCCCGTCGCAGGAGGTCGGGTTCGAGGTGGGAGAGGGCGGGGAAGTCACCGACGGCGAGGTGTTCAACGACCTGGTGGTCGAACTCGGCGCCACGCTGGTCGTAGCCGGCCGGCGCCGTGGGAATGAGGCGGTGCGAGAGGTCGCCGGAAGCCACGAAGGTGACTGCGCGGCCGAGTTGGTCGGCGCACCGGCGTACCAGAGTCCCCATGGCGACGTGGTCGGCATGGCGATCGACGATGGAGAGCGACACCAGGCGTCGCGCCGCCAGGAAGCTCAGCGGCACCAGGACGCCGTGATCGAGCTCGTCGTCGTCGCTGGGGTCGAGGGCGACCCCTTCGGCGAGCGCCAGCTCGACGAGGCTATCGACGAACTCCGTGTCGTTGGCGATCTCGAGTCCGGCGCGCCGACATCCGAACATCGAGAAGTCGCCGTACAGACGCGGCGGCGACTTGACCGTGAAGGCGTCCCAGCGCCCTCGTGTGTGCGGCGAGATGACGACCGCGCAATCGATCTCGCCGAGCTCGTCGGCGAGCCGCTCCAGGCCGTCGACCGTCGCCTGCACGCGGTCCCGTTCGGCGCCGCCGATCTCGGGGATCAGCAGGGGCGGATGTGGACAGACGCACCCGGCCATGGTCATGGACGACACCTCCTACGCGGGCGCGACGTGGCCGGCGAGCGTCGTGGACGTGGCCGACGTGACGAGGACCGGCACGAGCGCCCCGGGCTCTGCCTTGCCGCTGAAGTTGACGGTGACGTTCTGTCGGGTGCGGCCACGCATCTGCGAGCCGTCGCGGCTGCGACCTTCGACGAGGACCTCCGAGGTGCGTCCGACCGCGTCGGCGCGACGCTCCGCGGCGATGCGCTGGGTGACCTCCACCAGGCGCGCGATGCGCGCCCGCGCGACCTCGCGGTCGACCTGGCCCGGAAGCCTGGCTGCCAACGTGTGTGGACGGGGTGAGAACACGAAGGTGAAGGCCGAATCGAAGCGCGCGCGTCGGACGAGCCCGAGCGTGGCCTCGAAATCGGCCTCGGTCTCGCCGGGGAAGCCGACCATGAGATCGGTGGTGATCGCGATGTCCGGGACGGCTGCGCGCACGGCCTCGATCCTCCCCATGTACCGCTCCATCGTATACCCGCGGCCCATGGCAGCCAGCGTTCGGTCGGAGCCCGACTGGGCCGGCAGGTGAAGGTGCTCGCAGACGGTCGGCAGGGTCGCCATGGCGGCGACCAGCTCGTCGGAGAGGTCCTTGGGGTGCGAGGTGGTGAAGCGGACGCGTCGCAGACCGCCCACCCTGTCCAGGCGACCGAGCAGCCGCGCGAACGACGACCGGCGGCTGGCATCCGGAATGTCGCTCCCGTAGGCGTTGACGTTCTGGCCGAGGAGCGTGACCTCGACGACGCCGTCGGCGACCAGCCGCCGGACCTCGTCCACGATGGTCTGCGCCGGCCGGCTGCGCTCGGGACCGCGGACGTACGGAACGACGCAGTAGGAGCAGGCCTGGGTGCAGCCGGACATCACCTGCACCCAGGCCTGGAACGGACGTTCACGACAAGCGGGCAGGTCGCCGCTGAACGTGCCGCCGTCAGCCAGGCAGGCGCAGCCGCGGCGTCGTTGGCGCACGATGTCGGTCAGCCGGTGCACGTTCTGCGGCCCGACGGCGGCATCGACGAACGGGTGCTCGTCGAGGAACGCCGCGCCCTCGGCCTGGGGCAGGCAGCCGCAGACGAGGACGAGACGCTCGGGATCGTCTCTCTTGAGACGAGCCGCCTCGCCGAGGTGCCCGTAGAAGCGCTCGTCGGCGCTGCGGCGCACCGTGCACGTGTTGTAGACGATGACGTCGGCCGTCTGCGGGGTCGCGACGCGCACCAGTGCCTCGGCCTCGAGCAGGGCACGGATGCGCTCGGCATCGTGGTCGTTCATCTGGCAGCCGAACGAGCGCAGATAGTAGGTGCGCATCGTCCTTCCCGCCGGTCGGGACGAACCGTCGCTACTTGGCGTATTCGACGGCGCGGCTCTCGCGGATCACCGTGACGCGGATCTGACCGGGGTAGTCGAGCTGCTCCTCGATCTCCTTGGCGATGTCGCGGGCCAGGAGCGCCGCCTCGTCGTCGTCGATCTCGGCCGGCTTGACCATGACCCGCACCTCACGGCCGGCCTGCATGGCGTAGCACTTCTCGACGCCCTTCTTGGCCTCGGCGATCTTCTCAAGCGACTCGAGACGCTTGATGTAGCTTTCGAGCGTCTCACGGCGCGCGCCGGGTCGCGCCGCCGAGATGGCGTCGGCGGCCTGCACCAGCACCGCTTCGACGGTCTGGGGGTCGACGTCCTGGTGGTGCGCCTCGACGGCGTGCACCACGCTCTGCGACTCCTTGTACTTCCGTGCCAGCTGCGCCGAGATCTGGGCGTGAGAGCCGTCGACCTCGTGGTCGACCGCCTTGCCGATATCGTGCAACAGGCCGGCACGGCGGGCGATCTTCGGGTTGGCGCCCAGTTCGTTGGCCATGATGCCGGCCAGGTGAGCGACCTCGGTCGAGTGGTTGAGCACGTTCTGGCCATAGCTGGTGCGGAATTTCAGGCGACCCAGGACCTTGACCAGCTCGGGTGGCACGCCGTGAACGTTGGCGTCGAAGCAGGCCTGTTCGCCGGCCTCCTCGATGGTGGCTTCGACCTCGGCGCCGGCCTGGTTGAACATCTCTTCGATGCGTGCCGGATGGATGCGCCCGTCGGTCAGCAGCTTGGTGATGGTCAGCCGCGCGATCTCGCGCCGAACGCCGTCGAAGCCCGAGAGCACGACCGCCTCGGGAGTGTCGTCGATGATGAAATCGATGCCTGTGAGACTCTCGAGCGCGCGGATGTTGCGTCCCTCGCGGCCGATGATGCGCCCCTTCATGTCGTCGGAGGGAAGCGGGACCACCGAGACCGTGGTCTCGGCGACGTGATTGGCCGCCGTGCGCTGGATGCTCAGCGAGAGGACGTTTCTGGCGCGGCGGTCGGCTTCACGGCGCGCTTCTTCCTCGACGGCGCGGACCAGTTTGGCCATCTCGTGTCGCGACTCGTCTTCGACCTGCTTCAGGAGCATCTCGCGGGCCTGCACAGCGGTCATGCCCGAGATGCGCTCGAGCGTCGCCGACTGTTCGGCCTGCGCCGCCTTCAGCTCTTCGGACACCCTCTGGGCCCGTTCCTCGCGTTCGAAGAGCTGCTCGTCGCGGCGCTCGAGCTCGGCGGCGCGCTGCTCGATCTGCTCTTCGCGCTGCGTGGCCCGCTCTTCGGCCTTCTTCAACTCGGTGCGCCGGTCACGCACCTCGGCCTCGACCTCACCGCGGACCTTGTGGATCTCTTCCTTGGCCTCGAGCCGGGCTTCCTTGACCGTCGCCTCGGCTTCTCGTTTCGCCTCGCGCAGGACGCGCTGCGCCTCGCCCTGGGCGCCCTTCAGCCGCGTCTCGATCAGGTACCGGCGCACGAGGTACCCGACGGCCACGCCGACCACGAGGGCCGCCGCGATGGAGAGTGCTGCTATCATGTCAACCCCTTGGGCCGTGGGTCAGCTCTCGCAGCTCGCACCTCGTGATCCCGCCTCCCGACGCGAAAAGAGCCGGGCGGCTTGCCCGGCTCGCGTCGGCGAAAAGCGCTCTGGTGCACGCAACGACCGTTCTGGCGGGTGACCGACGGCGACCATCGGGTGCGGTCGTACCGTCGTCGCAGGGCTCTCGCTAGTCGTCAGCCCCTGTTGTGCCTTTCCGTCAGACCGGTCCCGGTGAGACCGGAGTGCGTTTCACTGCTTTGAAGCAGAGATGCGAAACCACGTCATCGAGCAAGCTGCTCGCACCGATTGTAGGGTCCGCCGCAAGAGGGTGTCAATCGCGGAGCGTCGCGGCCGGTCGCCGCCCGCGCACGTCACTGCGAGGTCGGCGTCTCGTCGAGCCAGCGCCTGACGGCGGCGCCCGCGACGGGCGACGAGAAGCCGCGCCGCAGAAGCTGGTCGCGGGCGCGCCGGCGGGCGGCGTCGAGAGGAGGTCGGGCGGGCCCGCGCTTGCGCAGCAACACCAGGGCCCGCCCGACCTCCCCCTCGTCGTCGGCCGGCAGCACGTCGGCCACGATATGATCGTCGACTCCCAGCCGCCTGAGCTCGCGCACCACGCGGTCTCTCCCCCACCCCCCGAGGTTCTTCTTGTCGGCTGCGAATGCCCGCGCGAAGGCGTCGTCGTCGAGGAGTCCACGCTCGTCAACACGCGCCATGACCAGGGTGACGGTGGGCTCGTCGTGGCCACGTTGCCGAAGCTTCGCGGCGAGCTCGGCGCGCGAGCGAGCCCGATGGCCGAGAAGGCGGTACGCGTCGGCCAGCGCCCGCTCGCCCTCGGCGTCACTACGTATGGCATCGTACTCGGCATCGGACAGGTCGC
>Ga0315282_10012116_pt1 | contig 13254 bp, 17 predicted proteins | sample YL17G07_20_MG_FD_203693 | JGI IMG/M metagenome (GOLD analysis project Ga0315282, IMG submission 203693) | Sediment microbial communities from Yellowstone Lake, YNP, Wyoming, USA - YL17G07_20 | ecosystem: Environmental > Aquatic > Freshwater > Lake > Sediment | place: USA: Wyoming | collected...
GAAGTAGATAAGTTTTGATCTGAGCTTTTTCTTAAGGACTGAAATGCGTAAGATCGGCTCTCTTCCTGCACTCCTTAAGTTGACCGGGGAGCACAAAGTATTTATACCGTAAGGTTTTTAGTCTTTGTATTCTCTCTTTTTGACCCATAATCTCGTTCCTGAAAAGGAGAAAGAGGTTATACACCAATACCCTGATGAGCATGGCTTAACTCAACAGAATAAAAGCGCTTCATGGAGAATCCCCCGAGAGCAAAGTCTTCTTTTAACTCCTTGACCGTATTCTCATCATTGGCTCTTGGTTTACAGAGATTCCATACATCATAGGGAGATTCATGAGAGTTGGTAACCCATACGCCAAAGCGGTAATTGTGCATATCATATTCATCCTTAAAAAGGGGAAGTGATTTGCCCATGGCCTTTTTTCTCCGTATGATGTCCTTAAGGTACCACAACGTATCTTCTCTCTTTCTTCCATCCTAAATGAGAAAAGGAGAATTCAGCAACCCATATCCCCTTTGTTATCTCTTTTTAAGTCTGTAATGGAATAGACCTTTCGCTGAAGTGGTCTGTAGAGCCTGACTTTAAATGATGTAGGTGAGTTCCTTCTCCTTAAAGAAGCTTAAATAAACTGTTTTACATAAAACCCGCTGTCGGCAATAACACCTGAGACTTTGACGAGGTCATGCACCCTCTCATAGGCTGAAGTAAAGAACCCTTCGATGTTATTCCAGGAGACAACATTCCCTGATCTGTTCCAGAGGTGAATGACGTATCTGCTCCTATTGAGGAAGGCAATAAGGGGATTATGACTCGGACGGCCCTTTTTCTGTGGATTGTACCCTTTCTTCGCTCCCTCTTGTTCTCCGTAACGTTCAAGGACGGTAGAGTCGAAGGTGAGCCAGTCTTCCTTGATGATATTCCATGGAATCAGGGTTTTGAGGTAGTGCCAGAGGGTATTAGACATGGCTTCTACATCCTTTAAGCTTTTTAAGCTTCCCGAATAACCTCGTCATGGTTGTTGATGCCCTTAAGAAGCCGCTTGGCGTCGAAGATTGCGGCAATAACCTCCTCATGGCCAAGATAAAGGAGATGGGAAAACCGATCTGCTCCTGAAAAAACCATGGCAATATACTTAGATGAGCTTGCCATATATCCCGATACTGTTTGGAGAGAATTCTTGAATAGGGATGATCTTTTCAAGAGCCTGCTTTAGATATATTCTTGTGAAGAATGCTGCCAGAAGGGAGAACCCTCCATAGGCAGTCATCTTTTTCTTGGTAAGGGTAATTCTGATGTTGTTAACCTGGATTTTTGTGGTAAAATGTTTCTGCATCTTTTTGTTCCTCCTTCTGTAGAGAGTCAATTGTTTGTAGATGCTTGATTCTACTATGGAAGGAGGATTTTTAGTGAAGATTATTTGAGGGCAAATGCATTATTTGGGTCAATGACACCATGGGCGATGAGCAGTCCACTCATGATGAGCACCCCGTCTTCTGGAAGGGGAGACCCCAGTCCACCGAGAATCAGAAGGCAGAAGATGCCGATATATGTGAAGTGCTGAATAACCATACCCGGTTCAACCATACTGTCACACGAAAGGCTGCTCTTCTGTCAGAGCTTTGCCCGCCCATAGAAGAACCTTTTCGCCACCTCTGCTGAAATGATATAGAGCAAGACAATGAGAAGTAGTGTCAAAAGGTATGGGAGTGGTATCGGTGCAAATCCAAAGAGTGTTCCCATAGGGGTATAAGGGAAAAGGATTGTAACCACGGCGACGAGGAGAGTGGCTGTCAGCAAAGCCTTGCCCGGCTTGCTTTTCAGGAAAGGTCCCCTGGTTCGGACGACCAGCACGATCATTGATGCAGAGATAACAGATTCCATGAACCAGCCAGTCCTGAATTCTTCGACCGATGCATGGAGGATGAGAAGAAGGACGCCAAAGGTCAGATAGTCGAAAACCGAGCTAAGTAAACCGAAGACAAGCATGAAGTTTCGGATAAACTTGATGTTCCATCTCCGGGGCTGCCTAAGCATCTCCTTGTCAACGCTGTCGGTGGCGATTGTCATCTCGGGGAAGTCGGTCAATAGGTTCGTGAGCAGAATCTGTTTCGGAAGGAGGGGAAGGAAGGAAAAAAAGAGTGAGGCCCCTGCCATGCTGAACATGTTGCCGAAGTTGGCACTTGTAGCCATGAAGACATACTTGAGCGTATTTGCGAAGGTTTTCCTGCCCTCCAGCACACCGTTTGCCAGGACACGGAGGTCTTTCTCGAGGAGCACGATATCAGCCACCTCCTTAGCCACATCCACCGCACTGTTTACTGAAATTCCTACATCTGCCGCATGTAAGGCGGATGCGTCATTGATGCCGTCCCCCATGTATCCGACCACATTTCCCGATTTCCTCAGGGCAAGGATGATGCGCTCTTTTTGATTAGGCTCAATCTCAGCGAAGATATCCACGCTGTTGACCTTTTTCATCAGGGCTTCATTGCTCATCTCACGAATACTGGAGCCGTTCAGTATACTACGGTTCGGGAAACTCATACGCTCAGTCACACTGGCGACGACAAGCTCGCTATCCCCGGTGATAACCTTCAGCGTGACACCCGATTCTTTGAGGGTTTTGATAACTTCGATGATGCCCTCCTTGAGGGGGTCATAAAAGACGAGGAAACCGAGAAAGGTCATGTGGACCTCATCGTCTTTTGTCATGGAAGATTGAGAACCCATGTCCTTGTATGCGAGACCCAGGGTCCTGAAACCTTTGCTACTCAAGTCCCTGAACTGCTGACCGATTTTTTCCTGAATCGTCCCTATATCAGTAACCTTTCCACCTGGCATTTCGACGGTTGAGCAAACAGCGAGCACGTTTGAAAGGGCACCTTTTGTTACCATGAGATGGGCATTGTCATTTGCCACGAGAATGCTCAGACGCTTGCGGATAAAGTCATAGGGCACTTCGTCAAGCTTGCTCACACGCGAGAGGTCGAACTGCCGGTAATGGCGGATTGCCTCATCAAGGGGGTTTGTAAAGCCCGTCTCGTAAGAGGCATTGATGTATGCGTAGAGAAGGGCCTTTTTGCTCTCCTGGCCCTCAACATCGAGGACGGTGTGTACCTGCACCAGACCCTCGGTCAGGGTACCCGTTTTATCGGAACAGAGGACATTCATGCTCCCGAAGTTTTCGATCGATGCAAGCCGCTTTACGATAACCTTCTTGTCAGCCATCCGTTTCGCCCCATGGGCGAGGTTGATGCTGATAATGGCCGGCAGAAGCTGAGGTGTGAGCCCTACCGCCAGGGCAAGGGAAAAGAGGAACGACTCCAGTACCGGCCGGTGGAAATATACGTTGATGGCGAAGATCGATATGATGAGTATCAGGGTGACCTCTAAAAGAAGATAGCCAAAGCGACTGACGCCATGTTCAAACTCCGTCTCTGGCGGCCTAAATTTAAGCTGTTCAGAGATCTTACCAAACTCCGTATCCTTCCCGGTATGGACAACAACCGCCTTCCCGCTGCCGCTTACAACATGTGTGCCCATGAATAGTGCGTTTATCCGGTGACTGAGCGGGGTTTTTTCGTCGAGGGCACCTGCTTCTTTTTCCACCGGATAGGTCTCACCGGTTAATGTTGCTTCGTCAACAAAAAGGTCCTTGGATTCAATGATCAGGCAGTCACCGGGGATAATGTCTCCAGCGTTCAACGTGATGATATCACCTGGAACCACTTCCTCAATTGGCACATCTTTGAAATCCCCGTCACGAAGTGTCGTTGCCCTGACTTGCACTACAGACAGGAGTTTCTGCACGACATTTACCGCGCCCCGTTCCTGGAAAAATCCAAGTAGACCGCTAACCAGGACTATTGCCAGTATGATCAATGCATCGGTGATGTCGCGGAGTACGAAAGAGAGCCCGGTAGCAAAAAGCAATATGATAATGATCGGGCTCTTGAACTGTGCGATGAGAAGAGCGAGTGAATCATTCCTCTTTTTTGGTTTCAGGGTGTTGTACCCATAAAACTGAAGCCTTTTTCGCGCCTCAGCCTCGCTCAAGCCGCCGAGTGAAGCTTGAAGGCGGGTAAGCACGGTATTTGGGGGCAGGGTCCAGAAGGCATTCAATCCATTCATTGGTTTGCTCATACTTGAATCATTATAGTTTCTCAACACTTTCTTGCTACATGGCCAATCATTGTTATCACGGATAACCCCCGTAAATCTACTGCAGTACTAGGCGGTGCCATTTCGTTGCTTTCAAAAAAATGGGTCATGAAGACAATAAATATAATCATTTCACGAATATCATCTTCAATGCAATAAGAAGCAACGCCACTCCAAATATTCGTTCTAACATGATGTTTGACAGCCCTGTCGCAACCTTTGCACCGAGAAAACTGCCGAAAAAGAAACCAAGACAAATCAAGGCCGCTATCTTCACATCTACATATCCTTGTTGATAGTACATCCATGCAGCGAGAATCCCAATGGGTGGAATGAGAAGAGCCAGTGTGGTACCCTGCGCTTGATGTTGAGAGAGCCCAAACAAAAAGACTAAGGCAGGTACAATAATTACACCACCGCCGATGCCAATCAGTCCGCTTAAGGCTCCAGCGACAAATCCTAAAAGCAAGTAAAGTAGAATAGTAGTCATATTGTGCTACCCCCTATTGAAAATGCTGTTTAATATTTTTATATCTGAACCCTTTCTAAGCATCTATATATTATAAATCATTGTAGAAATTATAATATCCAATTTATTTATATTTTCTTGCTTGGAGTAGCCCCCGGTTTGATAGGGGCAACTCCAGATAAAGCGACCATGAAACTTCAACTAAAAGAAGGGCAAACTCCGATGAAAAGATAGATCAGATAAGAATGTATTACGGGGCAGCAGATACATCGATAGGCCTTGCAACTGCCGGTATGAAGGAGGTGCTTGATTATTTATCTAACTGTCCTGAGACATAAAATGTTAAAATCTATAATTCAGGGGGTTGTGCCATGTTTGAAGATATAAATTATAAGTTTAATAATGGCGTCAGGGCCATTAAGAGATGGGTGATACCATATCTTAATTCCCTTATTCATCCTCAAGAGTTCAGGCCTGTACTCTGTTATCTTTACACAGAATGGAGATGTAATATCGATTGCCACTACTGCCATCAATATGATAACAACCAGGAGGGCATGAGCCTTGATACTGCCAAAAGCGCTATCGATTGGCTCAAGTCTTTGGGTTGCAGGGTCATACCTATCATGGGCGGAGAGCCTCTTTCAAGGAAGGATTTTATCATGGAGGTAATCAGGTATGGTGCTGATAATGGTTTTTTCGTCTATCTGCCAACAAATGGTTATCTGATGGACAGGGCCTTTATCGATGAGATGGGTAAAGCTGGTGTTGCAGCCGTGAACCTCGCAGTGGACTGCATTGCACCTAAAAAAGGTCTACCCAAGGCCCTTTTAAATATAGAGCCCCAATTCAGATATCTTGTTGACAGGCAGAAGAGATATGGCTATCTCCTGTTTTTTAATATAAATATCTGTCGGACCAACATTAAAGACGTAAAGCTCCTCACAGAGATCGCCCATGAGAACAACATAGGTACGGATTATCATCTGAACGAACCTCCCCAGGGTTTTGTGGATGTTGCCCATTATAAACACAAAGATGATGGGCTCTTTATTACACCAGACCAGTATGAGGAAGTCGATGAGCTTGTTGACTGGCTCATAGACAGGCAGAGGAGGGGGTGGCCGATGGTCAATTCTATTGAACACTTAAAGACATTTAAACAACGTATGAGGGGGGCCATAGGGCAGTGGGACTGCCGTGCCGGGATTAACGGTGCTCTGATCAGGCCTGACGGTACGCTCTCTCCATGCTTTGATCTCATATGCTATGACCATGACTGGGGAACTATCTTGAGGCCTTCTTTTGATAGGAGAGAGCTTGCAGAGGTCAAAAAGATGTGCCTCCCCTATTGTTCATCTACCTGTTTTCATACAATGGGTTATTATTACAGGTTGCAATCAGTCCCGCAGTGGGTGAGAAAGCATATACGCGTTGGTTAAACTCTGTCAGAAGTATTAGGTAGAGTAGAGAACTGGCGTAGTATTTTAGGCGTGAGCCTATCAGTTTCTGCCCCTTTCGTCTGGCAGTGCCTCAATAGCTCATCCATGCTCTATCTCCAGCTCCCCCTCATCAAACCGTACGTTCAGTTCTCCCGAATACGGCTTTCCAATCATCTTTTTCCAGCGACATCCGCAGTTAGTCCTGCTTGGCCTTCTGGTAGAGCTTCTTCCGAAGTTCCTGAATCTTCTCCGGAGTTTTTAGCATTTTAAGCAATCTCCTTTTCCTTTCCTTCTTACAGCTTACTATAAGGAAGTGATTGAGCCAGCATTGGCCTCCCTTTTTCTTTAAATGCCGACTTGCTTTAAGAAATTTTTAATCTTCTGAGACAAGGTAGCTCTGATTCGAATTTCCAAATAAAGGTCTCCAGATTCTCCTCCCCCTTTTCCTGGAGCTCCCATTCCTTTCAATCTCATTTGCTGACCATCTTTTATCCCAGGCGGAATTTTAACCATTAAATCCTTTGATTTTCTCCGATGGCGATATTTCACCTCTCCTTTTTGAATTTCTTTTGGAGTAAGCCAAATCACCTCATTCCAATCTTTACCTCTTTCTGGCCACTTTATTCCCCACTTCTTTCCCAGGATATATTTTGCCAATTTGCCAAGAATTCCAGTGAAAGGAAAGGTTGGGAAGCTGGGAACCTTATAAAGCTGCTCTCGACTATCTCTGCAACCTCTGCCATAATGACCAAAAAAGATAAATCCTCGGCCAAAAAATCCTGGGCTTTTAAATTCAAAGGTTCGATATCCAGGACCATAAAAATCTCTGAAAATTTCATTGGATCTTCTAAATCCGAATGCCCGGGCAAACTCCTCAAAGATTTGATTAATGTCTGATCCTCTAAAAATATCTTCCTCAGAATGACTTTCTCTAAATCTCTGATAGGCAAAAGGTCCATACTGTTGCTTTAAGGCATCGTATTCCCTTTTTTTTAAGGGATCGGAAAGGGTAGCGTAAGCTTCATTTACCTCTTTCATTCTTTCAGTAGCAGTTGGATCTCCCTTATTTCTATCTGGATGGTATTGAAAGGCTAATTTTCGGTAGGCTTTTCTTATTTCCTGCTGACTGGCACTACTATTTATTCCCAGAATTTGATAATAGTCTTTTTCCATGTTATTCCATGACATACGTCCTATTTCCACACCTTCAATTGATCAAACTTGACCCTAAATTTTTTAAATAATCTCTCTATTCTTTCCCTTTGCTCATAAGAAATCATTACGCAACCTGATGAAAGTTTCTGACCACCAATCTCCTGCAATAAACCTTTATATCTGTATCCTTTTCTTGTCTGCTCATAAAGCTGTCTGTTAAATCTTGCTTTATCTTTCTGTTTAAGACTGCTTATCTGGAAAGAGTAAATTAGATATGGTTTTTGTTGTAATAATAGGGCAGATGGGATGTCTGAAGGTTCTCTTAGATAGAGAATCTTTCCTTCCTGAAAGATATTCTGTAGCAAGCCTGTATCTGTTTTCTGCAATTCAGCTACAGTTCTTATGGTTGGTTGGATGTTTCTGCCAATTTCAGACTCAAGCTCTATTACTTTATCCTGCACTTCTTTCTGGGTCTTATCATCCGTTGTAAGTATAAACAAATCAATATCTGACCTTGAGGTAAATTCTCCTCTGGCAAGACTCCCATAAAGGATGACAGCTTTTACATCTTTAATCTTAGAAAGCTCTTTTGCTATTTTTTTAAGTATTCTCTTCATAGATTTTCACCTTAAACCTTTTCTCAAAAAATTCTATTATTATTTTGAGATTGTCTATTACCACCTTGGCTCTTTTGCCATTAATCCCGTCATAGCCCAGGTCGCCATAGGCAAACCATATCTTGCGCATTGCCTTGTTTATTTCATCAGGAAAATTCCTATTTGAGTATTCATGCCTACTTTGATGATCGCCAAAATGGTCTCCCTGTTCGGCAGCATCTGCTTCTACCAACTGCTCAACAACCTTTGTACCTAAATCTCCTACTACCGTATTTTGCTTGTTGTTATAAGCATTAATTGTTGCTTGAAACTTCTCCTTTGCCAATTCCAAGTGCTTTTGAAAATCGCCCATTTTTACCCCTTCAGTTTTCGTTATCGTAACGAATTATAGCTGTTTTGTCAAGTTATTCGTTATCGTAACGGAAAGATATATTTTGTTAAAACATTCGCTTTCTGTGAAACAACTGTCCTATCTTTTCACCTCAGTGGGGCATAAACTGTAGCCCTGCACATACCTGAACTTCTCGACTTGATATTCCCAATACCATCTGCATTTATTCCTATAATCTCTGGTGACTTTTGATAAAAACATCACGCTGCGAACTTCCTCTGCTTGCAGGGGAAAGGTTCAAAATATATAATATGAATATAACTGTGTGAGCAGTTATGAATTCGGAGGTGTCTATGACAAAACCAGCTTGCAGAAAACTCCTTCCCATCATCCTCTGAAAAGTCGTCTGGGTTGTTATTCATTCAGAGTCCTGGTATAATCAAGCTCAGCCGTGGTAATGATTGCCCGGCTTTTCATGAAGCCAAACGCATCGGCTATAATAGTATCGTACTGTACCATTGTGTTATCCCCTTATTAATTATAGAAACTCTTTCAGTGCATTGATAATGTTGTGAAGTCGTTCTTCGGTATTTAATCTCAAAACCCTGTAGTATGGTAATTCTTTAGGTTCTTCAATATCTTTAATCTGGTGGTTAAGGGTATTGAGATGTGCATCCGAAATATCTTTGTTTTTAGCTATTCTCTTTTTAATCCTCTTTCTCAAAACCTTCTCATCGGCAAAACAGTGGACAAAGAAAGGGTTGAGTCCCTTCTCTACGCATGCCTGGTAAAAGTCTTTTCTATAGGATGATTTGAGATAGGTAGCATCAACTACTACCCTTTCGCCCTTTAGTGCATTGCTAATCGCTTTTTCTAAAAGGGTATGGTAAATCCTGTTGGTAATTTCATCTGTGTATATACCCTTTCCAAATTCACTGTATAGATGTTCCTCTTTCTTTATACCCAGTAAGGTCTTCCTTATCTCATCAGACCTTAAAACAATCCAGTCAGGTAAGAAGTCTTTCGCAATTGTAGATTTCCCTGAACCTGAAAGACCCATGAATACCACCGGGTTGAAAGGTTCCTTAAAATGATGGATGTAGTAGTCGGCAAGTTTAAAGTATTCCCCTGCCATTCGCATACCTTCCTTTTTTGTAGTTTCCTCTTCTGCGTTATGTGCCCTGAATACCTCCACCTTCCCCCTTATGACAGCCCGGTATATTTTATAGAATCTGAGCAGTTCCTCGTTATAATTATTCCGTTGGTGTGCGAAGTAGGCTTTGAAGAGCCTGGTGGATAAGTCAAACCTTCCTTTGTATTCTAAATCCATAAAGAGAAAGGCTATATCTTCAAGTACATCTATAATCCTGAATTTCTCACTGAATTCGATGCAATCGAATATGGTTGGAGGGTGGGTGAGACATACATGCTGAGAATGTAAATCCCCGTGCCCCTCTCTTACATATCCATTCTTCTTTCTCTCAGAAAATGTTTTTCTATTTTTAGCAATAAATGCACGGGTATAATCAATAAGCTCACGGTAGAAACGTTTATCTATACTTACTCCACAAAAGGGTTTGATCTGCTTAAAATTTTCCTCGGTAGTTGAGGTGACCGTTTCAAACCCGCCATATTTACTTCCTTTATAGGCCACTATCCCTTCATGAAAAAGGGCTAATGTCTTTCCTACCTCTTCAAGCGCACCGTATAACGGTCTTCCTTCCTCAATTAGATTATAGAGTATGCAATTATGGGGAAGCCTCCTCATTTTTACCGCGTATTCGAAAACGCTGCCCCCCTCCTTTTTATAAAAGGAATATTTATCCCCTTTTCTGTAAATCGCCTCAACCCCTAAATAGGTATCTCTTGCCAGGCGGGAATTCAGGATAACCTCCTTATTACAATAGAAATGCCTTTTCTTTAATGTCGAGAAATTTAGGAAACCAAAATTTACAGGTTTTTTGACCTTATACACAAAGTCATCACATAAAAAGATGTGGGATATATGGGTTTCATAATGGGTAACATGGGATGATTTCTCAGGATAATTTTCGGGGTTTAACAAAAAATGAACAAAGCTTTCTTCGGTTTCCATTTTTCTCACTTTAATATCTTAACCCAAATAATGCATTTGCCCTCAGATAATCTCTACTAAAAATCCTCCTTCCATAGTAGAATCAACCATCTACAAACAATTGACTCTCTACAGAAGGAGGAACAATCAGCACCAGCCCGCTACGAAGTATGTTTTCTCCTTAAATCAATGGTTCACCGGTTTCATATGCGCCGGCGCTTTGAGATCGAGGCTCGCGATGATCTCCGAATGAGATGCTATTTCAGCAAAGGTCTTACGATGTCCATACAGGTTGTTCAGATCGTCTTTGGATAGATAGACGATAATGTATTCGAGAAAACCGCCGTTTTCCTTGCATTGCGAATAATCACGCACAGGCCAGTAGATACCAAAGGAAAGGCCTTCCACACCGCTGGCTTCTATATCGCTTTTCTTGACAAAGGCAAGGTACTTCTCTACAAATCCTCCCATTACCTTGGAGAATCTCTGCTCCGGCTTTGAGGAGCTTTCATCGAAGACGATCTCCGGTGGTCTGATGTTGACCATGAGATAGCAATGCCCCCGGTTTGCCGGGTCACGGAGCGTAGTAAAGCCAATCCCTTCTCTGTAAATATTTATCTGGTTCGATCTCAACCGCGTGTAAATGTCGTGCAGCAGTGGCCTGTTTCTGTCGTAAAGACTTTTCAACTGGGCCTCCTCATAAGAGTTCTTTATGCTTTCCTGCTCTGTTTTCGCCATGTGCACCGGTCCGGCAGCACATGAAAAGAGAAACAGGGCGACTACGATCACCAAAAACTTTTTCATCCTATTCTCCTTTTTTAGCATTTCTGTATATAGTCACTTGACTTTCCTTAATAATGTCATCTTTTCCTTTTTTTAGGGCAAAAATATATTTGCTATATTCTTCGGGTGTGTATATCTCTGCTCCCGACCTCCAGAGGTTGCCTCTTCAGTCTCAGCGAGCCTCACCTCCGGAGGCAACGAGGAAACAGCACATCCAAATGTAAGAAAAACCCAGAAAGATATAATAACCTTTGCTGACTTTTTTAGCAAGATGAAGGTCTGCAGCCTATTTCGTTGTCTTAGCCTTTGGTTTTGTACCTACCTTTTTAAGTTTCGTTGTCTTAGCCTTTGGTTTTGTACCTACCTTTTTAAGTGCCTGATTAATCTGATCAGAAACAGCGGCTGCTTTTTCCTTAATGGCATTGGCCTTTTCAGTTGCCACAGCATAGTTTTCAGCATCTATCAGGCTTTGCACCTCTGGAACTGATTCCTCAAGCCCTTTGATATCAGCCTTCATCGCCTCTATATCTGCCTTTGAACCCTTCCCTTTTGGTGCCTTTGCAAGCAATGTCTTTGCAGCAGCCACTGCAGTCTTTGCAGCATCCTGTGCGGCAATAGTATTATTCTTTGCCTGTTCCTTCTTCTGGTGTAAGGTAGTCTTAAGGGTCTCTGCGTCTGCCTTTACCTTTAGAAGAATCTCTTTTGCCTGTTTGTAATTCATTGCACTAATTTCATTCTGGGCAGCCTGCAGATCGTCATTCAGTTTTTTTGCGTCCTCCGGCACATATTTACTCGCCTCTGGAGCCACTGCATCCACAGCAGACTTTGCAGCGTTTAGTTCCTCCATGGGCGGCTTGGAACAACTAACAACGAAAATTAACACTAAAACCAGTCCCACAATTGAATACCTTAAAACACTTTTCATCTCATTTCCTCCGGTCAATCAATAATTTTAATCTTCGTTACTATGTAACGGATGTGAACATCTCGTTAAAATTTATTAAGATTTTGCTCTGTGGTGAGGTCCCGAGATATTCACATGATATGAATCGCCTCACCAGGTATTAATACAACTCTCCTTGGTATAGCATCACTTCCTTCCAGGGTTTAAAAGATATTAGTAACTATTCAGCCCCTCAATTAATTTACCTGACTTTTCCCTAAAAAATGCACTAAAGTGGACCCTTTCGTCAAGACAATTTTTTGCCATTTTTAAGTTACAGCCCTGTATACAATAATGTACATTATTAACAACATAATCGCCGCCGTCAATTCCTTTTGCCATAATACACCTCTGCTGGTGTCATATATCCAAGAGACTGGTGGGGTCTTTCTGTATTGTAGAGATGAAAATACCCATCAATCCCTTGCCGTGCCTCTTTTACGAAAAATGGGCTTGAATGCCCCGCTTTGTAGGCGGGGATGAAAAGTCCTCTTGCCGAAGGCAAGGAGATGTTATAACATGAGGTATGGGTTTAAAAAGGACAAGCCATGCAGTATACGATACAAAATATCATATAGTATGGGCACCAAAATATAGGAAATGGGTTTTAAAAGGAACTATAAGAGAAAGGGTCGAGGAGCTTTTTAGAGAAATTGCCGATAACTATGATTTCGAGATAGAAGAAATGGAAGTAGCAAAGAATCATGTTCATGTATTCTTAAGTTTTCCACCAAAATACTCAATTGCCAGAGTAGTAGGAATTTTAAAAAGCATTAGTGCAGGTGAAATTTTTGAAGAATTTCCTAAGGTAAAAAAGGAACTATGGGGAGGAGAATTCTGGGAGGACGGATATTTCGCAAGAACAGTAGGAGACAGAATAACTTCAGATGAGATTAAGAAATACATTAAATATCATAGAGAGAAAGGAAAACAATTAGAGCTTTTTTAGAATTAAGCAAGAAGCCCCGCCTTGTAGGCGGGGTAATTCACTTTTCTTGTGGTTTTGATAAGATAGAATAAAAAGATGAGTTTAATTACTACGTGACCTATATGGAGGGATAAATATGGAAACGAGTTCTAACTGGAAATTTTTGGTAATGATCTACATTATCGCAGCTGGATTTTGGGGGTTTTTCCTTAAAATCATTTTGAGCAAACTCGATTGGAAAACAACGATGTTAATAATAACTTCTGTCTGGGTGACTCTAATTTTGGTTTACTTAATCTTTTTTAGTAAAGAAATAAACTTAAGTTGGAACAGATATTATATTCTGGCTAT
>Ga0315282_10012118_pt1 | contig 13253 bp, 9 predicted proteins | sample YL17G07_20_MG_FD_203693 | JGI IMG/M metagenome (GOLD analysis project Ga0315282, IMG submission 203693) | Sediment microbial communities from Yellowstone Lake, YNP, Wyoming, USA - YL17G07_20 | ecosystem: Environmental > Aquatic > Freshwater > Lake > Sediment | place: USA: Wyoming | collected...
AGCGTGTCTTCCAGGCTCCGCCGCTTCTTGGCGGTGATCTCGTCCGCGCTGTCCTTCGGCAGCGCCTCCAGGCGCAGGCGCGTCGTCTGCTCGAGATTGACGATCTCATCCTCATCCGTGGACTGCAGGAAACGGTCCAGCGTCGCCCGGGTGTGGAGCAGCTTCAGGTACACCCACAGCAGCCGGTTCACGCCGGTCATCTGCGACGTGGCGAAGGCGTCCATGCTCGTCTCGGCCGGCGCGGCATCGCCCTGGCCCGCGGGGCGCAGCACCTCGCAGCGCGCGCGGATCTGGTTGAACTGCTCCTGCGCCTCGCTGCTCAGCGCATAGAAGAGCTGGTTGAAGCGCCGCAGCATGGTCTCCGCGGACTGCGCCGCCTCCACCGCGCCCGTCCGCGCATCCACTGAACGCTGGAAGCGCGCACTGGACGATACCGCCGTGACGAACACCAGTTCCGCGGCCCCGATCAGCGGCAGGAGTACGTCGGCGCGGCCCAGGATGACGGTGGCGGCAAGCGACGCGCCCAGAAACAGCACGTTCCAGCGGTCCCGGAACGCCGCCTTCACGTACGTCCAGAAGTGTGCCTTGCCTGCCATCTGCGCAATCCGCAATCCACAATCCACAATCCGGAATCCGTAATCACAGGACTCCGGCTTCGTGCTCCATCTTCGCAATCTTCTCCCGGATGTACCGCGTCCGCTCCGCGAACTCCCGCTGCGCGTGCGCCTCCACCGCGGGGACCGTCGGCCGCGGCGCGAAGGACTGTTCGATGATCGTCCCAGGGGCGTTGGAGAACAGGAAGATGCGGTCCCCAAGAAACACCGCTTCGTCAATCGAGTGCGTTACGAAGAACACCGTCGTCTCTGCGGCGCGCCACAGCGCAATCAGCAGGTCCTGCATGCGCAGCCGCGTCATCGGGTCCAGTGCGCCGAACGGCTCGTCCATCAGCAGGATGCGTGGACTCAAGACCAGCGAGCGCGCGATGGCCACGCGCTGCCGCATCCCGCCCGACAACTGCTGCGGGTATTTGTGCGCATCCTTCTGCGGGTTGAGCCCCACCTTGGCGATCCACGCCATGGCCCGCTCGTGCCGCTCCCCACGCGGCATGCCGCGGCACTCCAGCCCGAACGCCACGTTGTCCAGGACCGTGCGATTGTCGAAGGCTGTGTATTCCTGGAAGACCATTCCCCGGTCCGCGCCCGGCCCGCCCACGGGCTGCCCCAGCACGAACACCTCGCCGCTGGTGGCCGGGTACTGCGGCTCGAGGCCCGCGATCAGCTTCAGCACGGTGCTTTTGCCGCAGCCGGACGGCCCGAGGATCGCGACCAGCTCGCCGACGTTCGGCAGGTCCTCCACCACAAAGCTTACGTCTCTGACCGCCGTGAAGGCGCGCCGCGTGCCTGCAAAGTAGGTCTTGGTCACGTTGCGGAATTCAACGACGTGCGGCCGTGACGGCGCGGCCTGCGCCGCCGCGCGCGCCGACTCTATGGCCGAGGCGCCTGGCGTCCCCGCAGGAGCGGCCGTTCCCGCCGATGGTTCCGGCCTGGTCTGGTCCTGGCTCATATCGTCGCGCGCCGCTTTCCCCATCTCGAAGTCCGCAAGCCTCATTCCGAAACCGTCACGCCTCCGTGTATGCGAACAGCCTGCTATGCAGGAAATACAGCACCCGGTCAATGCCGTACGCCACCACGGTGATCGTGGCCAGAAGCAGGTAGATATGGGCCTTCGCCTCCGAGCCGCCGCGCCCGCTCTGCGCGGTGCTGATCAGATACCCCAGCCCGCCGTCCGCGCCCACGATCTCCGCCAGGATAATGTAGCCGAACGCCAGCCCGAAGAGCAGCCGCAGCGAGCCCACAACCTCGGGCAGCGCCAGCGGCACCAGCACTTTCGTCAGCACCTGCAGTTTCGTCGCGCCCAGTGTCAGCGCCGTCTGCACGTACCGCTCGTTGACCGACGCCACGGCGCGCGCGGCATCGAAGACCACGAACGCCACGCACGCGATGAACAGGAACGCCACTTTCTGCCATTCGCCCATGTCGAACCAGACCAGCGTCAGGGGCACGAGCGCCGCGATGGGGACGTTGCGCAGGAACACTGAGATGGGCGCAAAGAACGCGTTGACTGCCGGCCACGTGCCGCACAGGATCCCCAGCGGGACGCCCACCAGCGCCGCCAGGCCGAAGCCGGCAAGCACCCGCCACAATGACAGCAGCGTGTTGCGCGTCAGAGCCCGCTCAAACCACAGGGAATGAAAGGATGCCAGCACTTCGCCGGGACTGGGCAGGATCACCGGCGAGATGCGCCGGGCTTCCGGCTGCTCGCCGTACGTGACGACAAACCAGAGCAGCAGCACCAGCGCCAGACACGTGGCGCCGGCGGCAGCCCGGACCCACACGGACGGCTGTTCGCGCAGCTTGAAGAACCGGCTCATCGCGTGCTCCCGCGCCCGCTCCTACTGCGCTTCCAGCGGATAGACCTTCACTTCCACGCGGCGGTTGCGGGCGTGGTCCAGCGGCTGCGTGGGATCCGCGGGCTTGTCCCAGCCCATGCCTTGCGTGGCAATCTGGTTCGGCGGGATGGTCGGGTATTTCTGCAGCAGCGCTTCCTTGACCGCATTCGCCCGCCGCTGCGAGAGTTCCTTCACGTTGCTCACCGGCACCACGCCCCGCATCGAGGCGTCCGTGTGGCCCTCGATGACGATGCGCGCCGCGCCGAACTGCCCGGCCATCTTGGCGATTTCGTCAATCACGAAGTCCGCCTTCGGGTCGTACTGTTCCTCGACGCTCGCGCCGCCGGCCACCCGCGTGATCTTGTGGTGCAGGTCCCAACTGTTCGGGAAGAACTGGATCACGACGGTCTTGGTCAGGATCTCCGGCGACTCGGCTTTGATCGCCGCCACGGCCTTGGGCACGAACTGCACGAGGTACTTATTGACGCTCTTGGAGTACTTCTCCTCGCCGCCGAGTTTCTGGATGACGGAGAAATCCATGACCTTGTCGAATGGCACCTTCTCCTTGACCTTGCCGATGCTGCGATAGAGGAAGAAGGCATTGTCCCACGTGCGCTCGAAGTTCGTCGGGTTGTTGGCGTTCATAAAGAACTCGCGGTTCTCCGCGTAATTCGTCCAATGCGCGTCGCCGAGCATGCCCATCGCGTCATCCGCCGGGATGCTGTAGCCGTCCGCCATCAGCTTCGCGACCGTCTTCCGGTTCTCCTCCTTGTCCAGGTCGTCCACCGCATCCAGAATGCCCCGCACCAGGCCCTCGATGATGCCCGGGTTCTCCTGCGCGAAGTCGGCGCGCGCGAACCAGACGTCGGCAATCAGGTGGTTCGCTTCCTGCGTTGTCACCAGCATTCTGTTGCCGGGCAGCTTGGCGAGTTTGTAGATGTCCGGCGCCCACGACACCGCCGCCGAGATGCTCTTGTCCGCCGCGAACGCCGTCGCCGCCTGGAACGCGTCCGCCGTGTACTTGAATTTCACCTCGGCCGGCTGCACGCCGCCGTTGATCAGGGCGTTCAGCACGAAGTACTGGGACGGCGAGTTCTCCGCCAGTACGACCGTCTTGCCGCGCAGGTCGGAGATGGTCTTGATGTTCTCCCGCGCCACGATGCCGTCGCCGCCGTTCGACCAGTCAATCTGCTGCACGACTCGCGGCATGGTGCGCGAGTCCTTCTGCAGTTCCTCCATGAAGAGCGGCACCATATCCAGGGTCGCCCAGCCGATGTGCACCTGGCCCGCGGCGTAGGCGTCGCGCATGGCCACGGGGTTGTCGAGCAGCACCAGCTTGACCTTGAACTTCTTCCCGTCCGGCGTGCTCCATTCCTTGCCCGGGGCCATGCCGTTGTTGGCGAAGAAGATCGGCGCCCACCCCGCCCAGATGTTCAGCGCGAACTGGACGGTGTTGTCTTCGAGTTTCCTGTACGCGGCCACGCCGGCCACGGGCGGCAGCTTCTCGGACGGGACGAACTTGTACTCCTTGACGGTGGTCGGCGCATTCGTGTCCGGGGCCTCCACCTTGGTCTTCAGCTTCTCCATGTCCTCTTTGGAGAGCTGCGCGATCTTGCTGTCGTCCGGGCCCTTCGGCGCGATGATGTCCGACCGGCGCACCGCCAGGTAGACCAGTCCCGCGACAACCAAGGCCACAACGACGAAGAACAGCAGCTTCGGTTTGCCAGGCTCACCCTGTTCGTCCATAGATACTCCCCCCCGCGCTGTAAAGCGCCTCCGCGATCCGTCCTCTCATCCTGTCACGACGGCGCCAGTGTAGCTTCGCCGCCACGCGCCGCAAGACGAAGAATGTCTCTCGTCAGTTGCCAGTGGTTCGTTGTCAGTGGGCTGCTGGATGTGTCAGTCGCTGTCGCCATCCTCACGAGACTGGCCGTTATCTGCGAGTGGCCCATCCGCCGCCGCCCGCCTACTTCCCCTCGATCTTCTTGATCGCCTGGGTGAGCGCCTCTTTCACCGCCGCGTTCCCGTCGTCCTGCCGCTTTTTCAGCACTTCCAGCGCGCCCTTGGCGTCCGGGCCGATGGCCGCCAGCACGTTCGCCGCGCGTTCGCGCGCGTCCGGGTCGTTCGCGTCGGGGTCGTCCACGATTTCTGCCAGCGACTCCGTGACGTCCTTCGCGTTTGCGCCCAGGTTCAGCAGCACGTCCTGCGCGACCGAGCGCACGTTCTTGTCGTCGTCGGTGAGCAAATCCACCAGGTCCGAGGCCGCTTCCTTCACGGCCGGGCCGATCTTCTTCAGGATGTTCGCCGCCATGCGCCGCACGGGCTTCTCATCGTTATCCAGGTAACGCACCAGGTCGTCTATCGCGTCGGCCGCGTCGGGGCCGAGCGCCTCCAGCACCTGCGCCGCCAGGCGGCGCGTGCCTTTGTCCTCGTTGTCCAGCAGCGCCGCAATGTCGCCGGCCACGTCCTTGGCCTGCGCACCCATGCCCTTCAGAATGTCGGCCGCGCCCTTCTTCACCGCGAGGCGGTCGTCTTCCAGCGCCCGCACCAGGCCGTCCGCCGCGTCCGCGCCGAGCTCTTTCAGTTGCTTCGCTGCCGCCGCGCTGACGCCGGCCTCAGTGGACGCCAGGTCGTCAAGGAGCCTGTCAACGCGCCGCGCCTCGAGGCCCACGCTGAGCACCGCCACCAGGCCTTCCCGAGCCTTCTCGCGTTCCGCGGCATCAGGGGCGCCAAGGTTCTCGACGGTCTTGTTGAAGATCTTGTTGTCGCGCTTGCGCATGTCGTCCAGGAGCGCGGCCAGCGTCTTGGCCGCGGTCTCGCGTGTCGCAACCGTCTCCGACTTCAGTTCCTCAAGCAGCTTCGGCAGGTACGGCTTGCCGAGCTTTGTGATCTGGCTGATCAGCGCCTGCAGCAGCGCCGTGGCGGCCTGCTCCCGGACCTTCGTGTCCGGGGAGTTCACGTCCGACAGCAGCTTCCTGACATCGGTGCCATCTGCGACAGCAGGCGGCTTGCCGGCGCCTGACGCGTCCTCGCCCGAAGCCCCGCACTGCACGCCAAGGCTGACAGCGGCAACGAGGACGGCCACACCACAGCGCATTCGTCATCTCCTTCGGAACCGTCGGCACCCCGGCACCCCAGGCAACGCTATTGCCCGGACGGCCGGCGCCGAGTATACCTTCTTTCCTTCCAGTTGTCACGAGGAGCCTGTCCCGGCGGGGCACGGCGCAGCAGGAGACGGAGTGTATGGCGAGCGGAGCGAACAAGGGCCTGCTGGCGGGCACGGTGGCCCTGATAACGGGCGGCGGGACCGGCATTGGCCGCGGCATTGCGTTGGCCTTTGCGCGCGAAGGCGCCGCCGTGGCGATCACGGGCCGGCGCAAGGAGCCGCTCGAAAGCGTTGTGGCAGAGATCGAGGAAGCCGGCGGCAGGGCCGCGGCGATCACCGGCGATGTGTCGCACCCCGGCGATTGCCACAACATGGTGCTCGAATGCGTCATGCGCTTCACGTACCTCCACATCCTCGTGAACAACGCCGGCATCGCGCAGTTCGGCGCGCTCGACCAGATGGCCGACGAGGACCTGGCGCGGCTGCTGGACGTGAACCTGCGCGGCGTGATGCTGATGAGCAGGAACGCCATCCCCGAGTTGATCCACCACAGACAATGCGGGCGGGCCAACATCCTCAACATCGGCAGCACCGCGGCGCTCAAAAGCGTGAAGAACTTCGCGGCCTATTCCGCCGCCAAGGCCGGCGTCATCCAGCTCACCCGCTGCCTGGCGCTGGAGCTGGGCGAGGCGCGCGTGCGCGTGAACTGCATCAACCCCGGCGCGGTGGACACGCCGATTTTCGAGACCCTGGTGCCGCCCGCCGCGGTCAAGATGGCGCTCAAGACCTTCGCGGCCCAGACGCCGTTGGGCCGCGTCGGGCGGACCGAGGACATCGCGGACGCCGCGGTCTTCCTCTGTTCTCCCCGCGCCGCCTTCATTACGGGCGCGGTGCTGACAGTGGATGGGGGCCTCAGTCTCTCGTAACCCAACGTGGCATGGGCTTCCAGCCCATGGAAGCTCACAGCGGACAAGGAGTGCGTACATGGGCTGGCAGGATGATCAGGTCAAGGCAATGAAGTTCCAGCACCCGGAGCACATCCCGATCGGCATCGGAGTGCTGCCGGCCGCGTGGATGAAGCACCGCGACAAGCTCGACGCCATCGCGCGCCGCCATCCCCTGCTCTTCGGCGAGCCGCGGCCGCGCGACTACGACGCCGTCGGCGGGACCTATGTGGCGGGCGAGCACGTGGACAACTGGGGCTGCGTGTGGAGCAACATGGCCACGGGTATGGAGTCCATAGTCACCAAGCATCCGGTGCCCACGCGCGCCGACGTCCACAAGCTTAAGCCGCCCGCCACAGTCACCGGCCACCTGCCGCACGGCTTCATGTACCTGCGCCTGTGCGACCTGCGCGGTTTTGAGGAGGCGATGATTGACTTCGCCGAGGAACCGCCCGAACTGCAGATGCTGATTGACATCGTCTTCCGGCACAACCTGAAGGAACTCGAAGCGATGCTGGCGCGCCATACCGGCTCGATGATCTACTTCGGCGACGACCTGGGCATGCAGCACGCCCTGCCCATCAGCCCCGCCACGTGGCGCAAGTACCTCAAGCCCTGCTACGCCGCCATCTACGGCCGCTGCCACGACAAGGGTCTCGACGTATACATGCACACAGACGGACACATCGTCGAGATCATCCCGGATTTGGTTGACTGCGGCGTGAACGTCGTGAACCCGCAGATCCGCGCCAACGGGCTGGGGAACCTCGCGCGGGTCTGCAAGGGCAAGGTCTGCGTGGACCTCGACCTCGACCGCCAACTCTTCCCGTTTTGCAGGCCAGACGAGATTGATGAACACATCCGCCAAGCCGTCGTCACGCTCGGCAGCCCCGCGGGCGGGCTGTGGCTGAAGGCCGAGATCGGCCCCGACGTGCCGCTCGAGACCATCGAAGCCATCTGCACGGCGCTGGAAAAGTACAGGGCGTACTACAAGTGAAGGACCACGGTTCGTTTCGCCAGGACACTCACATGACAGCACACGCGCACATCACGCTCGTCGCCACCGTCTGCCTCCTCACCGTCCCCGCGTTCGCGGCAAGCGTCGTCGCCGAACGCGGCGGGTTGCCGAACTTCTTCCGCAAGCTGAGCAAGGCGCAGCGCGGAGAGAAGAACGAGCAGGGCGAGGCCATCCAGAGCCGCGTCGTGTACCTCGGCGGCTCGATCACCGCCGGCGCGGGCGCCAGCAAGCCGGGCTTGTGCTATCGCGATCTCCTGACCGCGCACTTGCGCAGCCTCTATCCGCAGGCGCAACTCTGGGAGACCAACGCCGCCATCGGCGGGACCACCTCGTGGCTTGGCGCCTTCCGGCTGAAGAGCGACGTCTTCGATCACTGGGTCCCGACCGATCTGGTCATCATCGAGTTCGCCGTGAACGACGGCAGTTCGCCCGAGCCGCAGGTGTACGCTTCGATGGAAGGCATCGTGCGCCAACTGCTGGCGCAGAACCCGACGTGCGACATCCTGTTCGTCTACACGCTCGCCAAGGACCAACTGGACGCGTACAAGAAGGGCGAGTTGCCCGACCGCATCAAGTGGCACGAGAAGATCGCCGAACACTACGGCATCCCAAGCGTGAACTTGTCGCAGTTCATCGCGCAGAAGGTGCTGGCGAACGAACTGCCGTTCGAGGAGTTCGCCAAGGATGGCGTGCATCCGACCGACAAGGGCTACGCGCTCTACATGGAGGCCCTCACGCCGTTCATCGCGCGTTGCAAGGCCGCCGCCGAACAGCCCGCGCCGCCGGTCAAGCACGCCCTGCCCGCGCCCTGCAGCCCGCGCGCCATGGACAAGGCGAAGATGATCCCGTACGAGAAGGTCAGCTTCGACGACAAGTGGAGCATCGGCCAGGAAAGCCCCGTGGACAAGTTCTTCCACGTGCTCGCCAGCGACACGCCCGGCGCGACGATCACCGTCCGCTTCAAAGGCGACTCGCTGGGCTACTTCGACACGATCGGCCCCGACACCGGCGACCTGGAATTCTCCGTGGACGGCAGCGACTGGAAGCCGCGGCCAAACTGGGACATCTGGGCGACGGGAGGCTACCGCCCGCACTGCCGCATCGTCGTCGAGGAACTCGACGCGACCGCGGTCCACGAGGTGAAACTGCGCATCGCCGAGAAGCAGCCGCCGGAGAGCAGAGGCCGCTTCTACCGCCCCGCCTTCTTCCTCGTCAACGGCGACCTCGCGGTCGAAGACCCCTACAAGGGCATGACGCCGCTGCAGCGCATTGACGCCCTCTACGGCGCGATGGAACCCGTCAAGTTCGCGCCGCCGGCGGACCGGTGGAAGTATCTGCCCGAGACCATGAAACGTCTCAACGAGGGCGAGACGCTGCGCGTCGTCATGCTCGGCGACAGCATCATCGGCGACACCAGCAGTTCGCAGTGGGACAAACTGCTCGAACGCATGTACCCGAAGTGTAAGGTCGTCAAGGTGACGTCCGTTCGCGGCTCGACGGGTTGCTGGTGGTACAGGGACGAGAACCGCGTGCAGGAGTGGGTGCTCAAGCACAAGCCCGACCTGCTCATGATCGGCGGCATCAGCCAGAAAAGCGATATCGAGGCGATACGGTCGGTCATCAATCAGGTTCGCGCCGCGGCGAACCCGGAGATCATGCTGATGACCGGCGCGTTCGGCGAGTACCGTCCGAAGAAGGGCACGAACTGGACGGCCATCCTCGGCTACAACGGCGACGAGTACCGCGCGAAGCTAAAGGTCTTGGCGGCAGACGAGAAATGCGAGTTCCTCGACATGACCCTCGCGTGGGGCGAGTACATCGCCGAGTCGAGCAAGGCCATGGGCTGGTTCAAGCGCGACCCCGTCCACGCCAACGAGCGCGGCTTCCAGATCCTCGGCCGCATCCTGCAGAAGTACTTCGCGCCGAAGTAAGCGGCACGCACACCACGAAGTGGCGTGTCACACGCACTGCTGGTCAGGCCCGCAGTGGCGCGCACGCGCTATCGCTTCCTGCGGCGCGCCCTCTTCTTCGCTGCAGAGCTCTTTTTTGCCGTGGCCTTCTTCTTCGCCGCGAGTCTGGCCTTCTTCTTCGCCTTCTTCGCTGGTTTCGCAGCAGCGGCGGCGGCGAGGACAACGTTCTTCGCCGTGATGACGTCGGCGATGCGGTTCTCGCCTGCTTCGCGTTCGCACGAGAAGTAGCCGTCGAAGCCGGCGTCGCCGAGCACCTTGAAGAACTCCGCCCAGCGTACCTGGCCCGTGCCGACAACGACTTCCTGCCCCCACTGGCCGGGCACCGTCGTGCGCACCGCGTCCTTGATGTGGCATTGCCGCACGCGCGGAGCCAGCGCGCGCAAAGCGTCAATCGGGTCGCCCTTGTCGTAGAGGATGATGTTGGCGGGATCGAAGTTCACCGCGACGTTCGGCTTGTTGAGGCGATCAAGGAAGCGCTTCAGCGTCGGCCCATCTTCCTGGCCCGATTCGAAACCGATGGTGATGCCCAGGCCCGCGAAGAGGTCCGCCACCTGGCTCAGCCGGCCCTGCAGCTTGGCGTACGTCGGATCGGCCGGCTCTTCGGGCAGGAAGCCCGCGTGGAACGTGACGTAGTCCGCGCCAAGGTCCTTGGCGATGGCGGCCATCTTCTGGATATTCTGCCACGTCACCGGCCATGTCGCGTCAGGGACGACGCCGCCCGTGCGGCGGATGCTGTCCAGCGACGAGTAGTCCTCGCCTTCGCAGCCCATCATGCCCGCAACGACCGTGACGCCGCCCGCCGCAAGCTGCTGCTTCGCGTTGGCCCACGCCGGGTCCGCGCGCAGCGGGTCCAGCGCAAGCTGCACCTTCATGATGCCGATCTGTCTGAGCTGCGCGATCAGGTCCGCCGGGTCCTTGGGCCTCAGCGACCAACTGCACACCGCCAGCCGTTCTGCCACGGATCGTCCAGCCATGAGCTCCCCCTCCTTGTGATGCCAAGCCCGAATCATGAGAACCGTTGGGGATTATAGCGAGCCGACGGCGAAAACGCCACCGCCGGTGAGAACAAGTCAGCCCGGATCACCCAGCGCAGACATCCTGCCTCATCGCATCCGCACAGGCTTCCCCGTCCTGCGGCTCTTGACGACTGCGTCGGCCAGCGCCTCGGCGATCAGTCCGTCGCGCGCCCCGGAGTTCTCAGGCTTCCTCCCCATTGCGATGCACTCGGCGAAGTGGTCCACGGACTTCACCCAGCCCTTATCAACGTCGTAGTTGCCGGCGCAAAGGCGCTTCTCAAGAAACTCGCGGGTCAGCTTGCCTTCGGAGCTGTCGTCGAGTGGGACGGCCTCCTTCATCTGGAGGCGGAACCGCAGCGGCTGCATGGCGTACACCGCGCGCATCGCCTCGCTGCCGAGCGCCTCGTAGAGATACCGCTGCGTCCATTCGCGATCGGGGTGGAAGTGCCCGCGGAAGCGATAGCGCCGCTCGGCGCCTGGCAGCCCGTAGGTCCACATCTCGACGAAGTTGTCTACGGTCAGCCCGCCGCGCTCCGCCACCACCTCCATGGATTCTTTCGGCCAGTCGAGGGTTGCGTAGCCGCTGGAGAGGATCGTGGCCACCGTCCCGCTGCGGAACTTCAGCGTGACCACCTCGTCGTCCGGCCGGGACTCGATGCAGTAGACGCTGGCCACCTCGGAGCCGGTGAAGAAGCGCAGGATATCGAAGATGTGGCACAACTCGTGGTAGACGCGGACCCCCGGCGGCTGGTTCTTGCCCCAGGTCCACGAGTAGGTGTCCGAGATGCGGTAGTAGATGTTCCGCGCGCCGCCGTTCCTGTCGAGCAGTTCCTTCGCCTTGCGGTAGGCGGGTGCGAAGCGCCGGTTGAAGCCGACAGCGACTTGCCGCCCGCTCCGTTTCTGGGCGCGCACGATCGCCTCGCATTCGGCCACGGTCTTCGCGAGAGGCTTTTCGACGTAGACATGCTTGCCCGCCTTCAGAGCCGCGATGCTCAGTTCCGCGTGCTGCTCCTCCTTGGTGACGACCAGCACGCCCTGTATCTCATCGTCATCGAGCACCTTGCGGAAGTCGGTCTCGCCGTGCGGAATGCCGTACTTCGCCTGCGCGGCCTGCACGGCTTCGGCGCGGACGTCGCAGACGGTTTTCAGCCGCGCGTGGGGGCAGTACGTAAGGTTGGGCAGGTGCTGAGCGTTGGCCAGGTGTCCGGCGCCGATCAGGCCAAGGACGGCTCTCTTCATCGCAGTGCTCCTCTCTTCCTCAGACCGCGCGCACCCCCGCTTACGGTTCGCCGACCTCGCCTTCAAAGGCGTACCAGTCCACGGTCAGCCAGTCGCCGCCCGTGTTCCGAACCGTCACGCGGTGTTTGCCGGTCGGTACGGGAAAGGAGTACGTTTCGTTGTATTCGGCCGCGGCGCCGTCGTTCTTGCCGTCGCGATCGGGGAGATCAACGGCTTTGGCAAGCTGGTCATCCACGAGGCATTCGAGCCGCGCGCCGAGCGTAGCAACGGCGCGGGCATGCACCTGCAGCGCTCCGCCCTTCGGCATGTTCAGCACGAAGGTCGGCGGGTTGCAGAGCTGCGAGTGAAGCCGGCCCTGCAGAAACCCGTTGAGCGCCCACGCGTCCTTGACGGTCCCGCCCTTTTCAACCGTGAATTCGTTACGCTCGGGCCGCTCCCAGCGTCTGGCAGGCACGATTCGCCGCACCGCAAGCTTGAGCGGCGGCACGGCGTCGTAATCGAGGATGGCGATGGCGTACGCCTCAAGTTCCGGCACGCGCACCGTCACGGCGCGGCCGTCGCTCGTTGCCTGGCCGGGACGCTCGCCCTCCCAATCAGGCGAGACGACATGCACGGCTTTCGGCGCACGGTCGGCCGGAATCTGGATGGCGACGTCCTGGCGACGCGTCGGCTTCCCGTCCTTCGTCTGGCGGTTGATGACGTGCAGCAGCAGCGCCGGCGGAGCTTCCCGACGCCACAGGGCGAGGCTGAGCAGCGGCTCGCCGCACGTCAACGGCTCGAAGCCGGCAAGGTCGGCATTCAGGTACAGCGCCTTGTTGCGCTGGTAGAACGCGGTCTGATGGCCAACCTCGCGGATCGTGGCGTCGCGCACCGCGTCGTTGCCGAACGGTCCGCGCACGGGGAACGCGAAGAAAGCGCCCGCCGCGTACATCTCGGCGCCCCGGACGCGCATCCAGAGCCGGCGGTCCGCCGGCGAGACCTCCATCCACGGGAAGCCCCCGAAGCCCCAATCGTGAAAGAAAACCACGGGCACGCGCCGGCCCGCCAGCGCCCAGCCAGCTTGTACAGTGGCTGCCCATTCCTGGATCTGGTTCTCCGTGAGGTCCACGGCGCCGTCCTTCACACGCCACTGGTCCCAGACGCCGAGCACCTGCAGGTCCACGTAGCGCGCGAGGCCGTTGGCGCTGATGAACACGGACCGGTTCTTCGAGCGGCCATAGGCGTGGATTGAGTCCGTGAGCCACTTCCACGCGCGGTCGTCACGTTCCGCGCGGAAGGCGTGCCAGTCGTTGGCGAGCGGGTTCTTGTCGCTGTGCGGTTTGGCAGTGAAACCGTTCTTGGCCAGATATGCGCGATAGTCGAAGGTGCCGAGCGTTCCGTCGGCGCAGATGGCGCGGTCGGCGGCGTCAATGCGCAACGTGTCGCGCCAGCGCGCGTCGTCGCGCGTCCAGCCTTTGCCTTCCACGTAGCGGCGTAGAAGGGACTCACGGAAATCGCGCAGGGAATAGTCG
>Ga0315282_10012119_pt1 | contig 13252 bp, 12 predicted proteins | sample YL17G07_20_MG_FD_203693 | JGI IMG/M metagenome (GOLD analysis project Ga0315282, IMG submission 203693) | Sediment microbial communities from Yellowstone Lake, YNP, Wyoming, USA - YL17G07_20 | ecosystem: Environmental > Aquatic > Freshwater > Lake > Sediment | place: USA: Wyoming | collected...
CTTGCGGTCATGGAGGCTAACTTCTTTCCTTCCCTTGACCACAATGGCCTTCAGGTTCTTTGAGCCCATGACGGCTCCAACCCCTCCCCTTCCGGCCTGTCGGTAGAGGTCGCTGTTGATGCAGGCAAACCGGCACAACCTTTCCCCAGCCGGTCCGATGGACGAAACGCCGAGAGGAACTCCCCCTTCCATCTCTCGAAGCATCCTTTCAGTCTCGAAGCTATCCCTTCCCCAGATCAAATTCGCTTCACGGATCTCGATCCCCCTGTCATCGATCCTCAGATAACACGGATGATTCGATTTCCCCCGGAGCACCATCCCATCATAGCCCACCTTTTTCAGTTCGACGGAGATTCTTCCACTGGAGTAGCTATCGCACCATCCCCGGGTAAGAGGCGATTTCGTAACAACGACGAATTTGGATGAACCCGGAACCAGGGTTGCTGTCAGGGGGCCTGTTAAAAAAATGAGAACGTTCTCCGGGGATAATGGATCGGTTTTGGCCGGAACCAGGTCGCACAGCAACCTTGCACCAAGCCCCCTTCCTCCGAGATATTTCTTAACCAACTCATCAGAAATCGCGATGTCCCTTGTCCTTCCAGAAGTCAAATCGATTTCAAGTAATTTTCCACAGAACCCTTTCATCTGTTTCTCCTTACGCGTTTGCCATTACAGACCCGTAACCTGCGATGGAAATGAGTATATGTCATACTTGATGTTCTCGTGAAAAATCCCCAATGTGGTCATTGCGACCCCGAACCCGATTCGGGGGAAGCAATCTCACCATCAATAACCCATTGAAACTATTAGATTGCTTCGTCGTCCCGCGAGGTGCGGGACTCCTCGCAATGAGGGAGCGGGTTACTTTTTACGAGACCGTCATTTATAAGATGGATTGATCCCCGGAGGCAACCGTTGCGTCCGTTTTCCCAGGAGAAAACGGACAGGCAGCCCTTTTGAGGCTGCCTGCCGGGAAATCTCACAAAACATTACAGAAACGAAGCCGAAGACCTCTAACTTACCGGAATATCCCCTGGTATTTCGCCACATGCTTCTCGTCCAATGGCCTGGTGGCTGAACTCACTAGGACAAGTGCCAGGACGTTAGCCACCATACCTATGATCGCTGCGCCGCCTGGACCGGGAATCGGGCACTTAACAACATAGTAGAACAGGGCCGTTAAGCCAATACCGATCAGAATTCCTGCCCACGCGCCCGCAGTGGTGGCTTTTTTCCAATAAAGGGCAGCGATGATCGAGGGCGTCCACTGCATGGCTACAGCCGCACCCGCTCCGACAAAAAACCAGAGGGTCTTCAGGTTAAGGAGGGCCAGAATAAAAGCAAATACTCCAAGGGCGATATTTATTCCTTGTCCAACTTTGTAGACTTGTTCATCTGTTGCCTGACGGTTTATGTTACGCCGGTACACGTCTTTAGTCAGCATGGCGCTGATGGCAATCATCCCCGAGTCGAGGGTGGACATTCCGCCGGCCCAAACCACTACCATCAAGACTGGTATCATGTAGGGCATGAACTTGCTGACGGCCTCTCCAAACGCGAGATCGGTCTTCGCAACTCCCGGGATCACCACGGCGAGACTCCAGCCCAGGAGAAAACCAACCACCGTCCAAATGGTGAGGAGCACCAGCGAGGCTAAACAGCCCTTGCGGATTTGACCAAGGTCCTTTGCGACCAGGAGGCGGAAAGCCCTGTCGGGGTTTCCTGTCTGCATAAACCCGACGATCCAGAACCAGGACAAGACGATCCAGAAGCTGGCGCCATCGGGTTTATAAGTCGCAATCTTCTCTGGTAGTTTCTCCCAGACAGCACCCCACCCGCCAGCTACCCCGAACATAATCGGGATAATGATGGCGAACCCAATGATCATAATTGACGTCTGTGCAATGTCCGTCCAGATCACCCCCCTCATCCCGCCGCGCCAGGTGTAGATTGTCGTTATCAATCCGAATACAAAACAACTGGCCCAAAACGGTATTGCCCCGCCGGAGACTTGCTGAAAGAGTATAGCGGGGGCCATAAAATTGACAGCCAGGTAGGGAGCAAAAAAGATACAGATCAATATTGAAACGACCACTCTTAATTTCTCCGACTGGTAGAAGTCACCGATCAGATCCGTAAAGGTGGAGTAACCATATCTTCTCCCGACCGCCCAAATCCTCCTTCCCAGGATCCATAGCATGAACGGTGCGAAGGTGGTGCCGAAGGCATAGCCCGTAAGGTTGGCCGGGTTGCCATAGAAGACTCCTATGGTCCCCAGGACATAGGCTCCGCTTGCAAAGGTTGCTGCAATGGAGAAAGAGATACCAATCCAGCTCGTTTTCCAGCCGGTCACGAAATAATCGGCCTCGGTTTTCCCTGTACTCTTGGATGCTGCGTAATTGCCGATCCACAGCATAAAAAGTAGATAAACCACTAATACGATAATTGTGATGGTTAACATCTCCTAACCTCCTTCCTTTTCAATGAACATCAGAAGACATGCGGTTTTTAATCTTTCATAGAAAATTCTTCAGGAGGATACCCCTTGATAGTAGCGATGATCACGGCGATTCCACCGAGGGCTACCATGATAAAACACCATACAAAAACAGAGACCTTTGTGGTCAAAAGCGGATTAAGTGGAGCAGTAAGCGCCAGGAAGAGAAAGGCAATCTCAATAATCCAGGTCCAAGTTTTCCAAGGATTCCTTTTCATCAAACCATCCCTCCTTCCTTTCCATTCGTTAGATTAAAAAGTCCTACCACGAATTCCTTTCTTGACTCGCTCCCCTTCTCACCTCCTTTCCGGCCATTTCCTCTACTTTCCCGGTGGTTACTTCTTATCTCTTCCCTCCATCCCGGCCAATTGCTTGTAAATCCTCATCACCACCGTGGCGTCATCACGTTCCCAGCCGTTGTATTGGGCCTGAAGGAGAAACTGCAGATACAGAGACCCTACAGGCAACATAACTCCCACCTGTCTCGCCGTTTCCAGAGAAAGTCTGAGGTCCTTGATTGCAAGGCGAGCCGGACCCTTGGGCTGATAATTGCCCGCGATCATATCCTTCCCACGAGACAGGAGCAGATCGCTCGATGCAGCACCCGAAGTGATGACATCAAACAGGATCTGGGGATCGAGGCCAGCCTTCAGTCCGAGGACCAAGCCCTCAATGGCAGCGGCTTGATTAAGGTAGAGCGTATGGTTAATGACGAGCTTCATCGTGGCGCCATCGCCGTGCTTCCCAACGTAGACCGTCTTTTTACCGATGCTGCCGAGCACGGGTTTGATCTTTTCGAAAACGGATTTCTTCCCGCCCGCCATAAAAACCATATTGCCCACCCTGGCCTGGGCAGACGATCCCGAAATGGGGACGTCCATCCACTCGATCCCCTTTTTCGCTAGTTTCTCTGCCATGACTCTGCTCTCCCAGGGGGGAGATGTGCTGGTATCGATGACGATCTGACCCTTTCGCGCACCCGCCAGAATACCTTCCTTCCCCTCGACCGCCTCCAGAAGGGCGTCCCAGTTGGGCATGGATAGAATGACGAGATCTGCTCCTCTCGCTGCGTCTTTAGCAGACCTGGCCGGCTTAAGCCCAAGGGGCACCAGATTGGCCATCTGTTTCTTAACGATGTCAAAACCTCTGACTCTATAACCTGCTTTCATCAGCAGCGAGGCAATCGGGGTTCCCATTAACCCAAGCCCAACAACCGAAATCTTTCTGATCTCTTTTGCAACCATTTTTTCCCTCCGTTCGTCATTTAGAAGATAGAGTGTCACTGAACAGTGTCAGGAAACCGTAGATAGATGCAGGCAACTTGTGCCTTGCATTCTGTAACGACTCACCTTTTTGAAAAACAATTGTAATGCAGGTCCTTGTGGCCGTGTGTTAAAAACCTGAAGACCAAACTTGTTCCTGTTTTGTCTACGGGCATGAAGCCCTACACTACAGGTCCTCTTTGTCCTTTTCCAAAGAGCAAGAGTGCTACCGCTTTCTTGGTTCATGATTCATAGGTCCGCCAAATTGACCTGTTTCCCTGTTTTTGCCGATTCAATGGCTGCCCGAATCAAAGCGAGAGCAGCCAGCGCTCCCTTCCCATCCGTCTCCGGCTTCGCTCCCGTTCGAATGCAGTCTGCAAACTCGTCGATCTCTTCTAGAATAGGATCCCCAACCGGCAGGGGAACATTTTCTGCTTTGTCTTTGCTTTTTTCGAACATCTGAAGTGTGGTATAGCGATCTACAACGGTCCAGATCTTCAAGTATTCGTCGAAGGGGACGTTGGGCAGCGAAACGGAGCAAAGGAGAGTCGCTTCGGTGCCATAGACATTTATCCAGTTTGTTCTCGGTGTCGCATAGGAGGAGCCGAGATAGCCCAGAACGCCGGATTCAAATTTGAAAATGGTCATGGTCACATCTTCAACATCCGCCGGAATGTAAAGCTTATTAAAGTATGAAAAAGCGGATTTAATGGGGCCCAAAAAGTACTGGAGCGTATCGGCGTGATGAACCCCCATGGTCATCAGGGCACCTGCGGGACATCCGGAGTCATCTCCATACCAGCGCCATTTGTCAGGGGTTAACTCGAAACCTAACCGGGCTGAAAAGTTGGATTCCACCATAACGGGTTTGCCGATAATCCCTTTCTCTATGAGGTCTTTCATTTTCCGGAATCCCGACAATCGACGCATATCCTGACCAACGATCAGGACGACACCGGTTTTCTCACAGGCTCCGACCATTCTCCTTCCGTCGGCCATCGTATTGGCAACGGGTTTGTCTACGAAGACATGCTTTCCATACTGAGCGGCGAGCACAGCCAGTTCTGCATGGACGGCGTTGGGAGTGATCAGAAGAACCCCATCGACATCTTTTCGTTTCAGGACATCCTCATAGCTCTTCTCCTGATCACATCCGTACTTTTTACTGTACCCAGCCCTTTTCTCAGGCGTCCTCGAATAACAGGTGACCAGTTTTGCCTTCTTGCTTCTTGCCACAGCATCGGCGATCACCCTTGACCAGCTCCCGATGCCAACAATGCCAAGTCTCACAACGTCATCCTTACCCATTGAAACCTCCTTCTCTTTTGGAATCATCTTTAGGCTCCATTTTATCCAGAAAGCTTTCTTTGTCAAGCAATAAATGTCGGCGTTTAAGGCGCGCGAAGGGACCAGGATTTGTATCTACCCAATATTATTCATTTTTTTGCAGGGCTTGACAAAAGATTCAAAAGGGTGTAATGGATTGGTCAAACCACTTACCCACTTTATCATTAGACCGAAATGAGATTCATCTGTTCCGACGCAATGATAAAGTGGAATGGAAGGAGGAGCAAGAAATGCCTTTTTACAAATGGAACGAACTTGAGAAAGACATGATCACACCGGAGTACTCTTCAGCCAGGGGACCCAATATCCGTGGCGAAAAGATTGAAGTGGGACTGTTTTCCTACCCCGCCGGAACACAGGCCAAGCCCCATGCTCATCCCAATGAACAAGTTCAGGTTGTGCTGAAGGGAAGGGCGAAATACCGCGTTGGGGGAGAGGAAAAGCTTCTCGGGCCGGGCCAAGCGGTTCTGATACCGGCAAACACGGAACACGAGGTCCAAATCCTGGAGGACCTGGAAGTCATCAACTGCAAGGATGCTGTTCAGGGCTGGAGTGTCTACCACGCAAAATGGGAAAAATAAGGGGAATGTTATGACACTGAGAATGGAGATCGAAAAGGTAGCCAGAGCCAAGTAGCAAATATGGAGCTGATAAGAAAAACAGGTGAAAGCTGTATTCGCGGAGGCAATAAGAATGAAAGTCAGAGTGGCAGCGGTTCAAACAAAAACATTTCTCGAAGCGGATGAGCAAAAAAAGAATGTTGAGATGGCCCGTGATTATGTGGCGGAAGCTGCCGGGCTGGGAGCAAAGTTCATTTGCTTCCCTGAGACCTATCCAGGCCCCTGGAAAGCGCCCCTGAGCTATTCGCCTATCGGGCCGCTGCAAGAGATGGCCCGAAAGCATAACGTCTATATTGTGGCCGGAGCCAACTGTCCTGTGCCGGGAAATGCGAAGAGGGGCTATACATCACAGATTCTTGTCGGTCCGGACGGTTCCGTAGGAAGGTACAATCGAACCATTCCCAGAGGTCCCTGGATCTACAAAGGAGGTCGTTTCTGGGATTATGATTATCAGGAAGACAACGACCTCCCGGTCTTTGACACGCCCTTCTGTAAGGTGGGGATCCTCATCTGCAGCGAGGTCTATTCGCCGGAGCTCTCTCGTCTCCTTGCTTTGAAGGGGGCGGAGATCATCTTCCTGCCGGCGGGCGTCTGTAAGTATGAGCTTCATGAAACCTGGCGGAATCTGATCTGGTCGCGGGCGATCGAAAACCTCGCCTATACGGTCACGTGCCAGAACATTCTGGGCGCCGAACATGGGCTTGCCATGATTTGCAGCCCCGAGGAGATCGTGGTCGAATCAACAAGGCCCGGCATCTTCATCGCCGAGTGTGACTTCGACCGAATTCGGTGGCTCAGGGAAGAGAAAGACCTTTACGGGCCGCCCATGCCCTGGAGGACGAAACCCGGCGTCTTGCGTGACTGGCGACGTCCCGAGGTGTTCCGAAAGAACTTCCCGGACTGGTGACGGGTATCAGATAAGAAACAGGAGGCCGAGGGGCACGGAGCGGTCCGAAAGGTGTGGGACTACTACATGGCCGCCCGGACCAAATATGAGGACGAGCGAGCAAAGAAGAAATAAAGGAGGTCAAGCGTATGGCAAAAAGGGTTGGTTTTATCGGGTTGGGAATGATGGGGACACCTATGAGCAAGAATCTTCTCAAGGCGGGATTTGAACTCACCGTCTGGAATCGAACCCAATCCAAGATGAAAGAAATCGTGGAACGGGGCGCCAAACCGACAAGCTCAGCTAAGGAAGTGGCGCAAAAGAGCGAAGTGACGATCACGATGCTCGCTGGTCCTCCGGATGTTGAACAGGTCGTCCTGGGAAAGGATGGGGTCCTTGAGGGATTGAAGCCCGGTTCTGTGGTGATCGACATGAGCACCATTTCTCCGGAGGTGAGCAGCCGTGTTGCCGCCGAAGTCGCAAAAGCAGGATCAAAGATGCTGGATGCCCCGGTCGGTGGAAGCGTGGGAGTGGCTGCCGCTGCTGCATTGACCATTCAGGTCGGAGGGGAAAAGGGGGTCTTCGAAGCCCATCGGGACGTTCTCTCTGCCATGGGGAAAAACATTTTTTATATCGGCGGAAATGGGATGGGATGCTATATGAAGCTCCTCGGGAATGCGATCATGGGGGTGAACATGGCGGTCCTCGGCGAAGGTCTGTGCCTTGGAGCAAAGGCTGGAATCCCGGTTGAAACCATGGTAGAAGTGCTTAAAACCACGGGGGCGGCCTCCCGGGTCCTGGAAACACGAGGTCCAAATATCCTTAAGGGTGATTACAAAGCCCAGTTTATGCTGAAGCTCATCTTCAAGGATATGGGGCTGGCACTGGATACGGCGGCTGGAGATTCCATCCCGATGCCGATCTCAGGTCTTGTCCGCCAGATCTATGCCCAGGCCATCGTTGATGGAAGAGGAGAAGACGACTATTCCGCTGTCGTGGCACACGCAGAAAAGCTCTCCAAGGTAACTCCCAAGCGATAGAATCCCCTCTGAAAAAGGAGGAAATCCGAAGCACGAACCGAAAACGCGTGAGAGCGTGAGGCGCAAGTCGAAAGTGGCTTTACCCCTTGCCCCTGCCGCCTTAGCCCTTACGCAGAAAAGAAGGAGAGGAACATGGCATATTACCATCACTGGGATGACTTTCCACTCAGGGAGATCAGTTATTTAAAGGGGAGGCCTGAATCATCCAAGCTTCTCGTGCGCATTATGAGCAGCTCACGCATGATGGTGACCCAGATCAATGCGAAGAAGGGAGCTTTTGTACCGCTCCATCATCACGAAGCGGAGCAGATCATTCTTGTATTAAAAGGACAGATCCGAGGCATCACGGGAAAGGATTCGTCTGAATTGGTTGGCCCCGGTGGCATCTGGGTCGTTCCCGCGAACATGCCCCACCGTGTCGAGTACGTCGAGGATACGGACGCCATTGAAGTGGTCAGCCCCCCTCGCCTGGACAATTTTGTTGGCTACACCCTCTCACATACCTTTTTCGACGAAGAAGATTAACAGGGAGGATTCATGAAACATATTGCCATCGATATCCATACCCATGTGGAGTTCGCCGATACCTCAACGATTCTGAAGAAAAAATATACGGAAGAAGAGATCTTCTCCCGGTTCGTCGTTCCGGCCACGGGGGCCCGTTCGGCACAGATTAATAAGGGCCTCGTGCCCGCCCTTCGTGAACCTTTGAGAGATCCTCAGAAAAAAATCAAGGATATGGAAGAAAGGAAGCTTGCTTTCTCGGTCCTCTCCTCCACCCCTTTTGCTTTTTTTTACGAGATCGATGACATTCTCGCCATCGAACTGGCCCAGTTTCAGAATGACCAGCTTGCGGCGATGGTGAAGAAATACCCCGATTCCTTTGCTGCCATGGGTACTCTTCCCCTTCAGGTTCCGGACGCTGCAGCGAAAGAACTGGATAGGGCGATTAACAAACTGGGGCTTCGGGGAATCGAGATCGGCTCCCATGTTGGGAAACGGGAACTGGGAGATCAGGCCTTCTGGCCTGTCTATGAGATCCTGGAAAGACATCGACTCCCTATGTTCATTCATCCCCATCGCGTTGCAGGAATGGATCGCCTCCAAAACTTCTATTTAAACAACCTGATTGGTAATCCCCTCGATACCACGATCGCTGCCGCGAATTTGATCTTCAGCGGGGTGTTCGAAAAGTATCCCAATTTGAAGGTTGTGTTAGCCCATGGCGGAGGCCAGCTCCCTTACATTTTCGGAAGGCTCGAGCACGGATACCAGGTCCGGCCCGAATGTAAGGAAAAAGTCAGAAAATCTCCGCGCCAATTTATGAAGAATTTCTATTTCGATATCATCACTCATAGCGAGGAGGCCCTCCAGTACCTCGTCTCCCTCGCGGGAAGCGATCACGTCCTTCTGGGGACCGATTACCCCTATGATATGGGAAATCACCAGCCCGTAGCGACAGTTTCCGGTCTTTCCGGTGTCAAAGAGGAAGATAAACGGAAGATCATGCGGGACAATGCTATCGCTCTGTTTCAATTGAAGATGTAGGAGAGGATTACACAGATTTAAAGGAAGATTACACCGATTAATAAATAGAGAAAAGTTGGGTGGACCAAACCCGTCGTGAGCCGTCAGCCTGTCACCCTTCGACAAGCTCAGGGCCAACGGTCGAAGGGCGGAGCGTGTCCACCGCTTCCGGCAAAATTTAGAAAGGAGCGCACCGAAATGAAAAAACTCGACCTCGAATCCCTTCAAGAAATGAAGCAAGAGCTTGACGTCGATCTGATTGGCGTGGTGTCCGTGGAGGCGTCGAAGGAGCTCAAAGACAGGGCTGCTGTCTTTCTCCCCACCGTAAAATCCGTCGTTGTCCTCGGGAAAGAGGCCTATAAGGAAGTGGTTGCCCTGCTCAAACCATCCCGGGGAGTTGGAGAACCCGAACCCGGAGAGGTCTTCACGGTTCATGCGGATTATCTCTATGGAAGACTGAATAGGGCCCTTCACGAGTTGGCAAACCTTTTCCGAAAAGAAGGCTATCGCTCAGTGCCGCTCCCCTCTGCGGTCGGGTTCATTACGGATCAGAGGTTCCTCACGGCCCTCTTTTCCTATAAACATGCGGCGGAGCTGGCCGGGCTCGGAACGATCGGTCGCAACAGTCTTTTGATTACGCCCGAATTTGGGCCCCGGGTGCGGTTGGTTTGCCTTCTGACAGAAGCACCTCTGGGAGGTTCTCCCAGGGCAAAAAAGGAGATATGCGTCAACTGCGATGCCTGCATCCGGGAATGTCCAGCCCGAGCCCTCCAGATGCCCGGCCCCGGGGAGGTTTACTCCATGAATAAATTCGCCTGCAGGGCGTACAGGCAGGCAGGGCTGGTCTGCAGTGTCTGCTTGAAAGTCTGTGATGAAATCACAGGCTGATCAGGGCAATAACATCATTTCGCGGCCTTTTTCTTTGGCGTAGGGGCGACCCCCTGCGGTCGCCTTACTGCAACGGCCAACACTGGCACTGACACTTTTCCCTCGACGGAGGTTATAGAGAATGTCCCGCGAACGTTTCGTTTATTTGAACGGCCAGATTCTGGAGGAAAGTCAGGCCGTCATCTCTCCTTTTGACAGAGGATTTCTCTGGGGAGACGGGGTTTACGAAATCACTCCGTGTTTTAACCGCCGCCTCTACCGCCTTGCCGACCACCTGGAAAGACTCTACCGATCCCTTCGCTACGTTCGAATCGATCCCGGCATGAGCAGGGAAGAGTTGGAGAAAGCTACCCTCGCGCTTCTCGAAGCCAATTTCCCTCGATTGGAGGAACATGGACTCTGCAGGGTGGGCCACTGGGTCACACGGGGAATGGACACACCAGGCATGGCAGCCCGCGACGCAGGACCCCCGACCGTATTGATCTTCTGGCGTCCTGCCGGAGCCGAGACTTTCGCGAAGAATTACACGGAAGGAGTCCGGTTGACCGTCGTTCCAACGCGGAGGATCCCTCCTCAGTGTGTCGAAACCCGTGCCAAGGTCACAAGCAAGATGAATCAGATCCTGGCAGAACTCGATGCAGATGCTTCGGGCGCTGTCTCGCTTATGTTAGATATCTACGGAAACGTTGCAGAGAATTCGGTTGCCAACTTCTTTATCGTTCGCGACGGTGTCCTCTGGACTCCACCCGAAAGAAACATCCTCGAAGGAATTACCCGGAAGGTCGTTTTTGAGCTCGCATCGAAATTGGGCATTCCCCTTGTTGAACGCAACTTCACGATCTACGATATTGCCCAGGCCGAGGAATTCTTCATCACTTCCAGCGCCGTCTGCGCCATGCCCGTACGGGAGATAGATGGTTTTCGGCCGAAAGCTCCCGTTCCCGGTCCGATTACGAAACGACTGATCGAAGCATTTATTGAAGAAACAGGGTTTGATTTCTCAAGGCCCGGAACATAAGCCCTTTGCCGTCTGTTCCGATGACAACATTCGCAGCTTCATGAATGGGAGGGTTCGATTTCCAAAACGGGACCCCCCAGAAATCTATACGTGATCTCCCATCACGCCTTCAGGCGGCCCGTTCGGCGAACGCCCCCGACAATTCACTGGAATCTCGCAACCTGAAGGTCGCGGCTACAAAAATCACTCAGACTTAAATCTAAGGTCTCCCTGCTTCCCGAGGACGGAATAGCAGATGTTCTGAAAAAAGGGAAAAGAGGATTCCCATTACCAGACCGTTACTGACAAGAGAGGCGATGGCGGCCGGGAAAAAATGGAAGAAGGGTTTGGGCAAGAGGGAAACCAGCGTTCCCACCATCAGGGGCATCCCCACAGAGAAATATTCCCTTCTCTCAATCTTCTTTTTCCCAGACATCATCACGCTCACCCCTGCCATAAGCTGTGATGACAGAGCCACGAAGAGAACGGCAGCGGTCACAGAGGGCGGGATGACCGCCAACACCGCCCAAAGCTTCGGGAGGAAACCAATGGCGATCATGATCGCACCGCTGGCCGTCAGAACATAGCGGCTCGCGACCCGCGAGACCAACACGACCCCCGGGCTCGTGGAGAAACTGACTAAGCCCACGACACCCATCGCCGCTGTCACCAACCCTCCGGCACCGCTCATGCCGATACCCCGATGGATACGATTGTCTAAGCCCTCTTTTCCGACAATCTCGGAGATTCCCTGGATGCTCCCGACCGAGTTGACCATGACCGCCAGGTAGGTCAAAACGATCGAGAGTATGGAGGAGAGGGAGAAGGTGGGCCAGTCTCCCCAGAAAGGAGACGGCATGGCAAGCCATTTCGATTCGGCTACCACTGCCCATGAGATCCCTCCTCGGAAAAGAAAGATGATCAGCCCGAGAACGATCCCGGCCAGCATCGAAACGGTCTGAAAAAACCCTCCCACCCAGTGGGAGAGAAGGGCCACAAAAAGCATGATCATCAGAGAAATCCCGGAGACTCCTAAATCCCCGTAGGGATGAAGCTTATCCAACCCGATGAGCATGGGATAAAAAAAGGGCAGGAGGGTGAGGGCCACAAGCATCAGGATGATCCCGACAACGTTTGGAGTGAAGAAGGGCGACAGCCACTTAAACCATCTAAATTTGGCCACGGCGATGAGGAGTAATCCTCCGATGACCACTCCCCCCTCGATCGCGGAAACACCGTAGGGGGCCAGTACGATAAAGCTCACAAGAAGGGCGGATGACGGCCCTTCCAGGACTGGGTAGCGATGACCTCTGAGGCTCTGGAGAACATTCATCACACCCGTGGCGATCAACAACCGCTGGGAGAAACTGATCTGGGTGGCAGGATCGAGCCTGAGCGCGGCGCCGCACAGGGTGGAAAAAACGACAACATTGGGGATAGCGATCATGACCCACTGGAGGCCATAGATCAGGCTCTTTACGAAGGGTGGTCTTTCATCTAACTCGTAGAGAAAGGATTCTTGTGACAATGGCTGCCTCGTGAGGTTCGGGAACAGTTGGCAAACAGCCTTTAGGCATGCTTTTCCAATACTTCCGTTAAGCACCAAATAACAAGCAACAAATCCCAAACAAATTCGGTGCATGACGGATTCTTGTGAAGAATCCCCCTAAAGACTATCCAAATATATTCGACTTTTTAACTATTTAGCCCTCTGAAAAAGAATTGTAGTGTAGGCCCTTGTGGCCGTTCATTGCAGGTCTGAAGATCCCCCATTTGTTCCTTTTGGGCCTACGGGCATAAAGCCCTACACTACAGGTCCTTTTTGTCCTTTTTCAAAGAGCTAAAACTCTTACTATATTTGAAGTTTCCAAGTCTTGTCCCCTGCCCTTCGATCCCTTTGATGGGGGAGGTTAGGCTACTCTTCGCAAAAATCCGTCATGAGCCCGAATTTGTTTGGGATTTGGAGATTGGGATTTGGGCTCCAGTTTTTCTTTACATAGGTCTCAGCCCCAACACATCCTGCATGTCATAGAGGCCGTTGGGCTGATGGACGATCCAGAGGGCCGCCCGGATTGCCCCACGGGCAAAGTTGTCTCGGCTGTGGGCGCGGTGGATGATCTCCAATCGTTCCCCGATCCCTCCGAAGAGCACCGTGTGTTCTCCTACGATATCGCCTGCCCGGATCACC
>Ga0315282_10012120_pt1 | contig 13250 bp, 7 predicted proteins | sample YL17G07_20_MG_FD_203693 | JGI IMG/M metagenome (GOLD analysis project Ga0315282, IMG submission 203693) | Sediment microbial communities from Yellowstone Lake, YNP, Wyoming, USA - YL17G07_20 | ecosystem: Environmental > Aquatic > Freshwater > Lake > Sediment | place: USA: Wyoming | collected...
GCCCTCGGCAACCAGCCGTGGCCGCCGAAGGGGGTCGGGATGGCAGTGTCTGACGGCGAGCGGGTGGGCTCGGTGGCCCCGAGCGGCGGGGCTCGACGCCCCGAGGCGAGAGCGAGGGGCGCACGGCCGTGCGGGCACGGGCACGCCCGCGCGGGACCTCCCGACCGCGATCGCGCGGCGGTCCTGACGCGGCTCTGCGCCGCCGTGGCGATCGCCCTGGCCGCCACGGCCTGGACCGCTGGGCCGTGGGCTCTCCGGCCGGAGGCGCCGCCGGCCGCGCAACCGCCGGCCCCGGCGATCGAGGCCGACCCGGACGCCGAGCCGATGCGCGCGCTCACCTCCCGGTACGATGCGCCGAGGCCGGACCTCGACGACCCGCTGCGGGCCGCGGTCGCCCGGCTCGATCCCGCCGACCGGATCGACGACCGCAGCGCCGGACTGTCCTACTGGCCGCTCGTGGCGCCCGACCCCGAGCGAGAGGCCGACGCGGCCGGCGAGTCCCCCGCGCCGGCCCGGCCGCAGACCTACGAGGTGCACGTGGTCGCCGCGGGCGAGACGCTTCTGGGCATCGCCATCGCGCTGGGCGCGGACGAGGACGAGCTAGCCGCGCTGAACAAGCTGAGCGACCGGGACCGGCTCGCCGTCGGGCAGCGTCTGCTGGTGCCGCCGGCCGGGCGCGAGCCGGCGCGGGCGGCGGTCAGCGGTCGCGGGGCCACGCTCCGGCCGAGGTTCATCTGGCCGCACCGCGGCAACATAACCACGTACTACGGCGAGCGCGGGGGGTACTGGATCGGCGGCCGGCACACCGGCCTGGACATCGCCGGCTCGACCGGGGAGCCGGTCCTGGCCGCCGAGGCCGGGACGGTGCTAGACGCGGGCTGGGCGGAGGCCCGGGGGTTCGGCAACTACGTCGTGATCGACCACGGGCTCGGCTTCCGAACGCTCTACGGGCACCTGTCGGTCATCCGGGTGAAGCCGGGCCAGGAGGTCGGCCGGGGCGAGCGGGTTGGCGACGTCGGGTCCACCGGCTTCTCGACCGGACCGCATCTCCATTTCGAGGTTCAGCTCGACGGCCAGCCGGTGGACCCGCTCGCGTACCTGCCGTGAGGAGGGCGCCGGAACCACAGAGGCACGGAGAGAACCAAGTCCACTCTGCGGCCTCTGTGCCTCTGTGGCGAGCCCCGTGTCTACTGGCCGATTACCTTCTGGCCCTCCTTGACCCCCTTCACGATCTCGGTCTCGGTCTCGTTATTGATGCCGATCTCGATGTCGACCTCCTGCTTGCGGCCGCTCGGGGTCGCCAGTCGGACGAACCGCCGGCCGCCAAACGTGCGGATCGCGGTGTTCGGCAGGATGAGCACGCCATCCTTCTTCTGGGTGGCGATGGTGACGTTCGCCAGCGCGCCCAACTCCAGCGCCTTCCCCGAGGGCGGGGCGAAGTCGAGGCGGACGGTCCGCTGGCTGGCGGGCAGTTGTGGGTCGGAGCCGGCGCCGAGGGTCGGCATGTACGTGACCTTCGCCACGATCTTGTCGGTCGGGTAGGCGGTGAAGACGATGGTTGCCTCCTGCCCGAGCTGGACCTTGGACATGTCGACGGGCGAGAGCTCGATGGCGATCTGGAGGGCCTTCGGGTCGGCGACGGTGACGACCGGGGTGAAGGCGTTGACATTCTCGCCTTCACGCCCCTGGGTGGAGAGGACGATGCCCTCGAAGGGCGCCTTGACCTGGGCCAGCTCTAGCTGATCCTCGAGCACCTGGAGGGAGACCCGGGCCAGCTCGACCTGCTTCTGCTGGACCTGCACCTCGTAGTCGCCGCCCTTGGCCGTGGTCGCCACGACCAGGTCGTAGTTGGCCTTGGCGGAGTCGAGAGATGCCTTGGCGCTGGCGAGCGTCCGCTCGGCGGCGGTCACCTCGTAGGGCTTGGCGCCGGCCCTGACCTGCTCCAGCTTGGCCTTGGCGGAGTCGAGAGATGCCTTGGCGCTGGCGAGGGTCTTCTCGGAGTTGGCGATATCCTCGGGCTTGGATCCAGCCTTGACCTTGTCGAGGTTGGCCTGGGCCTGGGTGACGTCGGTTTCGGCGGCGGCGACGCTGGCGTTGGCCGCCTGGCAGGAGGGGCCGGGGCCGCCGCCGCAGGTGGCATCCCGACTGATCTGCCGGGACCAGCGCGAGTTCTTGGCCTTCTCGAGGTCCAGCTCGGCGTTGCGGATGGCCTCGGGGGTGGACCCGGCCTTCAGCTTATCCAGGTCGGTCTGTGCCTTGGCGTAGGTGGCCTCGGCGCCGGCGACGGTCTGCTCTGCCGCCCTGAGGTCGGCGGCCACGGCGCCGGCCTTGATCTTCTCCAGGTCGCCAGCCGCCCTGGTGTAGTCCGCCTCGGCCTTCTCGACGGCTGCCTTGGCCTGGGCGACGGCGGAGGTGTCGGAGCCGGACTTCTGCATCGCCTGGGTGAGCTTGATCTGGGCGATGTCGAGGTTCAGCTTGGCCTGAGCGATCTGGGTCCGGAGCGTGCCGGTCTCGAGCTCGGCCAGCAGGTCACCCTGCTTGACCTTCTGGTTGGTCTCGACGTAGAGCCGGCGCAGGCGGCCGGTCTGCCTGAAGTAGAGGATCGCCTCCTGGCTGGCGGCTACCCGCCCGAGCGACTTGACGGTCTGGACTATGGTGCCCGCTTTCACTTCGTAGATGGGCTTGTTCGATTCAGCCGGCGTCGGGATCGGGGTCGGGGTCGGCTGATCCTCTGCCAGCTCGACGCAGCCCGGCAGCGCCAGCAGCAGCACGGCCAGGCCCAGCAGTACACCACGCCTTAGACGAGACATCCATGCCTCCTTCAACCGGCGACCTCGTCAGGGGTCGCGTCGCCACGACCGGAGTCGAGCAAGAGCTCGGCCGCCCGGTCCGTGCTCAGCCTGGGCAAGCAGGTATGAGCGCGAGCATTATCATACACGCTTGCCGCCGGGGTGACAAGAGGGTGCCAGCCGTTCAGGGGCAGACGCGTCACCCTCTCCGGCGGCGCCGGGCTTAGGATGGAAGAGGCCAGGTATTGACACGGATGCCTCCTGGTGGTAGAGTGTGGACTGCGAGCAGGCATGCCTGGCCTTGCGCCGACGGGCGCCTCCAGCCGTGAGGCGCCCGCACCGCGGATGGCCGGCTGCCCGATGGCGGCGATCGCGGCGGCGGTTCGTAGATTGACAGGACGGCAGGGCTGTGCTATCCTTGCCGATTGATGGATAGCCGTCCGGTCGTGTTGCCGACGGGTTGCGCCGCGACGGCCAGCCGTCGGCAGCTCCAGGACAACAGAGGAGGTGATGAGGTCGAGGCAGCGCCCGGCGGCGCGCCCGGTGTCCGGAATCGCCTGCGGTCGGCGAGGGTCGGCCCCCTTGTCGCGCCCGGGCCCCGCCACGCGTGCCTCTGACGACAGATTCGGTCGCTCTGGTCCGAGGCCGGGTCCTCGTGCCCCCAAGCCGAGGCGGTCCGGCCGGAACTCAGCCCCGCGTTCGGTTCTCTTGGTGTCTTGCGTTAGGGCAAGGTTGCCCTGGGTCACTAGCGTCACCGTCGCGACAATAGCGTCCCCGTTCCTGATGAGCGCGAAGTACACGTCTAAGGAGAAGCGGACCATGCCAGTCTGGAAGTTCACCACGCGCCGTGAGTTCCTGCGGTTGAGCGCCATCGGCGCTGCCAGCGCGGCCATCCTGGCCGCCTGCGCGCCGGCCGCAGCGCCAACAGCCACCCCTGCTCCGGCGGCCAAGCCGACGGAGGCCCCCAAGCCAGCGGCGACCACGGCCCCCGCCGCGACCACCGCGCCGGCACCCAAGCCGACAGAGGCCCCCAAGCCCACCGCCGCCCCTGCTGCGAAGCCGACGGAGGCCCCCAAGCCCACCGCCGCCGCGCAGCCAGCCGCTGCCGCCAAGCCGAAGGAGGTGCCGCGCAACCGGAGCCTGATCCTGATGTGGTCTGGCACCCAGGGCAAGTACACCGACTTTGAGCTCTGGAACCCCTACGCCATCGGCACCAGCCACCAGAACGGCCCGGGCCTGTTCTACGAGCCGCTGTACTACTACAGCGCCTTCGCCGACAAGTACTACCCCTGGCTGGCCACGGGCCACGAGTTCAGCTCCGACCTGAAGCAGTTGACGATCAAGCTGCGCTCGGGCATCAACTGGAGCGACGGCACCCCGTTCAGCGCCGAGGACGTGGCGTTCACGTGGAACTTCCTACGGGACGCGGGCGCGAAGGTCAAGTGGGGCATCAACTGCCAGGAGTTCGTCAAGGAAGCCAAGGCGGTCGATCCGACCACCGTCGTCGTCACCTTCAACAAGCCCGCGCCGCGCTGGATCCAGTTCACGTCCTACAAGTACGACATCGGGGTGTACATCGTCCCGAAGCACATCTTCCAGGGCCAGGACTGGACGGCATTCAAGGCGTACGACCCGGCCAAGGGCTGGCCGGTGACGACGGGCCCCTGGAAGCTGGTATTTGCCTCCCAGGACCAGAAGATCATCGACCGGCGGGACGACTGGTGGGCAGTCAAGGCCGGCCTCGTCCAGAAGATGCCCGCGGTCGAGCGCATCGTCTACCTGCCGATCGCCGGCGAGACCCAGGCGGCCCAGGCGTTCATCACCAATCAGATCGACTGCTCGCTGGACCTGCGGCCGGTCACGATCAAGCAGGTGCTCCAGTCCAACCCCAAGGTTATCAGTTGGACCGGCAACCAGTCGCCGTATGGCTACACCGACTGGTGGCCGACCTCCCTCTACGTGAACTGCCAGAAGGCGCCCTTCGACAACCCGGATGTCCGCTGGGCCCTGAGCTACTTCATCGACCGCGACCAGGTCGTCTCCGTCGGCTACCAGGGCGCGGGCTCGAAGTCCCAGTTGCCGATGCCGAAGTACAAGCCGCTGATGCCCTTCTATGACGCGGTCGCCGACCTGCTCAAGACGTACGACACCAACGAGTTCAACCCGGCCAAGGGCGCCGACCGCCTGCAGAAAGCTGGCTTGAAGAAGGGCTCCGACGGCATGTGGGTCGACGCGCAGGGCAAGAAGCTGACAGTCCCCGTGCTGGGCTGGCAGGTGTTTGCCGACATCGGCCCGGTCGTCGCCGAGCAGCTCAAGAAGCAGGGCGTCGACGCCACCTACTCGATGCCACCAGACGCGAGCACCCAGTTCACTCAGGGCACCTTCTCTGCGGCGCTGAGCGGCCACGGCGGCAGCATCGAGGATCCCTACGAGACTATGCGGCTCTACCTTGGCCGCGAGGCAGGCGTGGCCGGCGCGGGCAGCCACGGCGTGAACAACTCCTGGTGGAGGAACGACAAGTTCGATCCCATCGTCGACGAGATGGCCGTGACCCCGCTGGAGGACAAGGCCAAGCTCATCGACGAGTTCAAGCGGGCGATGGCCGTCTGGCTACCGGACCTGCCGGACATCCAGATCACCGAGTGGTATCACCGGATCCCGTACAACACGACGTACTGGACGAACTGGCCGACAAGGGACAATGCCTATGTCAACGGGGCGTTCTGGCACCTGACCTTCCCGTTGATCCTCAACAACCTGCAGCCGGCCCAGTAGCGGATTGGACTGGGCGACCAGTCCGTGGCGGCGAGGGCCCTGGCTACCCGGGGCCCTCGCCATTTCGCGGCTTCGGGCGAGCGGTTCCACGCCGCCTCAGGGCGCGACGCGAAGTCGGGCCTGACTGAATGGTGGTCTGCTGCCGGTCGCCGACGCCGAGCGCCGGGGCGGCGGCAGGCCTCAATGCCTACCCCGTCGAAGGAGGGACAGGTGCGCGCGGACTACGTCCTCAAGCGCTTCGGCATCTTCCTGATTATTGTCTGGGCGGCTGCCACACTGAACTTCTTCCTGCCCCGGCTGTCGCCCCAAAACCCCGTCCGGGAGAAGCTCACCCAGCAGGCGCTCAGCGGAGGGTACTTGCAGTCCGGCATCCAGGAGATGGTCAAAGAGTACGAGGCGAAGTTCGGACTCGACAAGCCGCTCTGGGCGCAGTACCTTAACTATTGGGACGACCTGGTGCACTTCCAGTTCAACTACTCGATAGTCAGCTATCCTCGAACTGTCCTCTCGATGATGGGCGAGGCCCTCCCCTGGACGATCGGCCTCCTTGGGGTGACGACGCTCCTCGCGTTCCTCATCGGCACCTTCCTGGGAGCGCTCATGGGTTGGCCGGGGGCGCCCAAGTTCATCAGCAACTACCTGCTGCCGCCTCTCCTGACGCTCTCGGCGATCCCGTACTACGTGCTGGGGCTGGTGCTGCTCTACGTCTTCGCCTTCCAGGCCAAGATCTTCCCGATCTTCGGTGGGTACGCGGCCGGGGTGATCCCCAACTGGTCCAGCCTGGCGTTCTGGTGGGATGTCGCGCAGCACGCCCTGCTGCCGGCCCTCTCGATCATCCTCGCAGCCATCGGCTTCTGGGCACTGGGCATGCGGGCGATGATGGTGACGACCCAGGGCGAGGACTACATGATCTTCGCCGAGGCCAAGGGACTCAAAGGGAGCACGCTCTTCCTCCGCTACGCCGTGCGCAACGCCCTCCTGCCGCAGGTGACCTCTCTGGCGCTGCAGCTCGGGCACATCCTCTCCGGCGCCGTCCTGGTCGAGATCGTGTTCTCCTTCCCCGGCATCGGGACGATGCTCTATCAGGCGATCCGGGCCAACGACTACTTCGTCACCCAGGGGATCATCCTCGGCGTCATCACGTCCATCGGGATCGCGACCTTCATCCTGGACCTGATCTACCCCATACTCGATCCGCGCATCACCTACAGGAGGGCGTGAGATGGCGAGCGTGCCCACTGCTGCGGCGCAGAGCCTGCCGGTGGAGCCATCGGAGGGCGGCCTGGGCGAGAAGCTCCGCGGCGTCCTCGGGTACATGCGCCGCAACCCGCCTCTGATCGTCGGGCTGGTGCTGCTCCTGAGCCTACTCCTCTTCTGCGGCATCGGAGCGCTCGTCTACGACCTCAACAGAGCGCGGCCGCTGTCGGTGCCACCGGGCTTACCCCCCGCCGCGGACTACCCCTTCGGGACCGACAACCAGGGGCGCGACCTGTTCGCCGTGATGGTCGCCGGCACGCCTCTGACGCTCCGGATCGGCCTGATGGCCGGCTTCATCGGCCTGTTCGTCGGCACGGTCCTCGCCTTCGTCTCGGCCTACTACGGAGGCTTGATCGACACCATCATCCGCGGGGTAGTCGACATCGGGCTGACTGTGCCAGGCCTGCTGGTCATGATCATCATCGCTATAGCCGTGAAGGGCAACCTCTCCGTCGAGCAGATGGCACTGGTCGTCGCCTGCCTCGCTTGGCTGTACCCGACCCGGACGATCCGGTCGCAGGTTCTCAGCATGCGCGAACGGGCCTACGTGCAGGTGGCGCGGCTCTCGGGGATGAGCGGCCCCGAGATCATCGTGAAGGAGATGCTGCCCAACCTGCTGCCCTACCTCCTGGCCTCGCTGGTCGGCGCGACCGCGAGCGCCGTCCTCGCCTCCATCGGCCTCGAGGCCCTCGGGCTCGGACCGCTCGAGTCCCCAACCATTGGCATGACCCTCTACTGGGTCATCTACTACTCGGCGCTGCTCCTCGGGATGTGGTGGTGGTTCATCCCGCCGATCGTGATCATCATCATCCTCTTCGTGGGGCTCTTCAACCTCTCGGTCGGGCTCGACGAGCTAGCCAATCCCAGGCTCAGGAGGTCAGTGTGATGGCCAACTCGACGGTGAACAACGGCGCGAAGCCCGACATCCTCCGTGTCGAGGGGCTGCGGGTCTACTACGATACCCCGCGCGGCTCGGTGAAGGCGGTGGACGGCATCAGCTTCGCCCTCAAGGCGGAGGAGCGGTTCGGCCTCGCCGGGGAGTCCGGCTCGGGGAAGTCGAGCATGGCCCTGGCGGTCATGCGCATGATCAAGCCGCCGGGCCGTATCGCCCACGGGGGCGTCTGGCTCGACAGCCGCAACGTGCTGGCGCTGCCCGAGGAGCAGATGCAGCGGCTGCGGCTGGCGGAGATCGCCCTCATCGCCCAGGGCTCCATGAACTCCCTCAACCCGGTGATGCGCGTCCGCGATCAGATCATCGACGGCTTCCGGGACCACGACCTGCTGCTGCCCCGGCGGGAGATGGAGGCGCGCATCCACGAGCTGCTCGAGCGGGTGGGCCTGCGGCCAGACGTGGCCGACATGTTCCCCCACGAGCTGAGCGGCGGCATGAAGCAGCGGGTCTGCATCGCCATCGCCATCAGCCTGCGCCCGAAGGTCATCATCGCCGACGAGCCGACCAGCGCCCTGGACGTGGTGGTGCAGAGGCAGGTGATGGAGACCCTGCGCAAGGTGCAGGAGGACCTGGGGGCGTCCGTCATCCTGGTCGGCCACGACATGGGGCTCATGGCCCAGTTCGTCGACCGCCTGGGGATAATGTACGCGGGGAAGCTGGTTGAGGTGTCGCCGGTGGCAGACATCTTCACCACCCCGCGTCACCCATATACCCAGATGCTCATCGCCAGCCTTCCGTCGCTCGAAGAGAAGGGCGAGTTCCGGGGTATACCTGGCCTGCCGCCCTCGCTGCTGGACGTGCCGCCGGGCTGCGCCTTCCACCCCAGGTGCCCCCACGCGATGGACCGCTGCGGGACCGAGGAACCACTGATGAAGGAAGTGCAGCCGAGCTCCTGGGCGGCCTGCCACTTGCTGTGAGGAGGCACGATGACTGAGACCGCGCAGAGTGCGCTACTCGAGGCCCGGCACGTCACCAAGATCTTCGGCGGGGGCCTGTTCGACAAGACGCGAACCATCGCTCTCGAAGACTTCTCGATGGCGATCGAGAGCGAGCCTCCCTCGATCACGGCGGTGGTGGGCGAGAGCGGGAGTGGCAAGACCACGCTGGCTCGCCTTCTCCTCGGCCTGGCGGACTCCACCAGCGGGGAGGTGCTCTACAAGGGGAAGAACCTGCGCAGGATGTCCGGCGACGACTGGCGGTCCTTCCGCCGGGACGTCCAGGTCATCTTCCAGGACCCCTTCGAGGTGTACAACCCCTTCTACAAGGTCGACCACGTGCTGACGACGCCGGTCGAGAAGTTCAACCTGGCCAAGTCCAAGCAGGAAAGCCGGGCTCTCGTCGAGGACGTCCTGCACACCGTGGGCCTGCGGCCGGAGGAGACGCTGGGCCGCTACCCGCACCAGTTGAGCGGCGGCCAGCGCCAGCGCGTCATGGTTGCCCGCGCCCTCATCCTCAAGCCGCGCCTGATCGTGGCCGACGAGCCCGTGTCGATGATCGACGCGTCGCTGCGAGCCACCGTCCTGGGCAGCCTGAAACAGCTCAACCAGGACTTCGGCATCTCCATCATCTACATCACCCACGACCTGACGACGGCCTACCAGATCAGCGACAACATCATCGTGCTCTACCGGGGCTCGGTGGCCGAGGTGGGCGACGTCGAGCTGGTGGTGCGGCAGCCTCAGCACCCGTACACGCGGCTGCTGGTTGGGTCCATCCCGCTGCCCGACCCGGAGCGACGGTGGGCCGCCGAGGCGCCGGCCGCGCTCTCCGTGAAGAGGGTGGATGGCCGCCGCTGCAAGTTCGTCGACCGCTGCCCCTCGGCGACGGACGTCTGCCTGACGGGCGTTCCAGCGCTCTTCCAGACCAACTCGTACCGGGCGGCGGCGTGCTTCCTCTACCAGGGGTCGCCCGTGCTCAAAGCGGAGGAGATGGATAGGGTCTTCGTCGAGGCACCCGAGCGGCGAGGGGTCCGCCGTCCCGATGCCGACGGCGGCAGAGCGGCGGCGACGGGGTAGGGGAGGGCGGTGCCAGCCAGGTAGGGGGTTTTGTCGGCTCCCCACAGCATCGAGGAACGGTCGCAGCCAGCGATGGGAGTTGAGCTCGAGAGCCCGCCGGAGCGCCGACAGCGGCTGTTGGCCCGCGCCCGGTCGGCCCTGGTCGACTGGATCGCGCCGCTGGGCATCGGAATCGCGATCCTGGTCGTCAAGCGGGCCTTGAGCAACCCGGCTCTGGTGCTCTTCACCCTCGTCGGCCTCGTCGTCAGCGTCTCGCTGGTCTCGGCGGTGCCCCTCTACTCGGACGGCGTGGTGGAGAAGCTGCTGCGCGGCGAGCTCGCCAGGCCGTCCGGGCAGCCTCCCCTGGCGGTCCGCATCCGCCACCAGGAGGACAGCCAGCGCCCGACGACGCCGAGCCAGTACCGGCGACTGGACGCCTTCATCACGGAGAACGGCAGCTCCATCGTGGGCCTTTCCCTGCGCAGCGTCGTGCGCTTCGCCTCGGTCAGCTCCCACCGGCTGCACGACTACGCGCAGGTGAAGCCCACCGACGTGTACATCCCCAGTCAGGCCCGCTACGCCGAGATCGCCACGCTCTCCCAACTGGCGCAGCACATCCGCATCGTCGACGGGGAGAGCCTCCCGAACGGCCCGAGCGCCGGCGGCGAGGTGCCGGTGATCCTCACGACGGCGGCCGCGGACGAGCTCCGGGTGACCGTCGGAGAGCGCTACTGGTACGTCGGGCCGAACCCGGACAAGCCAGAGAAGCTGGCGATCCGGGTCGTCGGGCTCTGGGAGGCGACCGACCCCACCAACACGGATTACTGGGTCAACTTCCTCCAGGACGTCACCTACAACTACACCCTGTTCGTCAACGAGGCGGACTTCCTCCAGAGGGTCCTGCCCGCCTTCCCGGAGACCCCGGCCATCAAGGAGTACTCGTGGTACATGGTGTTTGGCGAGGCCGGGATGCACTCGACCAAGGTCGAGCGGGTGCGCAGCGGCCTGCGCAATCTGGAGCTGGACGTCGCGAGGCTGATGCCCGACACGAAGTTCGACATCAACCCCTACGAGACGCTGGACTGGGTCGGGCGGCAGGCCGCCCTGCTGAGGACGCTCCTGCTCATCCTGAGCGTGCCACTGCTCGCGGTGGCGCTCTACTACGTGTACGTTTCCCTTTCGATGGTGATGGAACAGGAGGGAGGCGAGATCGCCTTCCTCCGGAGCCGCGGGGCCAGCCCGTTCCAGATCGTGCTCATCTACCTGATCGAGAGCCTGATCGGCGGGGCAGTCGCGCTCGGGGCCGGCCTGCTCGCCGGCATCGGGGTGGCGCAGCTCATCGGCAAGGCGTTCGGCTTCCTCCAGTTCGCCGTCCGGCCGCCGCTCCCGGTCTACTTCGGCAAGCAGACCATCGAGTACGGGCTGCTCGCCGTGGGTCTCTCCATCGTCTGCACGATCATCCCGGCCGTTCGGGCGGCCCGACACAGCATCGTCGCCCACGGGCGCCAGGCCACGCGCGCCGAGCGGCTCGTCAACTGGCCGGGCCTCGCCTTCGACGCCGTGGCCGTGGCGGTCGTCGCCTACGGCTACTACTCGCTCAAGGCCGGCACCCCGATCGCGCGCCTCGGCGCGTCCGGGGAGTACCTGGTGGAGCCGCTGCTGCTGTTGCTGCCGGCCGTGTTCATCTGCGCGCTGGCGCTGCTGTTCCGGCGCTTCGTACCCCTGCTCGGCGCGATAGTCACCCACCTGGTGGAGCGGGTGGCCGGCGCTCCGGCACTCCTGGCGCTGCGCCAGCTCTACCGCGCCCCGAGCGGCCACAGCGCGCTCGTGTTCCTGCTCGTCGTGACGCTCGCCGTCGGCATCTTCAGCGCGTCGGCGGCCCGCACGCTCGAGTCCAACTACGTCGACCGAGCGAGGTACGGCGCGCCGGCCGACCTCGAGCTGGCCAACAACTGGGAGTACGACCCGGACGCGGGCGGCCTGCTCGAGCCGCCGCTGGGGGCCGTCGAGGTGCCCGGCGTCCGCGCCGTCACCCGGGCGCAGGCGTACACCGCCAAGCCTGGCGGTGTGCGTGGCGGGGCCGACATCCAGGTGCTCGGCATCGACCGTGACACCTTTGCCGAGGTGAGCTGGTGGCGGCGCGACTTCGCGCGCATCCCGCTCGCCGCCCTCGTGAACGCACTCTCGGTCGACGACAACGCCGCCATCGTCTCGCCCTCCTACCTGCAGCAGTACCAGATGCGGGTGGGCGACTCGACCCAGCTCTCCTTCCAGTTCGCCGGCCAGTTGGACAGCAAGCTGGTCGACTTCCTCATCGTCGAGTCGGCGGACTACTTCCCGACGCTCTACCCCGAGCGCGGACCGTTCTTCGTCGCCAACCTGGACTACCTGCACGATCAGCTCGGCCTGGGGATGTACGACGTCTGGCTGGCCATCGACCCGGCCGTGAGGACCTCGCGCATAGTCGACGCCATCACCGCCAACGGCATCACGATCAACCGGATCAAGGACCAGCGGGTCGTCGTGAATGTCGGGCGGCTCGATCCTCAGCGAACCGGCATCCTCGGACTGCTGTCGTTGGCCTTCATCGTCGCGGCGATGCTCACCGTCTTCGGCTTCTTCCTGCACATGCTGCTGTCGTTCCAGCGTCGGACGCCCCAACTGGGCGTCCTCAGGACGATGGGGCTCTCGAGTGGCCAGTTGGTCCGGCTGCTTCTGATCGAGCAGTCGTTCGTCGTCGTGCTGAGCGTCGTCGCGGGGATCGGCCTCGGGACGCTGGCCAGCCAGCTCTTCATCCCATTCCTGCAGGTGGACGTCGATCGGCTGGGGGCGACGCCGCCCTTCGTCATCCAGCCCGTCTGGGGCGACGTCGCGTGGATCTGTCTGATCCTCGGCATGATGCTCGGCGTCGGGGTGCTGGCCACCCTGTGGCTGATCCGCCACATGCAGCTCAACCAGGCGATCCAACTCGGCGGGCACGTCTAGCCGCCTCCCTCGCTCGCGCCCGTTGTCTCGGCATGCTAGAATGGCGCAAGCCCGATCGAGGGGTAAAGCGTGAGCCTGCGGATACTACCTTGGCAATGGCACATTCAGGGGGCTGGGGCCGCCGCCACTTCCTAGCGACTGCCGGCAGGACGCTGGCCATATCGGCGCTCGCGCCCGCCGCCGGCTGCCGACCCGCGCCTCCGGCCCCGAGCGAGCCACCCCGGCTGAGAGTCGAGCTGCCCCTCGGCGAGCTGCTCACCGCGAGGGCACTGCTCGAGTCGGCTGTCCGCGACCACGCGAAGCGCCGGGGCTACGTGGTCGACCTGAGCTTCGCGGCGCCCGAGGACCTGCCGTCGCGCTATCCGCCCGGTGGAGAGGCCATGCCCGACGTCGCCGTGGCCGGGACGCTCGGCCCGGCCCGGCTCTTCTGGGGCGTCAGCCTGCTCGACGTTACCGAGGCGGCGGAAAGGATGGCGCGGCGCAACGGCGAGATGCCTC
>Ga0315282_10012122_pt1 | contig 13248 bp, 15 predicted proteins | sample YL17G07_20_MG_FD_203693 | JGI IMG/M metagenome (GOLD analysis project Ga0315282, IMG submission 203693) | Sediment microbial communities from Yellowstone Lake, YNP, Wyoming, USA - YL17G07_20 | ecosystem: Environmental > Aquatic > Freshwater > Lake > Sediment | place: USA: Wyoming | collected...
ATCTTTTTTAAGCCACAGTTTTGCTGTTTCAAGCTTGTCTTGGCATATAAGAACTGTTTTCTTTGATGGAAGGAAAACGTTTGCCTTTAGTTTTTCACGATTTTCAGAAATAACTGCTACTTCGATATCTGGTTGAGAGTGGACAAACTCGATTTTTTCTTTTTGGATAATTTCATTCAATTTATCAATGTAATCACTATCACATGCTTTCGGAACCAAATATTTTTTATTCGTAGAAGCCAAATAAAGAAAATGTTGATTTACCTCTGTCCCAACTATAAACATTTTTTCAGGAACGATTCGAAGAGACATGATAAAATTTACGCCAGCGGGTCCACCTGCTCCCGTGACAAGAATTTTTTTCACCTAATCACCACTACTCGCGGATATGAAATGGGCTTCTTTCATTATTATTTGTTTCCAAAATAGCTCGTATGGTTGGTAAATAAACTTTAAAATAGCAAGATGGCTTTAAAATCAGAGAAAGGGCCGGTCGTCTAGCTTGGTTAGGACATTGGCTTTACGAGCCAAAGGTCGCCGGTTCAAGTCCGGCCCGGCCCACTTCTATTCTTTCGTGGACATGCACGCAATGTAACCTTCTTTTCAAGCTAATCCTTTATACATACGTAAAGAAAATATCTCTTCATGAACAATAGGACAATCAGTCGCTTTAACGCCTTCCTAATGCTCACTCTAATTTTATTTTGGGGAAGCTCTTTTGTGGTGGTCAAAATAGCGCTGAGAGAAGGATTGACCCCTATTGCAATAGCAACCTTCAGATTTCTCATCGCGGGCGCACTTTTTCTTGTTGCGATTCTAATCGAGAAAAAAAGAAGAAGAAACTATAAGCTTCTTGTCAAAAAGAAAGAGTTTCCAACACTATTATTTCTCGCGCTTACTGGCGTAACCTTCTTCTTCACCGCCCAGTACACAGGTATTCAAATGGCCGAAGCCTCTATCGCTGCCATCCTAGTCTGCCTACTTTCACCAATTCTCATAACTGTTCTTTCTACCATAATATTCAAGGAACACTTAACGAAAAAGCAGGCTCTTGGCATTGGAACTGCTGCGTTGGGCACGTTCATTGTTGTTGCAAGCGGCACTGTGAGCTTTTCTGGTAATCGAGAATTCCTTCTTGGAAGCTTGATTTTGCTTTCCACTCCCGTTCTTTGGGCTACGTACAGCCTTCTTGGAAAGAAAATAATAGACAGATACAGCCCTTTTCTTGTAACAGTTTACGTAAATGTGCTAGGAGGCTTATGTTTAATCCCTTTTTCCTTGGCTGAACACTCTTTTTGCCAAATTTTTACGATAAGTCTAAATGGTTGGTTGGCAATTCTCTTTTTAGCTGTTACATGTTCGCTGTTTGGTTATTACATTTGGCTCTACGTTATGAAGCAAGTGGGAGCCGCAATTACTAGTTCGTTCTTGTTTGCAGAACCGCTGGTCACCATGTTGTTCGCGTTTATATTCGTGGGAGAAAGATTGGGCATATTCATCCCTGCAGGAGCATTTCTAATTTTTATAGGAGTATATTTGGTCACTAGGAAATGAACACGGTTGAATACTCTAAAAATTCTAACAGCCTTTTTGGATTAAATACCGTAAAAGTTGCGCTTCGTAAATTCTTGCCAATTTTCGGAATCAAACCAGCAGCATCTGTTCCAAGCTTGCACATGACGGCAAATTCAAACAGTCCTAAAGGCTCTACGTTTAATACGTCTCGGTTTAAACCTGCCTTTCTTAAGGCCAATCTAACCTCATAAATCGACGAGCCTAAGATTATTAATCGATCCAATAGAGACTTCATCCAGTTTCTATACTGATTAAGCTGTTTTTCCGAAAGCGTGGCTTCAACATGGTTTTTCTCTTTATCTATATTGAGAATTTTAACAGTTAATGGCAAATTTTCACAGAAACCAAAGAGTTCAACTATTTTTTTAAATGCAACTTTTCTTCCATCGACGAGCTGTGCTTGTAAATGTTGTAAGGGAATAGCAGTGTCAATGATTTTAGGTGAGAAGACCCCTATGTCTACATATAGTTCGCCTCTGCTTTTATCCATCGCTATTATGTGACCTCTTATTATTGAGAATCTCTCTACATCCTCTAGACGTGTTGGGCACAGTCCTATCTCGTCAGCTAAATAATGTAACGCTACTTTTTCATCTTCGCCAGAAACAGTCATCTGAACCCATCGGCGAGGGGTGATTCCGGAAATTTCGGTTTCAACATTCAAGCCTTTAATTTTGGACTTTAAAAACTTGTCAACAAGCCTTAGTTGAAAATTGCTATAGGCTTTTGCGAGTAACGTCACGACAGGCATTTACAATCTCCAATTAAAGCCAACATTTCCTGGTGCAGCCTTCGTATTCTGGCAATGGAGGAGGGCGGTAACTCTCTAGACAAGTTTTCTATAGTTCTTTCTATTGGCACTCTTTGTGAGCCTTCAATAAGCTTGTCCGCATAAGAAACAATTTTTTCCTCAAGAGTTTGTGGAATATAAATGTCCCTTGGCCACCCCAATTTCCTCGCCTCTTTTGCCGTTATTCCGCCGCCAACATGCCTTTTTATTATCAAAATGACTGGTTCTGGTAAACTCAATGATTTTGCAATTTCGGCTCCTATTACCGCATGGTGGACGCTGTGGGTTTTTGCCCGCCCAATGTCATGTAGAAGGGCTCCTGTTTCCACAAGTTCTGAATCAACTTCTAACCCCTTTTCCTCGCAGGCTTTCGCGATTTCTACAGCAATTTCAGCCACTGCTTCGCAATGTTTTATCACGTTATTTAAACATCCACTTTGACGGAGAAATTGCAACGCCTGCTCTCTTGATGGAAGCTTTTCACTCACCCATTTCCTTCCTTAATTGTTCGACTTTTCTTGTTAACGCTTGAACAATTTTGCCGTTTTCATAATGCATTAAAGGTTTGCCACATGTTGCGCATCGAAAGACAATTTCCACGGCATCCTCGAATGGAATTCGTTTGCATCCCGGTGTGCAGCAATAGTAGAAGTCATGGTTTTTCTCGTATTCCAGTCGGACGTTAAGCTTTTCGAGTACACGGCGTTTTTGGCTTAGTATGAAGCCTTCAAGCTGATCTGGTTGCAGTTTCCAGTGAAATATGAACCATCCAGTTTTCGGGTCGCGCGTTCTTCTTAGACTGACAAGCGAATGGTCGTAAAGTTTGTAGAGAATTTTGCGGATGGAGTTTAGCCTTATGCCCGTTTTGTTCGCGATTTCGTCGTCTGTTGTTTCATTCGAGTTTTTGAGAATCTCGATTAGTTTTACTGCTTCTTCTTCCCCCAATGCTTCTGCAACTTTCATCAATGTTGCGTCGTCTATGGTTGACAACATGGCGAACCTTTTGCTCAACTGTTGATCACAGTCTTTCTATATTATATTTGTAAACTTTAATTTAAATCTCTTTATGAAATCTTAATTAGAACTACAGATTTTTTCTATTTTCTTCCCCCTTTTTTGAGGGATTATCCTTACCTTTGCTTGTTCGAAACTTTTTCTTAATTCTTCTCCTTCGAATAAACGGTCTAGGAAAACGGCAAGGCTAGCACATTCTGAGTGGGGTTGATTCCCAATTGCAACATTAAAATCGGAAAAAGCCTCTGAAAAGAATTCTCTTGGAACTTTTTGGCTTCCAACAATGACTAAAATATCTTTCTCGGATTTCTTAATCCTTTGTAGCACGTCGCTTGTTTTGATGTTTTGTCCATAGGCTGTTAGGTGGACAACTATTCCGCCTTTTGCTTTCCAGTCTTTAACAGCTTTTTTCCAAGGTGTTCCCATTTCAAAGAAGAACGAGTCGCCCCAATTTTTTGCGACTTTTTCAACTGTTTCCTTAATCTTTGCGTCTTCTGTGTCCGATAATATAAGACCTGATGCTCCTAGCGCTCGAGCCGTTAATGCAACATGTGTTGTGAGCCTTTCATCTCTGCGCGGTCGGTGACCCCACCTTAATACTACTACTTTGGGCATATTTTCACTTTGCAGTTTTCTATTGTTTAGAACTTTTCGAATTTTCCATTAAATTCTTCCACGCTGCTTTTTACTTTCTCTGCGAACCATGGAATTGCTTCAAAAACTACGTAGGCCGAATTTTCGGTATATTTTATTGTTTGAACATCTGCCCTTTTGAAGAGCCATGAGATAAATGACATGGTTTTGCTTGTTAATGGAATAGTGAATGAGGCTCTGACATAGTTTTTCAGTATTTTAAGTGTTTCTTGTTTTAGTGTGTCGAGGTTAGTTCTGTATAATGCTGAAACAGGCATGGGATTTGGGGCTTTTTCTTTGAGGTTTTCGAATTTTTGTTGGATTTCTGTTTCTGGTATTAGGTCAATTTTGTTTAGGGCTGTTATTATTGGAATGCCGGATGCTCCTATGCGTTCTATTGTTTCTAGGCAAACGGCAAGTTTCTTTTCAATGATTTTCATTGGCTCGCTTACGTCCACAACCAGAAGTATTAGGTCTGAGTAGATGGTTTCTTCAAGGGTTGAATGGAAAGCCTCTATTAGCGTTAGTGGTAAACGGTCTATGAAGCCAACGGTGTCAGTTAATAAAAACTTCTTCTTTGAAAAGTTCACAAGCCTTGTTGTTGTGGAGAGTGTTGTAAATAAAGCTTCATCCACCGGAACTTCTTCCTCTGCGAGGGAGTTAAACAGAGAGCTTTTTCCGGCGCTTGTGTATCCGGCTAAAGAAATTGATGAAAAACCTAGCTCTGCTCTTCTTTCGCGGTGTAGAAGCCGTTTTTCTCGGAACTTCTTTAGTTTTCTGCGTATGGTGTGTACTTGTCTCTTTACGGCTTCATGGTAAACATCCACTTCGTATGCGCCAAGTCCCATAAATCCTGGTTGCTCTTCCTTTTTTGCCAATCTTACTCTTTCCTTTGCATGTGCTAATTCGTATTGCTGCCTCGCTAATTGAATTTGTAGCTGTGCTTCAGTTGTTGTGGCTCTTTTTGTGAAGATTTCGAGGATTAGCTGGAAGCGGTCGATGGCTTCGACGCTTGTGGCTTTTGCTAAATTGTAGGCTTGAACTGATTTTAACGGATTGTCAAAAATTATTTTTTGGGCACGTGTTTCTTTTACAAGTTTAGCAAGTTCTTCCACTTTTCCGGCACCGATTTGGTAGCGAGAGTCAGGCTCTCTAACTTGCTCTATTTTGCCGACGACCGTGTATCCTGCGGATTCCGCCAAATTTTTGAGTTCTTCTAGGCTTGAAGTTTCAAGGGATTGTCGGCGTTGAACTATGATGGCTTTCGTTCCGCTGGCTCCTCCTTCTTGTTTAGTTGAATCAAATCTCCTAGTGTGAGTTCGCGGCTTGTTGGTTTAGGCATTTTCGTTTGCTGAATCTTTTCCTCCGTGGGTGGGACCAGTAGCTTAATTTTTAGAGCGTACTCCAATTTTGCCGCAAGTCTGTTGTCGGGAGTCATTTTTCCTGTTTCAATTTTTTTGAGAAGTGATACTTTTTCGTTTATTTTTTTGCCTAGTTCTTTGTGTGAAAGTCCAAGCTTTTCTCTTGCTTGTCTTATTTTCAGGTCAAAGTTTTCTATGAGTTCTAGAGACGTGTCTACTGTTGTTTCGGGCGGTTTTTTGCTTTGGATTTTTAAGGGCTGAGGCGTTGATTTTGGTTTTAACGTGATGGTTTTAGGCGTTTGTTCTTCCCAAACGGTTGTTCCATGTTTTGAGCATTCGTTGCATACTGTTAGCTTTGCTCCTTCAATCATGACTTTGTAGGAACTCCCGTAGATTTTGCCTCCGCAGACTTCACATCGCAATTGCCTTTTGCACCTAAACTGTTTTTATTAGTTTGGTTGTGTTTATAGTTGTCGAATTGCAGTATGCTCATTAACGGTGTGTAGGCTTGGAAGACGCCCTTAGACGAATTAGAAGTGTGGCTGACTATCAGTTCGGAAAAGGGGTAGGCGCCAAACTTTTTCCAGATGATGTTGAAATCCTCTTTTCGAAAAGAACGGGCAGAATCCGCTATGTTTATTTGAAGAGTAAAAGGCTTGCAACCCTTCGCCCAATAGACGGCTTATTCTCTCTAAGCGTTACTGGCGCAAAAAGAATATCTGAGAATGCAGTTTCTGCGAAATGTTTTGTTACCGTTCAGAATGATGTTTCAGAGTTTATTGCAGACGGTGGCGACGTATTTGCAGTGCATGTCGTTAAGACTGATCAAGAAATTCGCGCAAAGGACGAGGTTATCGTTGTTGATGAAGGTGGCAAAGTTTTGGCGGTTGGACGCGCTGTATTATCAGGCGAAGAGATGAAGGTCTTCAAGATTGGCGTTGCTGTTAAGGTTAGGCGCGGTTGCAAGGAAGAAAGTTAAGTATATGAGATTTGAATAGTAAATATTTGGTGGAAGGCGAACTCTATGCATAGACGCATAAGTCCCCGTGAGACAAAACGAATGATGCAACGCATGGGCATGAGCATGGACGCCGTGCCAGACGTAGAACAAGTCATCATCAAAACAGGCAGCAAAGAAATCACAATAGAAGAACCAGAAGTGGCAATACTCGAAGTTCAAGGACAAAAAATCTTTCAAGTAACAGGCGGCAAAATAAGCGAAAAGGCCACGGAACGAAAACCAACATTTCCAGAAGAAGATGTGAGACTTGTGGCAGATCAAACAGGAAAAAGCCTTGAAGAAGCCAGAAAAGCGTTGGAAGAATGTGGAGGAGATTTAGCGAAGGCAATCCTTCTGCTTCAGTCAAAGATTTAATATGTTTCCATAAGCCTTCTTATGGCATAGGGACAGCATAAGACTTCAATTTGAACTTCTTCCAAATATTCTAGAAGTTTTGCTTTAAGTAAGGCCAGAGCTTCTTTATTTCGATTGATTTCTTTTACATGGAAATCTTCGATTTCAAAAACCTTGTCTTGCGGATGCAAAACCATTGCTGCAACAATTTGTTTATCGTCGTTTTCCACCACATAGCAATGTTGCGGGACAATTTTTAAATGGTCTAGCGTATGCTCTCTGGCCTCTTTGTAGCCTTTTTCTGGGTCATTATCGTGGTCTAAAGCAACCATTCTCGCAATCATTTCCACATCTTCAACTCTCATATTACGAATATTAGACGTTAACATCACCTCCATTTAATTCAGAATTTTATCCTTTAAGAAGGAAAGCACTAAATGACTTTCATGGGGACTGCAAACGTACAGCAATTATGGGGATTTCATCCTGATCGCCTCCATAAGGAGGCATCACAATAACTCTTTCATTTGATGGTTAAAAACTTTGCTTAGTGGCGGTTAGACATATAATGCTGTTACACTGCTTTTAAGTTCATAACACATAATATTTTGCTTGGGGGCTAAGTTCACAAGTGTTTGACATTGTTTCGGTAGGGCACTTCAGTTTAGATTCTATTTTTTTGCCAGATAGGAATACACCATTTGTTGTTTTAGGTGGTTCTGTTGCTTACGTTTCTTTTGCCGCTAGACGTTTGGATGCAAGGGTTTCTGTTGTCTCCAAAGTTGGCAGTGATTTTCCTGCCGCTTACTTATGGTGGCTGAGACAAGAAAGCGTTGATCTGTCTGGAGTGTCCAAGGCTGAAAATGCCCAGACTACGCGTTTTGAGCTAAAATATAGTAATGACTTGTCTGATCGTGCTTTGCGGTTAAAGAACAGAGCGCCCCCTATTACTGTTGCAGATTTGCCCAATTCTCTAAAAGCAAAAGGCATTCACATTGCGCCCATAGCAGGCGAAATAACCTATGAGATAGCCGAGAAGCTAAGGAGTTGTGCTGATGTTTTGTCTCTTGACCCGCAAGGGCTAGTGCGAAATTTTGACGAAAATGGGAATGTTACTACTGGGGAGTTGATAGACAAGCGTATATTGGGACTTGTTGATATTTACAAGTCGTCCTTAAAAGAAATTCAAGCCGTAACTGGTCTATCTGACATTGATTTAGCCATAAAAGCGGTTCACGCGCATGGTGTTAAGATAGTTATCGTCACTTTACAAGCGAATGGCGCTGCAGTTTCTGTTGAAGACACAATCCATAAGGTTCCAGCCTACAAGCCTGAGAAAATTATCGACCCAACTGGAGCTGGAGACGCTTTCATCGGGAGTTTTTTAGCTGAATACGTTAATGGTGAAGACTGTTCGTGGTGTTCATATGTGGGTTCTGCTGCGGCTTCGCTTGTTGTTGAAGGTATTGGTCCGACGTTTTTCGGTGACAAGGAGGAGATTTATCGGAGAGCCCGCTTACTTTATGAAAAAGAAATTAAGGGATGACGCACATTTTATTGCGAGAGGTGTGTATCTTGGGGCGCATTGATAAGGGCGTAAAATGCAGTGTATCCGGTTGTGGTCGGGAAGCCGTTCGTTCGCTTTCAACAGAAAAGGTTAGGTCTGCTGGCATAAATGTCGGTAGCAGCGAAAGACGTGCTTATCTCTGTAAGGAACATTATAAAGAATATAAGAAGAAAACGAAAAAAGACAAGCAGCTTGAGAAATGGCGCTACAGCGGTTGAAAAGGAGACGAATTTTCATGCGAATATTGCAGTTACACTCAAACTTCATCGAGTACAAGCCCGTTCAGAAAGAAATAGCTATGGCTGAAGAAGCCGAAAAGAAACCAGTACGCCTAGAGGACATTGTCATTTTGTTCACAGCAGTCGAAGAAGGCGATGACACAACAGTAGCCAAAAAAGCCATAGATGAAGTTCAAGTCTTTCTTGAAAGGCTGAAGCTAAACAGAATTCTAATCTATCCTTACGCGCACTTAAGCAGCAATCTAGCAAAGCCAGCAGAAGCACTAAAAATAGTTAAGACTATGGAAGCCTATGCAAAGGAAAAAGAAATAGAAACATATCGTGCACCTTTCGGCTGGAACAAACAATTCACGATATCAATAAAAGGGCATCCGCTCGCAGAACAATCTCGCACAATCCTGCCAACCGAAATAAAAAAAGAAGAAAAAGTTTCTGAAGCAGTAAAAGCTGAGGAAAAACTAGAATCGTTCTGGTACATTCTCCAGCCAAACGGGAAAATGATGCCCGTTGAAGAATTCAATTTCAAAGGGCATGAGAATCTTGAAAAATTCGCAAAACATGAAATTTCTAAAGTAAGGGCAAGCCAGCAGATGCCGCCGCATGTGCTCTTAATGAAAAGGCTGGAAATAGCTGATTATGAGCTTGGAAGCGACCCTGGAAACATACGCTGGTATCCGAAAGGGCGGCTAATCAAATCCTTACTTGAGCAGTTTGTTACGGCGAAAATGGTAGAGTACGGTGCCATGGAAGTTGAAACTCCAGTCATGTATGATTATCACCATCCAAGCTTGGCAGACTACATAAGCCGTTTTCCCGCAAGACAATATCTGCTAAAATCAGAGGACAAAGAACTTTTTCTGCGTTTCGCCGCGTGTTTCGGGCAATTCTTAATGATTCACGACGCACAGTTCTCCTACAAGCATATGCCCCTAAAAGTTTACGAGCTAACTCGTTACAGTTTTAGACGAGAAAAAAGCGGAGAAGTCGTTGGTTTAAGACGCCTAAGAGCATTCACAATGCCAGATTGTCACGCGTTCTGCACAGATCTGAAACAAGCCAAAAAAGAGTTCGTGACAAGATTCAAATTGTGCATACAAATTTTGGAGGAAATTGGCCTATCCAGATGCGACTATGAAGCAGCAATACGATTCACAAAAGATTTCTACGAAGAAAATAAAGGCTTCATCAATTCTTTAGTGAAAATCTTCGGCGAACCAGTATTGGTCGAGATGTGGAAAGAGCCCTTCTTCTATTTTAGACTAAAATGGGACTTCAACTTCGTAGACAACCAAAACAAGGCTGCAGCCCTCTCAACAGACCAAATAGACTTCGAAAACGCCAAAAGATACGACATAAACTATGTTGACGAAAAAGGCGAAAAGCACCATCCACTGATTCTACATTGTTCTCCAAGCGGAGCAATTGAAAGATGCATATATGCATTGCTAGAAAAAGCCTATAAAGAACAGCAAAGTGGCAAGCCACCAATGTTTCCCTTATGGCTTTCGCCAACACAAGTCCGCATAACACCAATGCCAGACAAATACCTTGAGGATGCTGAAAAACTGGCTAGAACAATAGAGGCGCATTGCATACGTGTAGACATTGACGATCGGACATTGACGTTACAAAAGAGGATCCGCGAGGCTGAAATGGAATGGGTTCCCTACATAATTGTTGTTGGACAAAAAGAGGTTGAATCTAGTGTGCTTCCAGTGAGGGAGAGGAAGAGCAGGGAACTACGTAAAATGAAACTTGAAGAGCTGATTAGCGAGGTTGAAGAAATAATAAGAGGCAAGCCTTTCAAGCCGTTGCCCCTACCAAGGTATCTTTCGAAAAGGCCCCAATTCTATGGTTAACGATGGTGAAAATTGGCCAATTTTTGCAAAAAGTATATCAAACCTTAATTGAATAGACTAAGCTCTCCAGTTTGGAGGATAAAACTATTGGAAAGAGAATTACTTGTCTACATAGACGGGGAATACTATCCAAAATCACAAGCAAAAATTTCAGTTTACGACCATGGGCTTCTCTATGGAGACGGCATATTTGAGGGTATTCGCGCATACGATGGCGTGGTGTTTAAACTAAAAGAGCATATTGAAAGGCTTTATCGTTCAGCTCATACAATAATGCTGCAAATTCCGGTAAAAAAAGAAGAAATGATACAGGCAGTTCTGGAAACCTTACGGAAAAACAACTTAAAAGACGCATACATCCGTCTAGTAGTCACAAGAGGCGTAGGCGACCTTGGACTTAATCCAAGGAAATGTTCAAAACCAACAATAATCGTGATAACAGACAAGATAGCGCTTCATGGGAGCGAAGCAAAAGAGAAAGGAGTTACCGCCATGCTTTCATGGGTTAAAAGAGATCCTGTTGACGCAACAACACACGAGATAAAATCGCTCAACTACCTTAACAGCATATTAGCAAAAATCGAAGCAAACATAAGCGGGGTCGATGAAGCCATATGCCTAGATAAAAACGGCTTTGTATGCGAGGGAGTAGCTGAAAACATATTCATAGTTAAAAATGGAAAACTATTCACCCCACCAAGTTACACAGGCGCATTGCCCGGAATAACGGCAGAAGAAGTAACGAAGCTCGCCCAAAAGCTAGGATACGAAGTCATAGAGAAGAACATAACACCTTACGAATTGTTCAATGCAGAAGAAGTATTCTTCACGGGAACAGCCGCAGAAATCGTGCCAGTAAGGGAAATAAACAAAAGGACAATAGCCAACGGAACCCCAGGTCCAATAACCAAAAAACTGATGGAAGAATTCCCAAAGCTGGTTAGGGATCCAAAAGAAGGAACACTCATCTACCAGTAAATCGAAGCCCAGAGAGCCAAAGCTCTATCTTTTACTTATTCTTCTCCATGAACCAGTCAAGTTCATTTAAGGCATGTTCGAGTGTTTCTATTGGGGGAAGGAAAACTCCTCGGACATGTCCAGCACCATAGACAGGGTCAAACCCGGATCCATGTACTAAAAGAACTCCTGTCTCCTTCAAAAGCTCCAACACAAATTCCATGTCTGTTTTCCATTTTCGCCCAACCGCATGAATTTTTGGAAAAACATAGAATGCTCCTTCTGGTTTTGCGCAACTTATCCCTGTCATTTCATTTAGTCTTTTCCACGCGTAGTCCCTTCTTTGCCTAAGTTTTTCAACCATCTCCATTACGTGGTTTTGCGGTCCATTAAGAGCCGCAACTCCGGCTTTCTGAACTGGAGTGTTTGCACAAAGCCTTATTCTCGCTTCTTTTTCAATACACTGCTTTAGCTCCTGCAGTTGATCTTCTTGGTCGTGAAAATATACATAGCCAAGTCTCCATCCAGTCATTAAATGTGCTTTTGAAAACCCATTAAAACCTATCACAGGAACATCGTTGGCAAGGTGAGCGGTGCTGACAAATGTTTTCTCGTATATTATTTGGTCGTAGATTTCGTCTGACAAAACTGGGATATCATTTTCGCCTGCTAAGTCTAATATCTGCTTCACAACCTTTTCCTCGTAGAGTGCACCGCAAGGATTGTTGGGATTGATAATTGCGATTCCACGAGTTTTCTCCGAGATTTTGCCTCTCAAATCATCAATGTTCGGTTGCCAACAATCTTCCTCGACAGTCTCATACGTAATCGGTTTTCCGTCGAAAAATTTTGCATAAGAAATGTAAGGCGGATACGTTGGACCTGGAAGAAGAACCTCATCTCCAGCATCAATGAGTGCAGCCATAACCATTTGAATTCCTTCAGAGATTCCCGAAGTAACAATAACATCCTCAGAAGAAACATCCACACCATTAACTCTCTTTTCCTTCCGGGTTATGGCTTGTCTAAGCTCAGGCAACCCTTCGGAGGGCGCGTAGGCGTTTGCTCCCTCTTCAACAGCCTTTATTAAAGCTTGCTTAATATGCTGTGGCGTGTCAAAATCAAACGCAACCGGGTCTCCAATATTTAGGTAATAAATCTTTTTGCCAGTTTTTGCAATTTGCCTTGCGTGAACAACAACGTCACGGATAGCGTATTCTATGGTGCGTACCCTTTCAGTAACTTTTACTTTTGCCAAGATCTTCATCTTCTAGAGTTTAGGCTTTTACGTTAAAAAGAAATAAAGATTATGGAGAGACTGCTGCTAAACTGTAAATATGTCGACGAATTCAAGGTCTTCTGAGGTGTAGACGCTAATTGTTACCTCTTTGTTTTTACATAGACTCCAGTCCCATGAAAATGTAAGAGTGGCATTTTTGCCAACTCCGATTATATATTCGATACCGTCAACTTTGAAAACTGTTTCATTTTCAAAGCGTACAACTATTCGGGTTATAGTTGTGTTTAGTAAAGAGTTTTCGATGTTTTTAATGGTTACGTTGAAATTTTTGCCATTTTCAGTCGTTGTGAAGTTGGCGTTGATTATTTTCAAATACATATAGGGTAATGTTACGTTTTGAAAGACAATCACATTTGATGCGTTAACTGTGACAGTGACTGTGTTTCTTCTGAAAGCTGTCCAATTAAATGTGCAATTAAACTGTATTCTCTCACCCATAGGTACTGTTTGATTGGTGAAACTTGTTTGGTTTGTGTTAAGTTTTATTTGGGTAACTGTAACGTTTTTGAGGGAGTACGGCATATTTGTGACATTTAACAAGAAATGTCCAGTGTCGGTTAGATTGAAGTTTGCCATTATTTTTAAGGCAATTTCTGGAG
>Ga0315282_10012123_pt1 | contig 13245 bp, 11 predicted proteins | sample YL17G07_20_MG_FD_203693 | JGI IMG/M metagenome (GOLD analysis project Ga0315282, IMG submission 203693) | Sediment microbial communities from Yellowstone Lake, YNP, Wyoming, USA - YL17G07_20 | ecosystem: Environmental > Aquatic > Freshwater > Lake > Sediment | place: USA: Wyoming | collected...
TTCTGCGTCAGGGCCTCCAACACCAAGGGCATCATGAATGCACTTTACATGGGCGTGGGCGTCTCGGCTGCCATATCCCTGGCACTCTTCGCCGGGGTCATCTGGATCATGGACCTCAGCTGGAGCCTCTACTGGCCCGCAATGATCGGCATCATAATCACGGCCCTGATGATAGTCATCACCGAATATTACACGGCCACCAGGTATAGCCCGGTCCAGGACATAGCCGAGTCCTCCAAGACGGGCACGGGCACGAACATCATAGCCGGCCTCGCGGTCGGCCTGCAGAGCACCTTCTTCCCGGTCATAGTCATAATCGTGGGCATACTGTCCACCTACTGGATCGGCCAGCAGACTGCCTCTGACGGCAGCGTCATCAACGGGGCCATCACGGCCGTCGGCGGCGGGCTCTACTGCATAGCCATCGCGGCAATGGCCATGTTGTCCACCACGGGCATGATAGTGACCCTGGACAGCTACGGGCCCATCACCGACAACGCTGGCGGCATCGCCGAGATGGCGGGCCTGCCCGAGGATGTCCGTGAGACCACGGACGCGCTCGACGCGGTGGGCAACACGACCAAGGCGGTGACGAAGGGATACGCCATAGGTTCGGCGGCGCTGGGGGCCCTGGCCCTGTTCGTTGGCTACACGCAGGAGGTCCAGGGATACCTGGCAATCCATGCGCCGACGCTGCTTACCGACGGGAAGCTCATGCTGAGGATAGACTCGCCCACCATACTCGTTGGCATATTCATAGGCGCCCTGCTGCCATTCATATTCTCGGCGCTGACCATGAAAGCGGTCGGCCGAGCGGCCTTCTCCATTGTCGAAGAGGTCCGGAGGCAGTTCAAGGAGATCCCGGGCATCATGGAGGGCACGGCCAAGCCAGACTACGCCAAGTGCGTCGACATCGTGACGGCGGCGGCCCAGAAGGAGATGGTCCTGCCGGCGTTCATCGCCGTCATCGCGCCCCTCATCGTAGGGTTCGGGCTTGGTTATGAGGCCCTGGCCGGCCTGCTGATAGGTGTTATCGTTTCAGGCCTCCTGCTGGCCATCATGATGACCACGGGCGGGGCTGCCTGGGACAACGCCAAGAAATACATCGAGCGGGGCAACTTCGGTGGCAAGGGCTCCCCGGCGCACGCCGCGGCCGTCGTGGGCGACACCGTCGGCGACCCGTTCAAGGACACGAGCGGCCCGGCACTGAACCCGTTGATCAAGGTCATCAACACGATAGCGATCCTGTTCGCCGTGCTGATAACCTCGATGTGGGTCCTCTGAGAAAGAAGCGTCTCGGCCAGGGCGGGAGACCGCCCTGGCCATGTCTAATTATTTTCTTAAGAACCCAGCGATAACTGGCCTACATATACTTCTGGCAGGTGTAGCAGTAGAATCGCTTGTAGTCCTCTATCCAGGTCGTGGGCTGGTTGCAGGTGGGACAGACCGGGATCGTCGGCGCGGCAACGGCGGTGGGCTGCTCTTGCTGCGGTACGGTTGGCTGGGCCTGCTCGACGGGGGTCTCCACCGCCGGCTGGGCCGCGGGCGTCTCGACGACCGGGGCCGGCTCGGCGGCCTTGGTCCCCGATAGGTCGCGCTCACAATAGGGGCAGGTCTTCCACTTGGGCTTGGTCTTCTTGCCGCAGCCCGGACAGAAGGTCTCCGTCGGGGCAGCCACCGGCTGAATCGGTGCGGGCGCGACCTCGGGGACAGGCTCCGGCGTGACGGGAGCGACCTCGGGCTTGGGCTCGAGGATGGGTTCCGGGGTTATCGGCTCCGGCGGGGCCTCGACCTGGGATGGCGGCTGTGGCTCGGGAACGACGGGCGCCGGGGGTCCCGCGTAGGACAGCTCCTCGACGACGGGCGGGGCGATCGCCGGGGTATCGTACCTCATGGGCTCGGGCGTCGGGATCTCGGGCTCCGGTGCTGGGGCCACCGCGGACGGCGTGACCTGCTGGGCCGCTCTCTCCTCGGCCTCCTGCTGTGCAAGCTCGGCCTCGAGACGGGCGACCTCTTCGTCGCTCATGGGCCCTTCGGCCGCGGGCTGCGGAGCGGTCTCGGCCGGCTGGGCCTCGGGCGTTTCCGGGGCCTGCTCGACGGGCTGTTGCTGCTGGTAATCCTGATTTGTCTGCTGGTCCTGTTGTGCATAGCCGCCGGAGGCGTCGTAGCCGGTCTGGGACTGCTCCTGGTAGGTCCCGTACTGCGGGTATTGCTGGGCTTCGTAGTTGCCGTACTGCTGCTGGGACGGGTTCGAATAGGAAGGTGTGGATGTCTGGTATATCGTCGACGGTGCCGGTGTCGGCATGGTCGCCAGGCCGGGGCCTGTGCCGCGCTTCCAGGTGGCCTTGACGAACTTGGACAGCTCCATGGCCAGGGCCTCGTAAGGCTTGTCCTTGGGGTCCGGGGCCATGCTCATGGCGGGCTTGCCGCTGAGGCCCGAGCCGTCGTTGGACCCCACGAACTCGATCATGATGGAATTGCCGCCGGCGTGGGACTTGAAGGTCGCCTGGATGGTGGTCTTCGACATGAGGCCGCCGCGGGCGATGTCGAGGATGACAGCGGTGGACCAGCGGTCCGGGTTCCGGGCCGTTATCTTCTTGTATCCCTTGTCGACGAACCAAGCCTTGACCGTCTGGACGCAGGTGTTGATGTCGTTGAACAACAGGTCAACGACGATCCTTTCCTTGACGACCATTTCCTCACCGTTGAGATATGAGCCGGGCGGCCTTCTGCCCGCCCCTGGCCACACAATAGAGGGCTCCTCAGATATAAAATTTTACCTTCCCTCCGAGATGGGCTAATATGACGGTGGGGGGGCCCCCGGCGACGGTGGTCGCTGGTTGTACGGCGGCTGAGGGGGCGGCTGTTCGTAGTAGGGTGGCTGAGGGGGTTGCTGCTGGTAATAGGGCGGCTGGCCAGGCTGCTGTACGTTGTAGGGCGGCAGAGGGGAGGGTCCTCCGGCCTTCACGGCACTCCAGCTCCAGAGAGCGACCAGAAGAACAACGACCGCAAGGACGATGAACAATACTCCCGGGATAAGGATGCAGGTTCCAAAGCCCCACGAGGCCGCGACCAACATCATGGCCCCCATGCCGAAGAACACCACCATCAGGAAGAACATCTGGACCGTGAACGCCATGGTGCCAGGCACCATAGGGACGCCCCGGCCGTGGTAATGGTGCATGGAGGAGGGATGGAACGAGGAGGTGTGCATGGAAGAGTGGTGCATGGAAGAATGGTGCATAGAGCCGTGGTGTGGCATTCAAGGGCCTCCTTGGTGATTCATGATGGAATTACATGTATGAATAGTCATTCTCTTTTCCCCTCTCCTGCTCGTCCTTCCCCTTGGCCCTCTTGTGCTCCTTCCTGGCCTTGGGCCCGACCGGTATGACCTTCAGCCGGATGTAGACCTTGTCGGGCAGGACGTCGTACTCGATTATGCCCTGCTGCACCATCCTTTTCAGTGCGAGGTCGAGCTTCGCGTCCGAGACGCCCAAACGGCGCTTTAGCTCGTCCCTTGTTATCGGATAATGGTCCCTTACGAGCTCCATGATCCTGAGCTCGAGGCTGTCCTTCTTGGGCAGAGGCATAGGTCCTGAGGCCTACCTGTAGAAGACCGATTCCTCGGGCTTCTTTTCCTCGGTGGCCTCCTTGGCCTTGACGATGTCGATGTACATCACCATGTGGGTCGGGATGATCCTTATCTTGCCGACGAAGCCTTTGTGGGTCTTGTCGAGCTCCATGCAGATGGCGTCCATGTTGCCAAGGACGGAATAGCCCTTGAATATTCCGCAGGTCACGATGGGATTGTCCTTGGTCCCAAGGGATGTTATCTTGTAGGTCGACCCTTCCGTGAGCTGGAGGTTGTTCTTCTGCTTCATGCCATTTCCCCCTACCTTGAACTTATGATATTGTGAAGATGGTAATTAATAGATATTACTTGCGGCCTTTCCTGGCCTTGCCCTTGAGGGGCGCCTCCTTGGCCGGGGGCTCCTCCTCGACGGGAGGCTCCTCCGATTCCTCGTGCCTTCCCTCGGCATTCTCCTTCCGGACGAGCGAGTCGAGATGGTCCACTGTGAGGCGATATCCCTGCATCGCGACCTTGGCGTACTCCTCGACGAAGCTCCAGGCCCTGCCGAGGTTGCCGTACCTTATCCTGTGGGCCCTCTTGGGCGGTACGGTCTCGCCAACGGCCTTCTTCTCCATGAGCCCCATGGCCTCGAGCCTGTTCAGGTGGCGGTAGATGGTGGGCCGTGTGGTGTCGAGCTTGGCCTTGAGCTCGTCAACGTCCCAGAATCGGTCCGGCCGGTCGAGGAAGCATTCGCGGAACATCCTGAAGGCTATGTTCCTGTGCGGGTCCTCCTCGCCGGGGCCCTGCTCCGCGAGATAGTCCATGTCCAGAAGGAACTTGAGCAATAGGTCGTCCATATCGCCGCCGAGCTCGTAGCGGCCGCTCCGGATCCTGAGCGCGAAGTTCTTCGGGGCCCCCGAGACCGGCCCCGGGTCCCGGTCCTTCTCGACCTTCTTGAGGGTCGACTGTATGAAGTCGATCACGATCCTGTACCTCGCAAGGGCCGCCTCGATGTTGGCCTCGGTGACCTTCCAGGCCAGCGGGAAGCTGTAGTGCCTCAGGTGGAAGACCTTGCCGCCCTCGGTGTCGTCCTCGTCGAGGATTCCCAGGGCCTGCAGTTTTGCTAGATGGCGGTAGATGGTCGGGACGCTGGTCCGGAGGCGCACGCTGAGGTCCTCCACGCGCCAGTCCTTGTCCTGGTCCCTGAGGAAGCAGTCGAGGAAGAGCTTGTAGGGGACCGACTTTTTAACGGACTCGGCCGGGGTCTTGGGGTCGTAGTGCTTCATTATGTAGCCGATGTCCTCCATGAAGTGCAGGGCAACGAGCTCCGGGTCGTCGATGTCCGTCATCGGGGCGCTGTCGACGATGTATATCTCAAAAGCCATGATTTTAGGTACGGAGTACTATAGTAAAATATCTTTGCCTTCTCTCTGCGCGGACCTAGTGGTTCCCATCTTAGGCGATGCTGAACGTCATACGATCCGCCACACTCGGCCAAAACCACATTCCGAATTCTGGGGAAGAGTATCTAGCAGTTAGACTATAGTTACCAATCTGGTTCCATGAAAAATTGTATTTCGTGTCATTTATCCAATACCAGCCCTTGTACTTTGCGAGGTTCACGGTATATCTCTTGTCCTTGACCAACCAGTCCTTTTCTGGAGAACCGCGCTTGACCGCAGGATAATTAAGGAACAGTTTCCCAATTGTATGATTCCCATCTGAACGATTAAATCGAAAAGTAAAAGTAAGATCAATGTTATTTCCGAGCTCAAATCTTTTGTCCACGCAGATGGGATATGATCTCTTGTTGTGAAGAACGAAGGTCACCGGGAAATCGGTTTCATTGACGGATAGAACGGTCTTAGGCGAAGAGACTGTGAACTCAATGTCATCCGCGGATGTGTAGCATCCGTAGGTTATCCCTGGGGAGAAAATTACGAACAATATGATGAATATCACGAAAAAAGTAATGGAGCCCGCAATTATCTGGGTCTCACGTGAGCGCCAACTCTTTATTTTTCTTTTTTCGGACATCATTGATTGAATGAAGCACAGGTCTCAAATATCTTTCGATATTCTCAGTCCTCAAGTCAATGTATCATATGAAAAATGGATTGATCCCGGGCAACGCCCACCTCTGAGCGAATTAGGTTCTATTCACGCTCATCCCTGTATCTCGGCCCTTGTGCACTTCCCTTTGTTGTCGATGTCCACCGTTATAGTGTGGCCCCAGAAGAGGTCCCCATCTTCGTAATAGAGCCCGATGGAAAGTTCGTTGTCGAACGCTATTGTCTGAAGGCGCATTCGTGATATGAAATCCTCCTTCGTTACCTTCTCGCCCTCGCTCCATTCGTTCGCTAACTTGAGGAGCTTCCTTGCGGCGAACTCGCGGAACTTGGGCTCGTCCCGTCTAATGCTCGCGATCTTCTTTTCGATGGTTGCGAGGGCCGTCTCTATACCTTCGATGTTGTTGATGGCGACTTCGACTTTGTGGCCCTTCCCGAGCTGGATCCAGCCATGCCACCAATCGAACCTCTTGTCGTAGCTGAGCGTTCCCAGCAACCTGCTTCTCAAAGTCTTCTTCGGCATAGGTCCAGTCCTTCATTCAATGCCAACATCCCCGAAGACCTCCTTGAGGATGGCCACGAGCTTCTGGTAGGCCTGGTAGCCCTTTGGCGTTATCTTGATGCGCTCGTGCCCGTCGTCGCCCTCGACCTTCTCCACGAGGCCGCGCTCGAGCATCCAGTCAAGGTATTTGATGAACTGGCTGTAGTTGAGGCCTACCGCCATCTGCAATTTGGTCTTCTTCATGGGCTGGTTCTTGAGCCAGAGCCGTTCAAGGAAGCGGGACAGGACGTAGATGTCGGGCCGTTCGAGCCCGGTATTGTCATCGGTCAATCCTGCCCACCTCTACTTCAGGTCGGCTAGATAATCACCTTCCCTCTTTTTAAGGGTTCGAATCTTCAACTTCCAACCCAGGTCCTCGGCCCTGAATTTATTGTACCAGTACCCGAAGATCGCCAGGATGGACCAGGAGAGGATTATCACGAGCGCAAGGACCGCCCTCCGCAACATGATGTCGGCCGTCCAGTTCCCGGACACGAACAGGAATATGGCCCCGGTCAGGAAGAAATAGAAGACCAGCGTCAGGGCCGTCGTCGAAAGGATGAAGTTCCTCTTCTTGTCCATCCAGAACTCCGACCTATCCATCAGCTTCATTATCGTCTCGGCCACACCGTTCGGGCCCACGTCTATCTTCTTCGGCTTCTTGCGTGCATGCTCCTTCACCTTGGTCTTGTTCCGGGCCTCGATATAGGCGACCAGGGCCCAGATCAGGACGAGTGGGATGCACGAGGTCAGGAACACGAGGGTCAGGACGTTCCAACTGAACAATTGCACCGCTCCGTAAGGCCTGGAACTCCACCAGTTGAAGTCTTCGTTCGAGATGAAGTCTCCCGACGTCACTGGCTTACTTACTATCATCGACTGGGAGAAGTACCGCGCCCCGTCCCATCTCACAATCGTCTGGTTGAAGGTTATGACGATCTCCGAGATGTTGTGGACCTCGATGTAGGAGACATTGAACTCGAGGCCTATCACCGTTCGATTGTTGTCGGTGAAATAGTATCCCCACAACGGCGGCTGGATAGTATCGACCATGAGCTTGTCAAGGCCCCAGATCCTGTCCTGTGCCCCCTTCAGCCTCAATGTCGCCCCGTCGAGAACGCTTGAGTAGTTCAATCGGGTCGAGAACGTGTACTCGAAGAAGAGATACCTGGTCTTGCCGGTCCAGTTCTGGGGCTCACCCTGGTCGGCGGTGTACGCGGCTGCTGTCCAGTTATAGCGCCCTCCCTGCCCATCGTCGACGGTGGTGACGGCCAGATTTTGCGTTTCAGAATACCAGTTGTTCCAAATGTTGGGGCCCCTCGCGTTCCACCAGCGGTCGGTCTCGTCCTGTGTGAGGATCCGGTCCGGGAATATCTTCAGCTTCGTGACCAGGGGCTGCGCGTAGTACGGACCACCGGCCCATTTATCGATCGTGGCATTGAACCGGATGGTGATCTCGGAGATGTTCTTGGCCTTGAGGTAACTGATATTGAAATTGATGTCGAGGGACATCGGTATGGTCGTAACATTGTAGCCAGAGGCCGCGAACTTGACCGGGTCCATCATGGTCCAGATGTATGCGGTGCCCGGCGAATTCTTATCGGCCGGCCCCGGAGCGTACATATCGCTAACGTAGATGTCGTATAGCTCAATGGTCCGGTCCACGTCCCCTTTCATCGTGATCGTCGTGCCATTGACCAGCTCGGTCGAATTGAGCATTGTCTGGAAGTCGTAGTAGAACCCGAGCCGATCCAGTTCCCCGGCCCACTTGGCCGGTTCGTCCGGCGTGCCATTGTGTATCGATATGGACCAGTTGTATTTCCCGCCATTGGGATCGGACTGGGTCGTCGAGGGCGCCCATTGGGCCAAGGCCGGCTGAGTGAACGACGGCAGTACTAAGGACATCATACCCAAGATCAGGATGTCCAGCACCATCATCGTAACGATCGCTTTCTTTCGCATGTTCCCGTCCCGCATCGAACTCCACTCCCATGTCATTTTCATCACCGGGACCTTCTATGTCAGTTACATTATATCGGCCTGGCTCATCTTGGATACGCATCGTCGGTCCGTTAGGTTTATATATAGGCGAGAGCCCGAACGAATCGAGGAGAAAATACCAGTAGAATTCGTGCTTAGGTTCGATGCCTTTAAGGAATAGGACCCACATTTCGCACCGTTGGTGAACGGTCGTGAATGGGGAACCATCCAATGATGAACCTGGTTTCTCGATTGCGACCGATGCAGGTCCGTCCAAGCTTAAGGCCGATGAATATGATGGGGAATTGACGAGCGATGAAAAACTGGCCAAGAAAAAGATATTGGACAACGAAAATTCTTGGGTACATGAACGCAAGGATGAGTTCGGGGCCTTTGACTTTATAGCCTTTTTTATCCTGTGGTGTCTACCAGCATTCGTCTCATTTTTATTCATGACCGATATTCGCATCAGCATTTATGGGATATCGGGCCATTTCTCGAACCCGTATATCGAAAATATCCTTGGACCGTTAATGATTGTGGGTGCCGGCCTCTTCCTGTTCCTTGTTGTGACTGGCACGGTCGCCCGGCACAGGGCCTTGTACATCGGTCCAAAGAATGTCCATTTCGAGAGCTGGCTGTTCTTCAGGAATGGCCCGGTTGCAAGGAAGAAGGCCTTTGATTGGAAAGACATCCGGCTCGTTAGGACCGGCAGATCCAGGGTTCTGGGGATTGGATTGGATACGGCCTGGGTCCGTACTAAGAACAAAGAGTTGAGGATTAGGGAAGTCATCGAGGTGGACCGGTCCGCCTTCCGGAACGGGGTCTTTCCGGCCTTAAGGGACCTATGCAAGAAGAAGATGGTCCGGTTCGAGGACCAGGGGAATTGGGAATCCGGGTTCGAGAGGCGCGCTTGGGAGTTCCCTGGTGTGAATTTCCTAGGGTACGGCCTCATTTGCATGCTCGGATGGGTTTGTTTCCTTTTCTATTACTGGTCGAGATTGAGCACGGTCCTGAGGCCGAGCTCTGACAACGTCCAGTACATTTTCCTTCTAATCATCCTTCCAATAATCGGGGCCTTGGTAATTGCGTTTGGCTGCAAAGAGATTGTGAGCGAGCTCATCAAGGCTGATGACAAGAAAAAAGGAAAAGGACGAAGAGCAAAGAAATACGCATGATGGCATGCTGGAAAATTATAGTCCGCCCTAGTTCTCCTCGACGAACAGCGCGTTCCTTCGGCCAGACCGCTCGACCCGGATCAGCCGGGCCTCCTGCATCAGGTGGATGTGGTAGGAGACCACCCGCTCGCTGACCCCGAGCTCGTCGGACAGGTCCTTCTGGGATATGCCCGGTCTAGTCTTGGCCATGACATAGATGTCCTTCTGGAGGGACGACAGCTCGATGGCGTCCTCGTCGATGTGGTAGTCCCTCGGGTAGAACCGCTTGTAGAGCCCGTCCCTCTCGGCCTTGATGTAGTTCTGCTTCTCGAGCATGCTCAGGTGGTGCGTGAGGGTCCCGTTGCCTACGCCGATCCTCCGCTTGATCTGCGAGTAGGTCACGCCCGGGTTGTGCTCTATGAAGCCGAAGATCCTGCCGCGGACGAACTGGTCCAGGACCTCCTCCTTGCGTATCTTCGTGTAAAGGGGCACCCACAGGAACTTGAACAGCGTGTAGCGGCTTGGCTCGGAGGCGAACACGAGCACGATGGCCCACAGGCCCACGGCCGCGGCCCCGGTCGTCGTGGCCTGCCTCTGCGTGGGCCTGGCAAGGACCGTCGGCGGGACAGGGCGCTGGACGGAAATGGTCCAGTACGCGGATGTGTGGAGGCCGTAGCCGTCCGTGACCCTGAGCTCGAGCGTGTGGTTCCCGTCCTTCAGCAGGGCCCCGTCCAGGGCCAGGACTGGCTCGTTGGCCGGGCCGGGAATGGTATTGCCGTCGAGATACCAGATGTACACGAGCCTGCCAGCGTCCTCCGGGTCCCGGTCCGTGACATTGGCGCTGAACTGCGTCACGCCCGTGCCATTGAGGTTCTGCGGGCCTGTCGGGGACGCCCAGTTCATCACGGGCGCGTCCGCGACCGGGTCGACCCTCACCGTGAGGGCGAGCCGGGCGGCCTTGCCGGTGTGGTCCGACGCCGTGAGCAGCACGCTCTCTGTCCCCCACCAGTCCTGGTCCGGCCTGAAGGTCAGGGCGCCATCGTCGTCGACCATCATGGTGACGTTCTTGTTCCCGGACCACAGGAAGCTCAGGCGCGCGTCCTCGGGGTCCTTGTCCGAGAATATGGTGTAAAGCATCAGCCGCGCCATGCCGTCCTCGTTCATGATGACGGTCATGCTGCCCGTCGTCGCCCTCGGGGCGTGCTCCACATCGGCCACCCGGACAATGACCTGGACCTTGGCGGTCGCCCCGGCAAGGTCCGTGGCCGTCACGGTGAAGACCTGGTCCTGGCCGAAGCCCAGGACCGGCCCGATGACGAGCATGTTGGAGCTGTCGACCCAGGCCGGGAGGCTCTCGTTGCCGTCGACCCTGAAGGACAGCTGGTCGCCGTAGGCGTTGTCAACATCCTGGAAGATGGTGTCGAGGTCCACCGTCCGAAGCTCGACGTTCTCCCCCAGGTCGTACTGCAGCACCTGGACCGCGGCCACCGGGGCGTCATTGACGGGGGCCACCGTGAACTGCAAGGAGACCGACGCGCTGGCACCGAAGAGGTCCCTGGCCTGGAACGCGATCACGCCGCTGCCGCTCCAGTTGGCGACCGGCGCCATGTGCGCCATGTGCCCTCCGCTCCCCTGGAGGCTTATGTTCAGCGGGGCCTTGACCACGGGGCCCTCGAAGAGCTTGACCGCCCCCACGGAATAGGAGAGCCGGTCCCCCTGCGGTATGTTGTCGTCCCCGAACAGGGGCGACAGGTCGAGGTCGGCGGGCGTGTCCTCGTTCGTGGATATCTTGGGCATGAGGCCGGTGGTCGACGGGGCGGAGTTGTGGCCGGACGGCGTGACGGTGAGCGTGTAATCGCCCCGCCCGTCCGTCTCGTCGTAGTTCCAGTAACTGGTGATGTTGACCGCCACCTTGGCCTCGACCAGGATGACGTACCTCCCGGTCTCGGCCGCGTGCGTCATGTCCGCCTCGATGCTCGTCTCGAGGCCGGTGTCGAGATAGTTGGTCCATTCGCCCACGCAGACGCCGTCTGGCTGGAGTATGGAGGTGGCGAATATGGTGGGCGCGTAATAGGTGAAGCTCAGGTCAAGGGTCGTGGCCATGGACTCGCCCTGTTCGAGGTATATGGCATAGCCGTCCCGGTGGTCCGTGGCCTGGTCGAGCGTGCCCGTGGCCTTCGCCTTGGGCCCGTAGAGGAGCACCGCGTCCTCCGGCCGGTCGTTGCCGTCCGTGGGGGCCTTGGCGACCTTGACCGTGAGGTTGTAGGTCCCGCTGCCGTTGTAGCAGTTGGCCCTGAGATAGTACCAGCCGGACTCCGAGGCCACGGCCCGCACGTGCTCCTCCACGGGGTCGCCCCAGGAGACGTCGAGCTTCCTTATGCCCGAGCTCCAGGAATACAGCTGCTGGACCTCGAGCGTGATCCAGGCCTGGTCCCCGGCCGAGGGGGCCTTGACCAGCCACGCCTCGAGCGAATCGGCCTCGGCGCCACTGTTGACGAGCCAGACCTTGTAATAATCTATGACATCGTAGGACCTGTTGGACAGGGCCTTGTCCGTGACCGTCTGGCCGCTTGTCAGGACCTGGGTCTCGGTGATGTCCGTGTCGAAGGTGTAATTGCCAGAGCCGGACCTGGCCGAGACACGGATGTAATAGTATTGATCGGCCACGGAGACGGTGCACGCGGTCTCGTACTCGTAGTTCGTCAAGGCCCACAGGCGCCGGTCCATACGGCCCGAGACCTCGTAGTATATCTCGAGGTCGACATTGAGGGCCTTGACATCTTCCGTCCGGGCCGTGGCGTTCAGTATCTTCCCCCTGGGGACGAACAATTTGTACCAGTCCTCTGGGTCCGACCTGGCGTCCGCCGAGGCCCTGTAGAACACCCGCGGGGAGACGTTCATGGCGATCTCGATGCCGTTGTCGGGCTCTATCTCCTGGGCAGGGGCGGCCCTGGCATGCATTGTGAGGCCCGGCTGGCCCAACAGGGGCAAGAGGTTCCCCAGGACCATGGCGAGCAACAGCGCCAGGGCCAATGGCCTTGCGAGGGTCCCAGACCGCATAGATATCCACCACGGTTATTACGTACTATCCTATTCGTGCTTTTTGTATATATATAGGTTCTTGATTTATAATATAAAAAGAGGATGGAACAGCGTTGTAACCATGGTAAATGGCTTATTGTGGATAGGGCTCACGCTAAGGGTTTTAAAATGATAAAATTAAAAATAAAAATAAAAAAGAGAAATTAGAGAGGTGGTCAGATCTACTCTTCCCACCAACCGTCGGCGTAGTAGTCGTTGCCGAGGGCGTGGACCGCAAGGGCCCCTGCGCCACTCAGCGAGGCACCGGGCACGACGCAGTTGATGGTGAAGTAGCCGTAGCCGAGGGCGCCCTGCTGGTCGGCATTGCCGTTACCAACAGCGGTCGTCTCTCCGCTCGTGAAGTTGATCTGAACGGAGACGCCCATCTTGCTGTCAATCGGCTTCCACACACTGCCCATCGTGTCGAAGTACTCGACATGGCCGCTTATTGTGAACACCTGTCCCTTTGTAACCTGGTAGTTAGCTGGGATCGAGGTGCTCAGGATGACACGGACCTGGGGCTTGTTGTTGCCGTTGCCGCCCTGCTGCCCGCCGCCACCGTTACCGCCGCCGTTCGTGCCACCGCTGCCCTGGGAACCGCCCTGCTGCCCGCCGCTGCCCTGGGAACCGGAGCCGCCGGACCCGCCGGACTGCCCACCGGAGCCACCCTGGCCACCAGTGCCGCCCGAGCCCTGTCCGCCGCTGCCCTGTCCGCCGGAGCCGCCGGAGCTGCCCTGGCCGCCGTTACCGCCGCCATTGCCGCCCTGACCGCCGCCCTGGCCACCGCTCCCGGAGCCCTGGCCGGAACCGCTGCCGGATCCCTGGCCGCTGCCCGAGCCACTGCCC
>Ga0315282_10012124_pt1 | contig 13243 bp, 12 predicted proteins | sample YL17G07_20_MG_FD_203693 | JGI IMG/M metagenome (GOLD analysis project Ga0315282, IMG submission 203693) | Sediment microbial communities from Yellowstone Lake, YNP, Wyoming, USA - YL17G07_20 | ecosystem: Environmental > Aquatic > Freshwater > Lake > Sediment | place: USA: Wyoming | collected...
CGCCGAATTTAAACCACTGACGCGGAATCACTCGGCTGAACCCGGACAGTGCAGTTTAACCGCAAAGCACGCGAAGTCCGCAAAGAAACTCCCCAAATTCAAAGCACTGACAAAGCACTGACGCGGGAAAATTCGGAGGTGCGGTTCGGAAGATTTCGGTCCGCCAGCTCCTCTGACCCGATGAGAGCTGGCGAGTCTTTGCGATCTTGGCGGCCTTGGCGGTGAAATTTTTAAGTTGAGACAAAGCCAAGATTCTTTCGGCGAAAGACTCGATGAGGTCGCGCTCCACGATGCGCGCGCCAGGCGACCGCCTGCCGCGGCCCGAAGGGGGCTCGTGGAACTTCGCCTTGCCCGGCTGGCCGAATGAGTTTCGTAAGTCCGCTACGTCCCGCCTTACGACACGATCTTCCTGGGAGCGACGCGCCGCAAGTTGCACGCGGAACCAACGTCCCAGCTTACAGCGGGGATCCTCCCGAGGCAGGATGGGCGCGTCAAGTTCTGTGTTGCGCAGGAATCCGAGAAGTTCCTCTGCGCGGATCGGGGAACGCAAGAGACTCAACTCAGCTCCTGGAACTCAAGGAGGGTGTCAGCAGGGAGAATCTCATAATTTCATGACCGTCCCCCATTACGCGCGGTCACGCGAGAAAAATCTTCGAGGCTTTGGGACCAGGTGATGGGCATTTCCATCTGAGCGCACTCATGTGTCCCGCGGGCGGACGCGGTCCATCCGCGCCACCACGCGAACTTCCGCGTGTTCGATCCGCTGGACTTCCTCGCCGAGGTGAGCGCCCATATCCCGGATGCCCACGAGAAGACCACCCTCTTCTACGGCTGGTATTCCAATCGGACGCGGGGCTATCGGAGGCAGCGCGGTCTGCTCGGGGACGCGGAGGTGGAAACGCCCACGGGGGAAGACCGAGCACCGCTGGATATCCGCCGCTCCTGGGCAAGGCTGATCCGCCAGGTCTATGAGGTGGATCCGCTGTTCTGTCCTCGCTGCGGTAAGACCATGCGGGTCATCGCCGTCATCGAGCGCCCCGCAGTTATCCGGCGGATCCTGGACCATCTGGGGCTCTCCTACGTACCCCCTAGCCTCCGCGCGCCGCCTGATCCGCCCGGAGGGCAGGTGGCTGACCGCCCTCGCGAGTGGTCCTGCGAACCGTTCTTCGACGACCTTCCCGTCGCTGATCCGGTGATGGCGTGAACGGCAAGCGCGGGGGCCGGTCTGTCCCAGTCCCGCCCACGCGGCCGCAGCGCCCCCGGTTGTTGACCGTGAATTCCCGTTGACACCGTTAGCCCGCTGGTGGTAGTGTCCCTGGCGTCTAGAGTTCCTCGTTCCTCGCGGGTTTTCCCCTCGGTTCGGCCGCCCCTTGGCCGGTCCGTCTCCTCCGGCCCCGGCGTCCAGCCAAGGGCGTTTTGCAAATTCCTAGCCGGTAATTCCTAGCCGGTGGGGTCCCGGCCTATCGCTTGCTGGGCGGCATGAGTCGCACGGAGGTGCGCCTGGCTCAGAGCCTGGGGATCATGGAGACAGCCGAGGCCGTGGCGGAGGCCACGGCTGTCGTGGCGGAAGGCATCGGCACCATCAAGGTGAAGGTGGGGATCGACCCAGCCCGCGATGTGGAGGTGATCCGGGAACTCCGGAAGGCGCTCCCCCCGAGATTGAGATCACGGTGGATGCCAACCAGGGCTACTCCTCGCCCAAGGTCGCCATCCGAACCATCCTCCAGATGTGCGAATACGGCATCGCCATGGCCGAACAGCCGGTGGAGGGGCTAGCGTCCATGGCCCAAGTCCGCGCGGCCGTGCCCTGCCTCGTGATGGCGGATGAGAGCGCCTGGACCCCCCACGACATCTTGGAGATCCAGGCCAAGGGGGCGGCGGACGTGTTCTCGCTCTACACCACAAAACCCGGCGGACTGTTCGAGGCGAAGAAGGTGGCGGCCGTCGCGGAGGCCGCCGGCATGGCCTGCAATGTGAATGGATCCATCGAGACCGGCGTGGGCAACGCCGCCAACCTGCATCTTGTGGTCTCGACCGGCATCTGCACGCTCGCCAACGTCTTCCCGATCACCACCCTCAAGGGCCGCGAGCAAACGAAGCTCGCCGGCATCTACTACCTGGACGACATCATCCGCGAACCCTTCCCCTATGCGAACGGCGCGCTCCGCGTGCCCGATCGCCCGGGCTTGGGGATCGAGTTGGACGAGGAGCGCCTGGCAAAATACCGCGTGGGTTAAGGCGAAGGACTTGGCGACCAGTTGGTGCTCGATGGGAGTTCGCGACCTGTCCTCTTCAAGGAGTGAATGGCATGGACGAGCACATCAGGCAGCGGCACCGAGCGGCGATGGAACGGCACGGGTTGGACGCGTTGGTGGCCTACTCCAAAGAGAATGTGGCCTACGGGGCTGGGTACCTCGTCCCCTCCCAGCTTCTCAGCATCCGGAACCGGCAGTTCGCGGTGGCCTGTAACCGCGACGGGCGCGCGGCCATGCTGCTTACAGCCAACGAACTGAAGGAAGCCCAGGCCCGGAGCACCCTCAAGGACTTGCGACCCTACGATGAGTTTGCGGACGACCCGATGGCAGTGCTGGCCGGCATCTTGAAGGACCTTGGGGTGGCCGAGGGGAAAATCGGCCTGGAGATGGATGCCATCCCGGCCGATCGATGGGAGACCCTGAAGAAGCTGCTGCCGCGGGCCACGTGGGAGCACGGGGCTGACGCATTCCACTTTGCCCGGATGGTGAAGACGCCGGGGGAGCTGGATCGATTGCGGAGAGCCGCCCGAGCCGCGGACCTCGCACAGGCCGAGGCCCACACCCATGTGCGAGAAGGGATGACCGAGCAGGAGCTCTACCGGTTGATCGTGGACGGAGCCCTGGCCCACGGGGCCGAGGGCATCCTGATGATCCAGGTGGCCGCGGCGGAACGGAGCACCTTTTCCAACCCCACGCCCAGCGACCGTCGGTTGAAGCGCGGGGAGATCGTAAAGGTGGATGTCTTCGTGACTGTGGGGGGCTACTTGTCTGACACCGGACGGGCCATCGTGATCGGCGAGGCAAGCCCTCTGCAGCGGCAGATTTGGGCCAGGATGCAGGAGACCCTGGCGGCGATCCACGCCACGATCCGGCCCGGCGCGCGCACCTCAGACCTGTGGCGGGTGTTTGTGGAGGGGTTCAAGAAGCACGATATGATCCCCGTGATTCGCTTTCTAGGGCACGGTCTGGGATTGAGTCTGCACGAAGAGCCGTTCATCGCGGCCCACACGGATACCGTGTTGGAGGCCGGTATGGTCTTCGCCATCGAGCCGGTGTACAAGACGCCCGATGGGATGGGCTATCACTTGGAGGACAACGTCATCGTCACCCCGACCGGCGTAGAGAACATGACGTCGCGGTTCGGCCGCGACCTGCTCGTCGTGGGTTGAGAAAGCGGCCCGGAGAGCGAGGCAACCATGGTCCAGCAGATCCGAACGGTGGCAGTTCTGGGGGCGGGGAACGGCGGCTGTGCGGCGGCGGCCGATCTCACCAACAGAGGCTTCACCGTGCACCTCTTCAGCCGCAACCGGGCCACGCTCCAGCCCATCCTCGAGCGCGGGGGCCTGGAGCTCACCGGGGTCGTGGGCGATGGATTCCGACTTGACTTGCTTGAACTCGGTCCAGGAGGCAGAGAACGATGAAGATTACGGATATGAATACCATGACGGTCGAGGTGCCGATGCGCCGCGCGCACAATACGGGAGTCCGCGCGACGCAACGGATCTTTGTCATCGTTCGTGTGCAGACGGATCGCAATATCACCGGGTATGGCGAAGCCACGGTGCTCAAGGAGTGGGGCGGAAGTCACATGCGCTATTACGGCGAATCGTACCGCACGGTTTCGCACGTGATCCGCGATTATCTCTGCCCGGGGCTGCAAGGGGAGGACCCCTTTGCCATCGAGAACATCCACACGCGGATGGACCGGATTATTAAGGGGCATCCCTACGCCAAGGCCGCGATCGACATGGCGCTCTATGACATCATGGGTAAGGCGCTGAACGTCCCGGCCTACAACCTGCTCGGCGGACTGGTGCGCAGGGAGGTGCCGCTCTGCCATAGCATTGCCTTTATGTTGCCGGAGGCGGCCGTGGCGGAGGCGCGGACCGTCGTGGAAGCAGGCTACCGGTGTATCAAGATCAAGGTGGGGCTCGATCCACTGCGCGATGTGGAGACCGTGCGCCAGGTGCGGGAAGCCGTTGGCCCGTCGGTCGATCTGTCGATCGACGGCAACCAGTGCTATCCCACGCCCAAAACGGCCGTGCGGATTCTCAAGCAGATGGAGCCGTACAACTTGCTTTTTGCCGAGCAGCCGGTCGAGGGCGTCGACGCGATGGCCGCGGTGGCCAAGAGCGTGGACATTCCGATCATGCACGACGAAGGGGCCTGGACGCCGCAGGATGTCTTGGAGATCAGGGACAAGGGCGCGGGTGAGCTGATCTCACTTTATACGACCAAGCCGGGTGGGTTGTTTAACGCCAAGAAAGTGGCGGCGGTATGTGAGGCGGCCGGGTTCCGGTGCAATGTGAATGGATCCCTCGAGACCGGGGTGGGGAATGCCGCGAACCTGCACCTCGCCGCCTCGACCAGGGTGGTTTCGCTGCCGTGTGTCGTCCCGGTCACGGCCGTGGAGGGACGGTACCCGATCCCGTTCACGTACTACCTGGACGATATCGTCAAGGACTCGTTCGAGTATCACAACGGCGCGCTGGTGGTGTCGGATGCCCCCGGGCTGGGAATCGAGTTGGACGAAGAGAAGGTGGAAAAGTACGGCGTCCGGTGAGGGGCAGGGAATGGAAAACGAGGTCAGGAGAGGGAGATGGCAAGCGGTGATTCGATGAGGAGAGATCTGGCGGCCGAGCTGGCCGCGGCCGCGGCCGCGGTGCGGTTTCAGGACCTGCCGCCCCAGACCGTGGAGGTGACCAAGCGGGCGATCCTCGACACGCTGGGGGTAATCCTGGCAGGCAGCACGGCCGCGGGAGTTTCGGCCCTGCTGAGCCTGGCTCGCGAGTGGGGCGGGGCGGAGCAGAGCACGATCCTGGTTCACGGCGGCAAAAAGGTTCCCGCGCCGCTCGCGGTGATGGTGAACAGCACGATGGCGCGGGCGCGGGAGCTGGACGACTGCCACAACCCGACGGGACAACATGCGAGCGTGCCGGTCGTACCCGCGGCCCTCGCCATGGCCGAATGCGTGGGCGGGATTTCGGGAGAGAAACTGATCACGGCGGTGGCCGTAGGCGAGGACATCCAGGACCGGATCGCCTTGGCGCAAGAGCACAAGGTGGGAGACGCCCCCTGGACGACGGGGTTCTTTGCGCCCTTTGGGGCCGCCGTGGCCGCGGGCAAGATCCTGGGGCTCGCGGAGGCGCAGATGATGCACGCCATCGGCCTGGCCTTCACCGAGGCGTCAGACACAATCCAGAGCCATCTGGACGGATCGCTGGGCCAACGGGTACACAACGGCCAGGCCGCGAGGCAAGGAGTCGAATGTGCGCTGATGGCGCCGCGGGGCATCACCGGGCCGCACAACGCGCTGGAAGGTCCGTTCGGGTTTTACAACTCGCATGGGCGAGGGGAGTATGTTCGGGAGCGAGCGCTCGAAGGGCTGGGATCGAGATTCCTGATCGACGAGGTGAGCGTCAAGCTCTTTCCCTGCTGCAAACAGATTCACCCGGCCGCGGGCGCGGCGCTTAAGCTGGTGGAAGAGAATGATCTCGGCCCGGAGGATATCGAGGATATCGAGGTCCGGGTCAACGTCAATGCGTTCCACCAGGTCTGCCAGCCGGAAGAACTCAAGCGGCGGCCGCGCACCTCGCTGAACGCGCAGTGGTCGATTCCGTTTGCCGTCGGGTTGGCGGTGGCCAAACGCTCGATCGCGCTGGAGGATTACACGGAGGAGGGGATCAAGAACCCGGCGGCGCTGTCGGTATCGGGCAAAGTGCGCTGCATTCATGATCCGGAGATCGACCGGATGGGTGCGATAGTCAGCCCCGGCATTGTGACGATCCGGACAGTGGACGGGCGGACCTTGACGCGGAGGGGAGACCATGTGCCCGGCGACCCGGAGGAGCCGCTCAGTTTCGAGGATTGCGCCAAGTACAAGTTTCGCAACTATCTGCCCTGGGCCACGAAACCGATTCCGGAGGCAGCCGCGGAGGAGGTGATCCAAGCGATTGCAGGATTGGAACGAGTAGGGGATGTGAGCCGGCTGGCGGAAGGATTGGTCGGGGAGGGCTAGGAAATACGTTCGGAGGGTCGACGATCAGGGCGAAGTGGCTGCCTGGGATCCGGCGATTAATTTTCTCGGAGAGTCGGTGCCCCTACCTTTATCATGAGCAAGGAGGAGTTCCCATGAAAGGCCGTCCGTTTTATCATGAGCAAGGAGGAGTTCCCATGAAAGGCCGTCCGTTTTGGATGGCGCTCGTTCTGAGCGCCCTGTTCGTAGCCCTGGTGGCCGGCTACACGACCACCTCGGCCCCGGCCGCCAAAGAGAATGTCCTGACCATCGGGACCTCGGAGGATGCGATCACGCTAGATCCTCAGGCGAGCACGCGTTGGCTGGACACCGAGATTTTCGACAACATCTATGACCGCCTGGTCACTCGCGATAAGGACCAAAAGATCGTGCCGCAGCTGGCGACATCGTACAAGGCGGTCGATCCCTTGACCTGGGAGTTCAAACTCCGCCAGGGGGTCAAGTTCGCGAACGGCGAGCCGTTCGACGCCAATTCGGTCAAGGTCACGATCGAAAAGATCCTGGACCGGAATGAGAAGCTCGTGAACCTGACGGCGTTCTACGCCGGGGTCGACAAGGTGCAGGTGGTGGACGACCTTACCGTCCGCATCATCACCAAGACGCCGGACCCGCTGCTGCCCGGCAGACTGTCCGGCTATGGCGGGCTGATCATCCCGCCCAAGTACCTGGCGCAGGTCGGCCGCAAAGATTTCGCCATCAAGCCGAATGGGACGGGCCCCTACGAGCTTGATAGCTGGGTGAAGGACCAGCAAGTGGTCCTGGTCCGGAATGAGAACTATTGGGGACCCAAGCCTCCCTTCGACAGGGTCATCTGGAAGCCGATCCCGGAGCCGGGCGCGCGTGTAGCGGCTCTGCTCAAGGGAGAGGTCGACATGATCCTGCCGACGCCGATCGACCAGGTGGATGCAATCCAGAAAGCCAGGATGAAGGTGAACACCGGGCCGGCGGGGATGAACGCGCTCTGGGCGATGTGCTACGACAATTGCGCCGCCCCGATCCTCAAGACGACCAAATTCCGCCAGGCGATGAATTTGGCGATCAACCGCGCGAGCATCGTCAAGAACCTCTACAGGGGGTTGGCGCTGGTCCCGAACGGTTACATCCTCTCCACCGACTTTGGGTACGATGCCAAGCTGCCGCCGCTGGAGTACAACCCGACCAAGGCGAAACAGCTCATGACCGAAGCGGGCTACAAGGGCGAGCAGATCGTGATGTATACGACGGTCAGCGACTATGTCCCGAACGACAAGATGCTGGCCGAGTCGGTGGCCGACATGCTGAAGCAGGTGGGCATCAACGTCGACCTGCGCACCTTTGACACGGCGACGCGCGGCACGATGTTCACGAACAAGACGAGCCCTGGCCTGATGATCGGCAACCCCTCGTCGCCCTTCCTCGATCCGGTTGGTCACTTTTGGCGGCAGCTCAAGCCGGGTGGGTACTATAACCACGGCTATGCCGCGGACCACAAGGGGTTTATCGACACGATGACCGCGGCGGAGCAGGAGATGGACAATCAGAAGCGGGCCGCCCTCTATCAGAAGGCGAACCAATACCTGATCAACGATCCGCCGTGGCTGATGGTGATCCAGCAGATGAACGTGACGGCGGAGGGACCCAAAGCGGCTAATTGGTTCCCGCGGCCGGACCTGGAAGTGTACATGTCTGATTTCGCGCCGGCCAAGTAACAAGTTGCTGTTTGCAGGGGGGCCGGGCGCGCGGCCGGCCCCCACCTCGGTTGAACTATGAGCGCTTATCTGCTCCGTAGACTCTTTCGGGCGTTGGTCACCCTGCTGCTCGTATCCACCGCCGTGTTTTCTGCGGTGCGCGCCTCGGGCGACCCCATCGTGATGTTGGCCGGCGACAACGCGACGCCGGAGGATATTCAGCGGCTGCGGGGGCAGTACGGCCTGGCCGAGCCGCTGCCGATCCAGTATGTGATCTTTATCCGGTCACTGCTGGTTGGAGATTTCGGCGATTCGATCCGGCAGTCGCAACCGGCCCTGGGGCTGGTCCTGGATCGGGTTCCGGCGACGGTGCAACTGGCCAGCGCCTCGATCCTGCTGGCCATTTTGGTAGCTCTGCCGGTCGGCGTGCTGGCCGCCATCCGCCGCAACAGCTCCTGGGACCGGATCATCATGGCTTTTGCGCTGGTCGGGCAGTCGGCGCCGACTTTTTGGATCGGGCTGATGCTGATCTTGATCGTGTCGGTGCAGCTTGGGCTGCTGCCTACGGGAGGGGAAGGAGATTGGAGGAACCTGATCCTTCCAACGATTACGTTGGCCAGCTGGTCGATGGCCGCGATTGCCCGGCTGGTCCGCTCGGCCATGCTCGACGTGCTGCGAGAGGATTATCTGCGCACGGCGCGCGCCAAGGGCTTGAAGGAGACTGTGGTCATAACCCGGCATGCACTGCGCAACGCGGCGATTCCGGTCATCACGATGATCGGGCTGCAGATGGGAGCCTTGTTCGGCGGCTCGGTCGTGACCGAGACGGTTTTTGCGTGGCCGGGGATTGGACGACTGGCGCTGCAATCGATCTACTGGCGCGACTACCCGGTCGTGCAGGCCGTGGTCTTTTTGGTCGCGGTCTCATTTGTGTTCATCAATTTGATGGTGGACGTGGTGTATACCTGGCTCGATCCGCGCATCCGATACGATTAGCGAGGTCTGGTGTTGAGACTCGCTCGATTCTTCCGAGAGTTCGGTCTTGAACACCGGGATTCCGCCCGACCAGAGTCGGGAGACTTTGTTCAGAATGACAGCTTCCGAGCAGGGAGTTCAACGACTGGAGAGATCGCCGTGGCTGTAAGAATTGAGGCCCAAGCGGGAGAGGCGCGAACGCCGCTCTTTGTTCGGAGAAGAATTCCCTGGAAGCGCCTGCGGCGGATTCCGGGGATTGTGCTGGCCTCGATCGCCATCCTCTTTACGATGGTGATCCTGGCGGTATTGGCGCCCCAGGTCGCGCCGTATGATCCGCTCAAGACAAATCTGGCGGCGCGGCTCGTCGGCCCGGCCTTGCTAACGGGCAATGGCTCGGGATACGTGTTTGGCACCGACGGCGTGGGCCGGGATGTTTTGAGCCGGATCATTTTTGGAGCGCGAATCTCGCTGGTGGTCGGGCTCGGCACGGTGTTGGTGGGGGGATTCCTGGGAAGCTTACTGGGGTTGCTTTGTGGTTACTTTGCCCGTTCGGTGGACTCGGCGATCATGATGGCGGCGGACATACAGCTTTCTTTCCCGTTTTTGCTCCTGGGAATCCTGATCATGGCGATCCTGGGGCCGGGAACGCTGAATGTGATTCTCGTGCTGGCTTTGATCATATGGGTCCCTTTTGCCCGCGTCATGCGGTCACAGGTCCTTTCAATCAAAGAAAAAGAATTCATTACGGCGGCGCGGGCGATCGGGGCCGGCGCCTGGCGCCTCCTAATCCGGCACCTGCTGCCGAATACGGTGTCGTCGATTATCGTGATCGGCACGCTCGAACTGGCGCGGGCGGTGGTAGTCGAATCCACGCTCAGCTTTCTGGGATTGGGAGTGAAACCGCCAGAACCGAGCTGGGGGGTGATGCTAGCCGATGGGAGGCAGTATATCGGAACGGCGTGGTGGGTGGCGGCCCTGCCGGGGCTCGCGATCCTGCTGACCTGCCTGTCGGCCAACATTCTGGGGGATTGGGCGCGCGACGTATTGGATCCGACGCTGCGCCATGAGAACTTCCGGGCGTAGTGGGAGAGGGGAGCACAAAATGCCGATTCGAATTCGGGATGTTTCGCCGAACATTTCGCCGGCGCTGCGGGAAGGGAAACTGGCGCACCGGCGCGAGGTCGCGGGACCGGGAGTTGATTTGGACGTCGTGTCGCTGCGGCGCGGCCCGATCTCGCTGGAGGCCACGATTGAGGCGCTGCAGGCCGGACCCGGAATTATCGAGCGCGTGGCGGAAGCGGAGGCCGAGGGGCTGGATGGGGTATTCATCGACTGCTTTGTGGACCCCGCGCTGAGGCCGAGCCGGGAAGCCGCGAATATCCCCGTCATGGGCGCAGGGCTGGGGGCGATGCTTTTGGCGATGGCGGTGGGAGACAAGTTTTCGATCATTACCGTCAAGAACGCGCTTCCGGGAACGCGGGAAATGGTGCGCGCTTACTGTTTTCAGGAGCGAGTAGCCTCCATCCGCGCGGTCGAGTTCTCGGCGTTTGAGCTATACCGGAATGAGAGGCCGGTGATGGACCGAATTGCCGAGATCGCGCAGAGGGCGATCGAGGAGGATGGGGCCGATACGATCGTCCTCGGGTGCACGGCGATGTCGAAGCTAGCGCGCTCGATCACGCAGCGCCTCGGCGTGCCGGTGATCGATCCGGCGGGGGCCGGGCTGAAGCTGCTGACCGCGCTGATCGAACTGGGGATTTCACAGAGTAAGCGAGCTTATCCGAACCCGCCTGACCGGCTGGCGCAGATGAAAGAGACGGGGCTGCCCACCGCCGAGGAGGCGCGGCAGGCCGAACCGGCCTGATGGCGCAATCTTCGGCAGCGGCCTAGGAGGCGAAGACCGCCTCACCCTGGCCGGTTTGAAGAGCAGGGTTCCGAAGCGGTGGGGACAGCACACCCCTCACCCCGACCCTCTCCCCGTCAACGGGGAGAGGGAGCTGAAGGATGTACCCCTCCCCACAAGGTGTGCATGAGGTTGCAGGAGGACGCATTGAACAGCCTGGCGGGAAAGGTGGCCCTCATTACCGGCGCGGGGCGCGGGATCGGGCGGGCGATTTGTACGGCGCTCGCCCAGGCCGGCGCGGTGGTCGCCATCAACTATGCCCATTCGGAGAAGCAAGCGCGGGACCTCCAGGCGCAGATCGCGGCCGAGGGGGGAAGGGCGTGTCTTTACCGTGCGGACGTGTCGAAAGAGGAGCAAGTCCAGGCGATGGTGGAAGCCATCGTCCAGGAGTTTGGGCGGCTGGATATCCTGGTCAACAGCGCGGGGATTATCTGCCGGACGCCTTTTCTTGAAATCTCCCTGGCCGAATGGAATCGGGTGCTGGGGGTCAATTTGACCGGGGCCTTTCTTTGCGGCCAGGCCGCCGCGCGGCACATGGTGGCCGAGGGAGGTGCGATCATCAACGTTGGCTCGAATGCAGGCCTGCGGCCCAGCCGCTTGCGGAGCCATTATTGTGTCTCAAAGGCCGGGCTGGCGATGCTAACGGAGGCGATGGCGCTGGAACTCGCCCCGTTTCACATTCGGGTGAATGCAATCGCGCCAGGCACAATTCAAACGGACATGAACCGTGAGGCGCTGTCCGATCCGGCGACGCGGGCGGCGCGTCTGCAAACGGTTCCACTCGGCCGGTTGGGAGTTCCCGAAGACCTGCAGGGGACCGTGCTCTATCTGGCCTCGGAGGCGGCGAGCTATGTGACCGGCTGCACGATCCTGCTCGACGGAGGACAATTCCTGGTGTAAGCGAACCACTGAAGTGGTTACTACAACAGCGCAAAGGGCCAACTCTTTCGGAGGAGAAAGGATGAAAATTGCAGACGTCAAGGTCAATGTCTTTACGCACAAGACACGTCCGTTCCGCTTCCGGGATGGATTTCCGGCGTACAAGGGGCAACTCGACGTGTTGGCGGTGCGAATCTGCACGGACGAGGGCGTGGAGGGCCACAGCCTCTCGCTCGCCTGCCAGGGGGGCGGATCGGGTCGAATCCTGGCCGAGATGCTAAGGACGGTGATCAGGCCGGTGGTGGTCGGAGAGGATCCGCTCCAGCGCGAGCGGATCTGGCAAAAGATCTGGGATTATGACACGCTCGCCTTTTTGCCGATTTATGCGCAGGGGCCGATCGACGTGGCGCTGTGGGACCTGGGGGGCAAGGTCGCGGGGATGCCAATTTACCAGATGTTGGGCGGCTACCGCGACAAAGTGCTGGCGTATGCAAGCACGTTAACGCTCCCCTGTGTGGAAGACTATGGGCCGCATGCGCTGGAATTGAAGGCGCATGGATTCAAGGCCATCAAGCTGCACGTCTGGGGGAATCCGAAGAAGGATATCGCCGCCTACCGGGAAGTGCGAAAAGCGGTGGGGGGCGACTATGTCTTGATGTTCGACGCGGCGTGCGCTTACAACCACGAGGAGGCGCTGTGGGTTGGAAAGCAGCTCGAGGAGATCGGCTGCTACTTTTACGAGTCTCCCCTGCGCGACTATGACCTGGCCGGGATGAGAGACCTGGCCGATCAGCTCACGGTTCCGACCGCCGTCGCCGAGATGGTTTCGGGGAGCTACTTTACCTGCGCGCAATTCGTCGCGTTCAAGGCGGGGGACATCCTGCGCGGCGATGTGACGATCAAAGGGGGCATCTCGCCGCTGGTGAAGCTGGCCCACCTGTGCGAGGCCTTTGGGATGATGTGCGAGGTCCACACCGGAGGGAACACCTACGCCGACATGGCGAACCTGCACGTGATCTGCGCCATCAAGAACTGCGCCTACTTTGAAATGATTGTCCCTTCCGACCTGCGGCATTTTGGGCTGAAGGACGGACCGCTCGATATCGACAAGGACGGCTATGTCCATGTCTCGAAAAAGCCGGGGGTCGGGCTCGAACTGGACTGGGACAAGATCGAGGCGGAGACGATCTACTAATCCGCAGTGCGCAGTTCGGTCTAGATGTCGCCACTACGAGGGAAACCGCAGCGACGCCTTACGCTGGGCGAGCTCTGAGGTAAGCGACTGTCGGCCCGCATCACATGCGGAGATGACTACGATTAGCGGTGCTGAGTAGTGGCGCAGCTTACCGAGGGGTAGCATCGCATCAGCAAGCTGGTCCCATGTTACGGTTCTCGGGCCAACTCTGACTCATCTTCAACAGTTTCGACCTCTCACCGCCCACCACGCCTCAGCAATCTCGCGCAGTTACAGCATGCTCACTGGGCCGCGCGGCCAAAATGTAGTGCCTAAAATCGACCGAGGAGCATT
>Ga0315282_10012125_pt1 | contig 13243 bp, 16 predicted proteins | sample YL17G07_20_MG_FD_203693 | JGI IMG/M metagenome (GOLD analysis project Ga0315282, IMG submission 203693) | Sediment microbial communities from Yellowstone Lake, YNP, Wyoming, USA - YL17G07_20 | ecosystem: Environmental > Aquatic > Freshwater > Lake > Sediment | place: USA: Wyoming | collected...
GCTCACGCAAAACGTGGATAAAGACACACCCCCCCGACCCGCCACTCCCGATGCCGCAATGAACATTACTTTTACTTCGTTCAAGCGGCCGGCGCAGGTCAGGCGCCCAGTGGCCCACCGGGTCCGCCGGGCCCGCGGCGGGCCCAGTCGGGGACGCGCACGCCCTGGGTCGGGGCGTCGGCGGGCGTGAAGGGCTTCAGGTCCAGGACGGGCGTGCCGTCGAAGGCGTCGATCTTATCGAGCCGCACGACGCTGCCTTCGACCGCCGTGATGCGGCACACCGTGAGGGCGATCAGGTTCGGGCGGAACGGCGAGCGGCAGGCGAAGACCCCCGTCAGCGGGTTCTCGCGGTTGCCGCGCGGGTGAACGCGGAGCATCCGCCGGTGCTCGGGCGTGTCGTTCTTGTCGAACCAGTAGAACACTTGCACATGCGACCACTGGTCGAGGCCCAGGAGGCCCTCGGCGTAGGCGTCGAAAATGCGGACGGCCGCCGCATCGCCTTTCACTTCCACGCGGCCGATGGGCAGCAGGGTGAACGGTTTTTCATCGCCAGGCACTGCCGGGGCGTTGCCCCGGCCTACGTTCTGGGCGGCCCCGCCGGTTGCGGTGGCCTCCGGCGCCCGTGCCGCAGCGCCTCCGCCCGATGCACATCCCGCCGCCAGCAGGCCCGCGGGCAAACCCAGGAGCACCTTGCGCCTGTTCATCATGCACCTCCTCCGTGATAAGCACCGCCATCACAGCCAGCGCCGGCCGGGGCCGCGCCGCGGGACAGTATACCCCGCTGCTTCCGCAGCGGGCTCAGACAATGCCGGGCCCGAACGGCATATACGTAGGCCGGGGCAACGCCCCGGCGTGTTTCGACGCGCCGCCAACGATGATGCCGGGGCGTTGCCCCGGCCTACATCTTGATCCCCGCCTTGATCGCATTCGCCTGCTGCGCGAGCACCGCAGAATCGGCCTGCTTCGACGGCCAGCGGAACCCCAGGCCGTCGCCCGCCCAGCGCGGAATCAGGTGCACGTGCAGATGGTCCACGGCCTGCCCTGCCGCGCGCCCGTTATTCTGGAGGACGTTCAGGGCCTCGGCCTTGAGGGCCGCCTTGACGGCCGCCGCCAGGCTCGGGACGGGCCGGAAGAGCGCCGCGGCCTCGTCGGGCGGCATCTCGGCGATGGCCTCGTAATGCTTCTTCGGAACGACCAGCGTGTGGCCGGGAGAAATGGGATTGATGTCCATAAACGCCAGGACTGCCGCATCCTCGTAAACCCGCGTGCACGGGATCCGGCCGGCGACGATCTTGCAGAAGATGCAGTCCGACATGATTGGTCCTCCGCTTGCTTCGGTTGCAATCCATGTAGGGTGGGTGCTGTGCACCCACGCATGCCGTTCATCTCGTGTGCAAGTCGCGCGGCGGGCAGTCTTGCCCGCCGCGCGATGTCGGCACGGTCTCGGAATCGTGCTACCCCTGGTCGAACTTCCCGTAGTTGCAGTCCTCGCACAGGGTCTGGAGGTTCTCGTCCACCGTCTCGCCGCCCTTCGACCACGCCAGGATGTGGTCGATGTGGAGCGCGAGGCCGTGATGCGTCGCGGGGCTGCGGCCGCACAGGACGCAGCGGAAATGGTCGCGGAGCATCACGCGGAACCGCTGCCGCACCGAGGGTTTGCGCGGCGTCGTGTGGCCGGTCGCGCGCGGGGGACGGTCCTCTTTGCCGGGCCTCACGAAGACCGTTCCGGGCGCGGGCGGCGGCCGCGCGGCACCATCGTCCTCCGCGGCCCCGGGCGGGCGCAACTCCTTGAGCCACTCGAAGAACGCCGCCATCGCCTTCCGCCACGTGCCGAAATAATGCAGATAGGGCCGGATACTGAATTTCGAGAGCGGGCGGCGGAACTCCGCCGAGGCCGGCCGGCGCCCCAACTTCAGCCACACCGCCAGGATGTTGTAGAAAAGTTCCTCCACGCCGGGGTGCGGGTGCCCCGCCGTATCGAGGCCCGCCCGCTCAAGACCCTTCCCCCACGAGCCGAAATGCCGCGCGACCATCTGGCTGTTGAACCGCCCCGCGCGGTCGTACTCGGTCTGGCCCAGACGATCCCGCCCCAACCGCCGCGCCACCCGCCGCAGGTCCTCCAGAAGTTCCTCATCGCTCGCGTGCTCCGGGGACTTCAACCCCGCCTTCTCGACGGCCGCGTTCCACGACCCGAACCGCCGGACCACCGTGGTGGGGCTGTAACCTCCGAGCCGCCGATAGTCGCTCGCCCCCAGCCGCCCCTTCCCGAGCCGCTTTGCCGCCCGCCGCAGGTCCCGCAAAATCTCCTCATCTTCGACCGCCGCGCCGTGCTGGCCGAGCCTGACCCGTTGCGGCAGCGGCGGCAGCGGGCCGTCGCCAGGTCGCAGGCATGGAGCCTGCTGCCGCCCCTGCGGCTGATCCTTGTCGGTTTGGCGTTTCATCCCGTTGCCCCGTCCATTTTCGATTCTGGATTTTAGATTTTCGATTGAACGGCAACAACAGAAAACGGCGGCACGCGGCATAGCGGCCAGTCTCGGGGAACAAGGGGTCTGGAGCCAATGACATCAGGATAAGCCCTGGCATTCATTCCGCGACGTTGGCCGTGGCGCCGTCCAGCCCGAAGGGCTGAAACGTAAGAGCCCAGGGCAACGCCCTGGGTGACGAATGCCGATGCCTGATTATATTCTATTTTCGTTCAAGCCCTGAAAGGGCGCCACGGGGGATGCCGTGCCCCAATCGCCGGCCGGGATTCCCGCTGCCCGCCGCCACGCCGCGGCGTTTGACGGGCCATCCACACGGAATTGACCGTCGCGCCCCTTCAGGGCGAAAGGATTGAGAGGAAGGGGGACGGGCCTACCCGTTACCCTGGGCGTTGCCCGAGGGCTGTTACGTTTCAGCCCTTCGGGCTGGACGGAATTTGCACCCAACTCGCCGGCGCCGAAGGCGGCTGCCGAATCCGCATCGGCGACTACCGCGTCGCCGGCGTGATCGCCGACAAGGGTTTGATCGTTTACATCATCCGCGTGGGGCAGCGGAAAGAGGTTTACCGGGGGATGTAAGGGACCGCGCACACCCTGCCCCGTCCATTTTCGATTGGACGGCAACAACAGAAAACGGCGGGGGGCCGGTCATGGGAATTTGATTCCAGCCTTAGCAGCAATCGCCTGAGCCACCGCTTTGAAATTCTTGTAGGCTTCACTGACAGCATACGTGTGCGCCCCCAATGCTCCATCGGCGGCCTTGAGGAAGAACATGGGCTTACGGGCCTCCTGGGCAAGGGGCATCAGGCTACGGTAGTCCTTGAGTTTGGCAATGCAGTGCGGGTCGGTGTCGATAGTAAGAGACGGGTCCACCGGCTTTTGGATCACGGCCTCGGCATAAGTGGAGGGCATGCGTGCGATCCATCGATCAAAGGCTTTGACGGGACGGTCGAGGCGGATTGAGTGACGCAAAACCATGTAGCCCAAGGGTTGAATGCTGCCGGAAGGCAGGTCGAGGTCCTTGAGGGGGTTCTTCGCAAGGCGTTCCTTCCATTGCTCCCGCCATCGACGAAGCGCGGGGCCAAGGTTCTTGAGACCTTGAATTGAGAACAGATCCGGACCGAGGGGAATGACAACGAAGTCGGAGGCAACAAGCGCTGCACGGTTAATGGCACCCAGGTTCGGGCCGAGGTCGACCAGGATCACATCCGCCCTGTGAGCGCCGGCCGCCCTCTGGAGGATTCTCCAGAAGGCCGAGATCACGCGAAATGCCCGCGCACTTCCGTCCATACACTTGGGCCATTGCTCCGAGAGATCATCTTCAAATGTCGAGAGGGCCATATCGCCCAGGATGAGGCCCAGGCGATCGTTGATGATCTCGACGTGTGGCTCGGAAATATCCCCCGTGCCATCTTTAAGCGGCTGGACGGTGCCATAAATTGTCAAAGATTGACCGTTGTTGGGCATAACCTGCTCAAGCCGATCTTCATTGAGAAAGGCGGCAGTCAAGTTGCCCTGTGGGTCAAGGTCGGCGGCAATTACGCGGAGGCCGCAATCTGCGAACATCCACGACAGGTGGTAAACCATGGATGTCTTGCCTACGCCGCCCTTGTTGTTGAAGAACGCGATTACGGGGATGCTCATGCACGCCTCCTGAGAATGACCGTCACATAAGCGTCCTCGACCTGGAACACCGGCGGGGGGTTGCCGTTCTTGGCCATCTCATCCCGCGCGAGAGTGATGCCATAGCCGAAGCGCTGGACGTAGCCGAGTTCCTTCATGACCGCCGCCAGATTCGGATTGCGATAGTCGTAGGCGCCTGGCTGGCCGAAATTTTGCCGCGTGACCTGGCCGTAAGGGCCGCCGGGATTGTGGATTTCGACGCGGTCGTTGAACCAATAGAGGCGAACGGGAGCATTCGTGTTCTCGTAGGTACGGTGAAGAATCGCGTTGCGGACGATCTGCTGGAGAGCGACGACCGGATAATCAGGCGTCCGGACTTCAACGGGACCGGTGGTGAAGTCCGGCGACGACTGGACGTTATTCTTGATGAGGTCCTCGAGTTCGTCAAGGAGGTCGGGCAACGGTCCCCGAACCTCCTTCTGGTTCCTAACCGGGTCGCCCAGGGCCATCCCGTCAATACGGAGGAACTGCACGTAGGCGCCGGGAACCCAGTCCGTCGGCGTCTTGCCGACGGCAAGAACTCCTAGCATCGTCGGGCACACGGGCGGACCGGGATGAGCGAACTTCGCAGCAACCAGTTGATGCTCGACCGAGCGCTGGTTCTGCTCGACCACTTCGGCCGCAACGGCGGAGGGGAGGTAGGTGCGGCGGAAAAGCAGTTCGTCGATGGCGTCGAGTCCTGCGGACCTGAGGGGACGGATCTCAGGAGGCAGATCGCGGAAGCGACGCTTCTCGTTCAGGCGGCGCTCATCATCTGGATTGGCAATGCCGCGACGAGGACCGGAACGAATCCAGACGACGCCCTTGAATCTGACGGGAGGGGCATCAGAGGGATGGACGATCGCCACGGCCACGTCGTGGCCCTTGAGAGCGCGCTTCTGGACATCAATCGAGGGGAAGGGCAGGATGTTCCCATCTCCGCGCATCGACGCAAGGTCCTGGAGCCTCTGGTCGTTGATACCCAGGCCGACAGGGTCGCCTTCGTCGTTAACGCCGATGAAAAGCACGCCCGGCCGGCCGTGTCCAGGCAGGTCGTTGGCAAAGGCGCAGATGGCCTGCCTGATCTTGTCTTTGTCGGACATCGACTCTTTTCGCTCCACGCGATCAGACTCGATGTCATCCATCAACGCCTCAAGTTCCGCATCTGTCATGGGATTGTCCTTGTTGCCAGTCCGCCGTGGTCACCTCTTGAACCTGTCGTGCAATGATTAACACGCTCCCCTTGGCCCTGGCCTGCAGGAGTGCCGCTGCGCAATATGTGATACTTCATCTGTCGCTGACGGTTCAGAATCGCTTTCTTTCCAATCCAATCGAGCGTGTGCATGACAATACCGTATAACGCGAGGCCGCCGGTGTCAACCGCGGAATGGCACGGACAACACCCGTCGCGGCAGTACCACGGGCTTGTTACTACCGGCCGCCCCCTAAAACAAGCGCGGCGGGCACATGGCCCGCCGCGCGATGAGGCTCGATTGCTTCGTTACTGCGTGTCTTCTTTTCGCCGTCTCCAAGGCCCCGGCGATGCCTTTATCGGCGGCGGGCGGAAATCACCCGCCGCTTCCGCGGCGGGCTCAGGCGGCGCTGGTACGGCTCTTACTTCTTCTCTTCCTTCTTGGCCTTCTCGCCCTTTTCCTTCTTCTCGGCCTTGGGCTTTTCCTTCTTCTCCGTGAGTTCCAGGCGCGCGAGTTGCGAGGCGTCGCCGACGCGGAACTTGGCGAGTTTGATGACGCGGGTGTAGCCGCCCGGGCGGGTGGCGTAGCGCGGGGCGACGTCCTCGAAGAGTTTCTTGGCCATCGCCTCGTTGCCGAGGCGCGAGGCCACGAGGCGACGGGCGGCAAGGTTGCCGCCGCGCGCGGTCGTGATGAGGCGGTCGACGAAGCGGCTGGCCTCGCGGGCCTTCGGCACGGTGGTGGTGATGGCCTCGTGCTCGATGACGGCCATCGCCAGGGCCTTGAGGGTGGCCATACGGTGGCTCTTGGAGCGACCGAGTTTACGACCTTTCAGCAGATGCCGCATGGGACGAATTCTCCAAAGTCTTTAACCACAGCCTTTAACCGCAAAGAACGCCAAGAACGCAAAGACAGATTCTTGTTATAAAGAGAAGGCTCTTCTTAAAAACAAAACCTCTTTCCTTTGCGTTCTTTGCGTTCTCTGCGGTTCAAGACAGCCTTATCAGGCGCCGCGGCCCGCGACCCCTCACCCTGCCCTCTCCCGCAAGGGGCGAGGGAGAAAACGGCAGAGGCCCGGCCGTGCAAATCGAAAATCGAAAATCGAAAATCTGAAATCGAAAATACTTTCAGGTGCTGCCGCCGCCACCGCCGCCGCCGCCGGCCGTCACGCCCTCCAGGTCCATGCCGAGCGAGAGCCCCAGGTCGGCCAGTTTGCGTTTGACTTCGCGGAGGCTGGTCTTGCCGAACGAGCGGATCGCCAGGAGTTCCTCTTCCGACAGGCGCACGAGTTGGCCGACGGTCATGATGTTCTCGGACTCGAGGCAGTTGGAGGCCCGGACCGAGAGTTCGAGTTGCGCGATGGGCATGGCGAGTTTGCGTTCGAGTTCGGAGACGTATTCCTCGGGCGCGGCTTCCTCGGCGGCGGCCTGGGCGGCCTCGGCGCCCACTTCCTCGCCGGGATGGAAGTACTCGACGAAGGGGTTGAGGTGCTTGCGGAGGATCTTGCCGGCCTCGACGACGGCCATCTCGGGGGTGAGGGTGCCGTTGGTCCAGAGTTCGAGGATGAGGCGGTCGTAGTTGGTGCGGTGGCCGACGCGGGTGTCCTCGGTGCGGTAGCGGACGCGCTCGACCGGCGAGAAGAGGCTGTCGACGGGGATGAAGCCGACGTCCTGGTCGCCCTCGGGGGTGTTCTCCTCGGCGGTGACGTAGCCGCGGCCCTTGGCCACCCGGAGTTCCATCCGGAAGTTCATCTTCCTGGAGAGGGTGCAGATCTTATGATCCTTGTTGATGACTTCAACGTTAGAGTCGGGCTGGATCATGGCGGCGGTGACGGGGCCGGGGTCGCGGGCCTCCAGGACGACCGTGCGGGGCTCGCTGCCTTCGAGTTTGACGACGAGGCCCTTGACGTTCAGCACGAGGTCGGTGACGTCCTCCATGACGCCGTCGATGCTGGAGAACTCGTGCAGGACGGCATCGATCTTGATGCCGGTGACGGCGGCGCCTTCGAGGCTCGAAAGGAGAATCCGGCGCAGGCTGTTTCCGATCGTCACGCCGAAGCCCCGCTCGAACGGCTCAGCGACGAACTGGCCGTACTGGGGGGTGGCCGTCGCGGCGTCCATCACCACGCGGGTCGGCAGTTCCAGGCCCTTCCATCTCATACGCATCACGTTTGTCGCCTCCTCGCCTACTGGCTAGCGGCTGCAAAATTCGACGATCAACTGCTCGTTGACCTGGAGCGAGACGTCCTCGCGGCCGGGCAGGGCCTTGATGTCGCCGCGGAAGTTGGCCGGGTCGGCCGAGAGCCACTGCGGGACCATGCGGCCTTCTTCCTCGACGAGCCACGCCCCGACGAGGGTGCGGCTGGCCTTGCGGTTGCGGACCTCGATGACGTCGCCCACCTTGACCTTGAGGCTGGGGACGTTCGTCATGCGGCCATTGACCGCAATATGTCCATGATTGATGATCTGCCGGGCGGTCTTGCGGCTGGGGGTGAAACCCAGGCGGTAGACGGCGTTGTCGAGGCGGCGCTCCATCAGGAGCAGCAGCGTCTCGCCCGTGGACCCCTTCGAGCGCTGCGCCTCGCTGAGGAACTCGCGGAACTGCCGCTCCAGAACGCCGTAGTACCAGCGCAGTTTCTGCTTCTCGCGCAGGCGCACGCCGTATTCGCTGGGCCGCCGCCGCTGCCAGAAATGCTGTCCCGGCGGCTTGTTGCGCCACTGCTTCTCGATGGCGCACTTGGCGGTCTCGCACCGCACGCCCTTCAGGTACAGCTTCATGCCCGCCCGCCGGCACTTGCGGCAGGCGGGAACAGTGTATCGTGCCATCCGGTTTCTTCTCCCATCCCGCCCGGACGCCTCTGGCGCCCGAACGGGTGCTCTCTCTTCGTGCGGCCCCCGGCCGCGCCCGCCGCGCTACACGCGCCGGCGCTTCGGCGGGCGACATCCGTTATGCGGAATCGGCGTCACGTCCTCGATGGCCGTCACCTTCAGCCCCGCCGCCTGGAGGGCCGTAATGGCCGACTCGCGGCCGCTTCCTGGGCCCTTCACACGCACTTCAACTTCGTGCATACCCATCTTAAGTGCCTTATCTGCACATGCCTCTGCGGCCCGCTGGGCGGCGAAGGGGGTGGACTTGCGGCTGCCTTTGAAGCCGATCGTGCCAGCGGAGTCGGTGCAGAGGACGTTGCCGGCCGGGTCGGTGATCGTGATGATCGTGTTATTGAAGGTCGCCTTGACGTGGACGACGCCCTTGGCGACCGCACGTTTGACTTTTTTCTTAGCCATCGGTTCTCCACCTTGCCGCTAAACGGTACGACTAGTGCAATTCCTTGACGCCCTTCTTGCCGGCAACCGTCTTGCGCGGGCCCTTGCGGGTACGGGCGTTGGTGCGGGTCCGCTGGCCGCGTACGGGGAGGCCCTTGCGGTGGCGGGTGCCACGGTAACAGGCGATGTCGCGGAGCCGCGCGATATTCTGAAGGACCTGGCGCCGCAGGGCGCCCTCGACCACGTAGCCGCGGTCGATGATGGCGGCCATGCGGCCGATTTCGTCGTCGGTCAGGGTCTTTATGCGGACGTCGGCCTTGACCCCGGCCTCATGGCAGATCTCCATCGCCGACGTCTTGCCGATGCCGTGGATGTACGTCAGCGCACACCACGTGGTCTTCTCGGCCGGCACATCAATCCCTGCGATACGAGGCATCGTTAACTCCTCTTGGTCCGCATCTTCTGGCGCTGCTTATGGCGCGGGTTACTGCAGATCACGCGCACAACGCCCTGGCGCCGCACGACCTTGCAGTTCTCGCAAATACGCTTGACGCTGGTTCTGACTTTCATGGCCCCATCACCTCGTGACCGGCCATCACCGGGCCGGGATCACCCGCCGCTTCCGCAGCGGGCTCGGTTGATTACCCTGCCCGATAAACGATCCGCCCCTTGGCCAGGTCGTAGGGCGACAGTTCCACCGTCACCTGGTCGCCCGGCAGGATACGGATGAAATTCATGCGCATGCGGCCCGAGACGTGCGCCAGCACGCGGTGTCCGTTTTCGAGTTCCACACGGAACATCGCGTTCGGCAGCGCCTCGACGACCTTCCCTTCGAGCCGTATGACGTCTTTAGCCACGTTCCGCCTTCACCTCATCGCCCCCGGCCTCAGAGCCGCGTCAGCGGCTCGGCGCCGTCCGAGCGAATGACAAACGTATCCTCAAAATGCGCACACGGCTTACCGTCCGCCGCAACCACCGTCCAGCCGTCGTCCAGTTCGCGGACGTGGCGTCGGCCCATGTTGACCATCGGCTCGACCGCCATTGTCATGCCCTCGGCCAGGAGGAAATCATCCCGTGCCATGTCGGCGCCCACGTAGTTCGGCACGCGCGGCGGCTCCCACATCTGGCGGCCGATGCCGTGCCCCACGTACTCGCGGACCACCGAGAACCCCCGGCCCTCCACGAGCGCCTGGATGCGGCCCGCGACCGCCGACCACAGGACGCCCGCCCGCGCTTCGCGACGGACGACTTCCAGCGCCTTGGCCGTCACCAGCACCAGGTCGGCCACGTCGGGCGACACTTCACCGACCACGTACGTCCGGGCGGCATCGCCGCACCAGCCGTCTTTCTCAGCGCCCACATCGACCGAGACCACGTCGCCCTCGGCGATCTTCCGCGGCCCCGGAATGCCATGCACCAGTTCCTCGTTGACCGAGACGCAGATGTTGCCCGGATACGCCGGCCCGCCGCGCGGGTGCGGCTGGCCGAGGAACAGGCTGCGTGCTCCCCGCTCGCCCATTCTCCGGACGGCCGCGGCATCCAACTCCGCGGTGGTGATCCCGGGCCGGCACAGGGTCCGCAACAGTTCGAGCACTTCCGCAACCACCAGCCCGGCCGCTCGCATCTTTGCGATCGCTTCGGCGTTTTTGGGGCGGATAGTCATGGCGCTCCGCGTTACCGGCCAACGACGGCTTTCAATTGTTCAAAGAGCCTGGCCCGCACCTGGTCGGGGGAACCACTGCCGTCCACCCGGACCAGGAGCCCTTGCCGCTGGTAATACTCTATAAGCGGTGCGGTCTGGTTATTATAGGTATCAAGTCGCTGCCGTACAGTGTCCATTTCGTCGTCCTTGCGCGTCACCAAGGCCGTGCCGCAGGCGTCGCACTTGCCTTCGGCGCGGGGCTTGATATAAAGCACGTGGTAAGACCGCCCGCACTTCGAGTTCGGGCAGATCCTGCGTCCGCTCATGCGCTCGACGATCACCTCGGGGTCAACCTCGAGGTTGACGACTGCGCTCAGTTTCTTTCCGTCGCCGGCCAGGGCCTCATCCAGGGCCTTGGCCTGGCCCTCGGTCCTCGGAAAGCCGTCCAGGAGCCACCCCTGGGCGCAATCCTTGGCCGCCAGCCTTCCAGCGACCGCTGCGACCGTAATCGGGTCGGGCACCAGGGCGCCGGTTTCCAGGAACGACTTGATCTTGAGGCCGAGGGGCGTTTTATTGCCGATCTCGGCCCGAAAGATGTCGCCGCTGGAGACGTGCGGCACACCGTAGTGCTCCGCCACGGCCTTGGCTTGAGTGCCTTTTCCGGCCCCCGGGGGGCCCATAAAAACGAGTCGCACGGATGCTGCTCCTCCAGGCTGCCCGCCGCACTTGCGGCGGCAGAAACAAGGTTAACTCGTGCGCCCGCGCACCCGGCCCTCGACCAGAAAACCTTCGTAATGCCGCATGATCAGGTGCGACTCGACCCGCTGGACGACGTCGAGCGCCACGCTGACGATAATCAGCAGGCCCGTGCCGCCCAGGAAGCCCGTCATCAGCATGCTGACGCCCGTCAGGAGGCTGACCGTGATCGGCACGATCGCCACCACCGACAGGAAGGCCGCCCCGACGTAGGTGATGCGGTTCATCACGCGTTCCAGGTACTCGGCGGTCCGGCGGCCTGGCCTCATGCCGGGGATGAAACTGCCCCAGTCGCGCAGGTTCTCCGACATTTCCTTGGGCTGGAACTGGATGGCCGTCCAGAAGTAGCAGAAGACGAAGATCAGGGCGACGTAGATCAGCAGGTGAATGAAGTTGTCGTACTTGAAGAGTTCGGCAAACTCGAAGGTCACCGGGGCGACCCAGGTGCCGGCCGAGGCCTCGGCGACCCACCCGAACAGGTACATCGGGATGTAGAGGAGGCTGGAGGCGAAGATGACCGGGATGACGCCCGCCTGGTTCACGCGGAGGGGCAGGTAACTGCGTCCGCCGGCGGTCATGCGTCGGCCGCGCGTCTGCTTGGCCTGCTGGATCGGGATGCGTCGCTGGGCCTGGGTGATGAGGACGACGCCGATGACGACGCCGACGAACATGATGGCGATGAGGAGGACCATCTCGATGCCGATCTGCTTCTCGGCCTGGAAACTGAGGAATTCCAGTGTGGCCCGCTGCTTCAGGTAAACGGCGACGCCCGGCAGGCGGTCGACGATGCCGGCCATGATGATGAGCGAGATGCCGTTGCCGATGCCGAACTCGTCGACGAGTTCGCCCAGCCACATGAGGAAGATCGTGCCGGCGGTCATGGCCGTGATGGCCACGAGTTTGTACATGGTGGGGCTGATGGTTCCCTCGGCCCCCTGCCAGGCGCTCTTGAAGACGAAGACGGCCTGGATGAGGCAGAGGAGGACGGTCAGGTATCGGGTGTACTCGTTGATTTTGCGTCGGCCGGCCTCGCCTTCCTTGGCAAGTTTTTCGAGGGTCGGAACGGACTGCGTCAGCAGTTGAAGGATAATCGAGGCGCTGATGTAGGGCATGATGCCGAGGCAGAAGAGGAAGGGCTGGAAACTGCCGCCCGTAATGCGAGCGATGAAGGCGAGGTAGTCGCCAAGGCCGCCGCCCCCGCCGCCCAGTTCGCTCTCGCTGCTGACGATATTCGCCAGGTAGCCGGCGTCGGTGCCCGGAATGGGGATGTACATGCCGAAGCGGTACGCCACGATGATGAGCAGCGTAAAGAGAATCTTCCGCCGGAGTTCCGGGATCTTAAAGACGTTGATGAGGGAGGCGATCACGCGCTGATGACCTCCGTCTTGCCGCCCGCCTTGACGATCTTGTCGGTCGCGCCGGCGCTGAACGCATGCGCGCGGACCGTAAGGGCCACCGTCAGGTCACCCCTGCCGAGGATCTTCAGCGAGAAGAGTTTGCCCCGGATGAGGCGGGCGTCGCGCAGTTCGTGCGGGCCGACGCTGGCGCCGGCGGCGAACCTGGCCAGGTCTCCCACGTTCACGACGGTGACCGGGTCGCTCCAACGGACGTTGGAGAATCCGACCTTGGGGAGCCGGCGGAAGAGGGGCATCTGGCCGCCTTCGTGCGTCAGTCGGCGGGAGTAGCCGGAGCGTGCCTTCATGCCCTTGTGGCCGCGGCCGCTCGTCTTGCCGCGCCCCGACCCTATGCCGCGCCCCACCCGCAGGCGGATCACGTGGTGCTTCTTGGATTTTTTGATATCCGTCAGGTTCACGACGCTTGTCCTTCCGTCGGAGTTTCAGGTGCAGGCGCGGGAGCGGTCTCGGTCGCGGCCGGCTCGGCGGCCGGCTCGGCGGCCGGCTCAGCGGACGGTATGGCCATGCCCCCCGCCTGCTGCGGCACGAGTTCTTCCAGCGGCACGCCGCGCAGCCGCGCCACGTCGCGTGCATCCTTGAGCCTCAGCAGGCCGTTCATGGCGGCCTTGACGAGGTTGACCGGGTTGGTGCTGCCCATGGCCTTGGTGAGGATGTTACGGATGCCGAGCATCTGGCAGACGGCGCGAACGCCGCCGCCCGCGATGACGCCCGTTCCGGGGCCGGCCGGCCTCATGAAGACCCGCGCGGCGCCGTAACGGCCGATGACTTCGTGCGGAATCGTGTCGCCGGTCAGGCAGATCCGTATGAGATTCTTCTTGGCGTCGGAGATGCTCTT